>Ga0116167_1001430_pt1 | contig 21911 bp, 17 predicted proteins | sample AD_JPNMR3_MetaG_FD_89794 | JGI IMG/M metagenome (GOLD analysis project Ga0116167, IMG submission 89794) | Active sludge microbial communities of municipal wastewater-treating anaerobic digesters from Japan - AD_JPNMR3_MetaG | ecosystem: Engineered > Bioreactor > Anaerobic > Digestate | place...
ACTTAATAAATAAAGAATAACCATACTCTGTTCACTTAGATTTTCTGGAAAATAGACATTTCAAATTATTTATTTGTGTCAATATCATACCAAAAATTTATGTCTATCTTCTATAAAAACTATAAAAATTGGGGGAATCCCATAATTAATAAAAAGTAATCAGATACCTCCTCAAAATGAACTTATCAATCATAATAAAGTTTAATTTTATTTGCTACAAAAAATTTCTATGTATGTATTATTTGCTATAGAATATTTCGATACTATTTACATATTACATAAAAAATGTTAATAGATATAGCATATATTTATAATATTAAAGTTTATGCACATGGAGATGGTATATGCCTAAATTATTATGTATGATATTATCCTTCTCAATCTCATTCCTTATAATAACATCTATTGCTTTTTCATTAGAAGGACAAACTAATTCGTTAAATGTTTTAGATTTTGGGGCTGTCGGTGATGGGAAAAATTTAGAGACAGTCTCAATTCAAAAAGCTATAGACATTGCAAGTGAGCAAAAGAAGGCATTGATTTTTCCTGCTGGAATTTATTTAACAGGAAGTCTACACTTACGTGGCAATTTGCATATACAATTAAGTACGGGTGCTGTCATTTTAGGAAGCAAAGACAGAAGTGATTACAACCCTTTTGAAACTCTGGATTTTCCTAATGATGCTGATTCTGAAACCTCATTTTTTCACCATTCACTTTTATGGGGTGAGGATATTGAAAATATCCTAATTACTGGGGCTGGAGTTATTGACTCGAATTTTACGAAACGAGTCGGACCCAAAGCACTCGCATTTAAAAGGTGTAAAAACATTCGAATAGAGGGGATTACTATCCGTAATTGTCCAAACTATTCAATCAGTTTATTAGGTTGTGAACAGGTCACTATTGATAAAGTTCAGATTCTAAATGGTTATGCGGACGGTATTGACCCTGATAGTTGTCAGTTTGTTTTTATCTCTAACTGCCGAATAGAAACAGTAGATGATGCTATCGTTCCTAAAAGCAGTTTTTCACTTGGGTATCATCGTCCTTGCACAGATATAACTATTACCAATTGCTATTTATCAACTCGATGTAATGGATTCAAGTTAGGGACAGAATCGGGTTCGGACTTTAAACGAATAACGTTTAGTAATTCTGTAATCCGCGGTTTATATACTGCCCAGAAACCAGCTATATCTGGCGTAGCAATTGAGTCGGTAGATGGTGCAAATATTGAGGGGATTAGTGTCACAGGGATAATAATAGACTGGGCACGTTCACCGATATTTATACGACTTGGCAATCGAGGTAGAGATGGAGCAACTTCTGCAGGAAGTATCAAGGGAGTTACTATTAGTAATATTGTTGCCACGCATGTAAGCAATCCCAATATCATTGCAGGTATTCCAGAACATCCCGTAGAGGATGTACTTATACAAAATGTATTCTGTTCCTTTGATGGCTCAAATCCACTTCGTCCTACTGATGAACAGGTGCCAGAAGAGATAGACCGTTACCCAGAGGCTTTAATGTTCGAAGCCCTTCCATGTTATGCTTTCTTTATACGGCATGCCCGTGGTGTGCAGATGCAAAATATATCTTTCGAGGCAAGACCATCATTCTGGCGAATTACTACCGATAAATATCGAGATATTATTTGGAATGAAAAAGCAGAACCCACCAATCTTTTTGAGATGGCTTCCCCAGGTATTGCAATTTGGGCTGACGATGTTCAAGAGTTCACTCTTTCCGACTGGCGGGAAAAGACAAAATTGGACGATTCAGTGGTGATATTTTTAAAGGATGTAGAAAGAGCACAAATTGAAACACCTATTTATATCCAAAACAATCCACTTTGGTGCATAGTGAAAGGCGGGAACGTTGATACAATTCAATTTAAAGGGCAAGGCACAACACAACGGGATAAAAATATAAAAATGGTGGAGTAATGAAAAAAGAGGAATTATTATGCTATTACTGACGAATTATGAAGGAAGAAGCGGAGTTCATAAATCTGCAGAATTGCTGAAAAATAAGGTTGATGCTCTACGGGCTATTATTGAAGGAATTAAATTGGTTGAGGCTGACCCAGAAATACATACTGTTGGAGCCAATTCATTGCCAAACTTGTTAGGGCAGTTAGAATTAGATTCTGCGATAATGGATGGTAATACTCGAAGAAGTGGGGCTGTCGGTGCGATAAAAGGATTTAAACATCCAATAGAAATTGCCTATCATGTAATGACTGACATTGAACATGAAATATTGGTCGGTGCTGGGGCAGAACGATTTGCAGAAGAAATTGGTGCAGAACGTTATGTCAACGAGATGGAGCATACACAAAAGGAGTGGCAGAAATACATAGATATGGTATTAAACAAGGAACAGAAACAAAGGTTTCCTAATATTCGACTCATCGACATAAAGCCCAAGCCTTCTGACCCTGAACATCTATTTGACACAACAGTTTATCTTGCCCAGGACAATACTGGCAGAATTGCAACAGGAACAAGTACTTCTGGTTGGCCATGGAAATACCCTGGCAGACTTGGTGATAGTCCAATTATTGGCGCAGGTAGTTATGCAGACAGTCGTTATGGTGCCTGTGCCTGTACACATACTGGCGAAATGACTATTCGTGCAAGCACAGCACGGTCAGTTGTACTTTACTTAAAAATGGGATTATCTGTATCCGATGCTGTATATGAAGCAGTAAATGATTTATCAGAATTGAAAACAGGCTTTATTAACGCTGTAACAGTTTATGCTATTGACAACAAAGGTAATTACAAAGTAGTAGGACTAAATCCTAATAAAGAAGTTAAGTATTTTATTTGGCACCCTAACCTTGGTGAGCCTCAAATTCGAGACGCAGAAATTATAAGAACATAGATGTTAAAATATATCTGAGAGTATGATTTACCTCTTAAGTAGGGGAAAAGTAAAAAACTTTTCAAAAGTAAAAGTATATTTTAATTAGCTTACTCACGGTTTCTTATTCGTCCCCGTAAGTGTCTCTATAAGGATGGTTTCGTATCGTTCTTTGTCTTTCCATTCTACTGCACAACGAACAGGTTTGCCTTTCTCATCGGGACACGTTTTCCCTTCGTTATCTATAATTAACGGAATTGTTTTCATCTCTACTACATCCTCTGCCCAAATACAATAAATGGCAAGGGTATCATATAAAACGCTACTCTCATTCTGCGGATAGTGTTTTCGGTTTGTCCATATATTGTAGTTTTCGATAACGACTTGAGCCAATGGCGATTTAGAATTTTCTACAGCCTGATAACGTTCTTCTTTAAGAATAATTGTCCCGCATGTATCTAACGGTATAATGGTAATATTCCATGGAGCGGAAAATACTTTTTTGGCACTTTCTACGTCTCGGCAGATGTTGTATTCACAATCTCGTTGTTTCTTCCCTCCATATCCACGATATACACTACCAGCCATAGATACAACCCGAGCTTTCTCCGCAATATCAGGGGCTAATTCTAACGCTTTTGCTATATTCATCATCGGTCCTATAACACACAAGATTACCGTATCTTTTGCGTTGCGGATTTGCTCTACCATTTTCTCGACACCATTTTTATAAATAGTTCCTTTATATGTGTCTAATGAATAGTTTTCAATCCACTGTTCTTGATTTATCTTTTTATCACTTGTTTTTACACCGATTCCAATAGGAATTTCTGTTTTTCCCACACGTTCTAACATTTTCGCTACTAACTTTATCTTTGTCTCCGTATCATCACAGGCAGTTACTATCAATTTTAAATTGACCTTTTCCGAGCCTAAAAGGAACATGAGTGCCCATGTATCATCGATGTCATCGCCAATGTCTGTATCCAGAATAACCTCAGGCATAGCCATCACGTTCCAACACAACAAACATAAAAATAAACTGAGCAAATATTTCATTATGTATCTCCTTATCTATAAAATTATTGGGGTACTTGTCCAGCAAGCAATAAAGCACCTACAATAACAACATTTTCACCTAATTCGCATGAACTAATTTCATAACGATATCGGAATGGCATAAAAACGAGTTCATCTACACGTTCTCGGATACGGGACAATAACGGTTCCCCTATTAGAGACACTCCTCCCCCCAAAGCGATTCGTTCAGGATGGAATAATGTAATAACGTTAGAAATCGCTAACCCTAAGGATTGAGCAATACGATCCAATTCCTCACAGGCGAATGGGTCACCCTGCATTGCATACTTGCCCAAAAGAACACAATTTAATTGGGATACCTTACCATCAACATGTTTCCATAAAGCACTATCTTCTGGGACATATCCTTGTTTAGTTAATCGCCGTTCAATATTCCAGCCAGAACATATATTTTCAAGTTTATCAAACACACCAGCCCCCTCTTTTGTCCAATCAGGAACATACGTATGCCCAATCTCACCAGCACCGAAACCCTGACCGTCATAAAGTTTCCCGTCGATAATTAGTGCTCCACCGATACCACTTCCGATATTCATATAAAAGAAGTTTTTTGTACCACGTCCTCGTCCACAACAATATTCAGCCCAACCCGCGGAATTAGCATCATTTGCAACAATTGTTGGTAAATCACATTTGTCCTCAAACCATTTTTTTAGGGGGAAACCTTCCCAACCACTTATTTGATGAGAGACCAGAACTGTTCCATTATTGCTATTTATTGGACCACCAAAGCCGATACCTATTGCCCTGATTGTTCTACCTTCCTGTGTAGATTTTTTTATTATGGTGTGGGTTGTTTCTGTAACCCAATCCAGAATATCCTGAGATTGCCAGCCCGATAGAACCTTGCATCGCTCTAAAGTGTGGATATTTCCTTTTTCATCACCCACCGCTACTTGTAACTTTGTGCCACCAATTTCTATACCTATGAACATAGTTAATGTCCCCTTATATCAGTGACCTTTTAGCTATGTTTATTATCTATGGAGGGGCAATGCACCTCCTCCATAGGAGTTTGTTTCTCATGTTTTTTCAAGCACAATGTATAAATGGATTGTTCTTTTTGTGGATTCTTACCTTTCTTCTCAAAATATTCTTGAATCACTTTTTGAGAAAAACTCAGTTCATATTTTTTATACTGTTCAAATCTTTTCTGAACCTCTGGCAACTGCAATTTGTCGCAATATTCATTGGTTAAGATACGTAATACAATCCGTTTACGCATTGCCCAGAAATGGGAATTGTTGTATGACTCATCGAAGCCAGGCGTAATGTAGTTCCTTAAATCGATTGGACGCACTAACTTCCATTTCCCATCCACTCTTTCAATATATGGAGGGTTTCCACCACAAAGGTCACGAGCAAGACAGAATCCTTGAAAGTTTGCTTCAAGGTCACCATGCGAAAATATACCATCAACCAATTTGCCTACTAAATTATCTTCATGAACCACCCCCCAAAGCACAACCTTCCGCATCGCTTCTTCTTCTGATAAACCCTCCTTAATATATTCACAGTATTTTTGATAGTACCGCCTGCCAAAACCAAGGAAATGACACATCTTATCAATACCAAAATAAATATCTCCAACACGAATTGTCCGTGCCATCGGCAAAATATAGGGGAAGGCAAAACCTCGATGGATACTCATCCTTTGATACTTCCTTGCTCCAATACTCATGTTGGGATACTTCTCAATTTCTGGGTCGTGTCGGATGAATGTGCGAAATCGAGACCAGCCTAAAAACTGGAAGAAATGATAATAAATGGCTACCGTAAGTTCCTCTGGGTCTTCAATAGGTTTTGCTCGTTTGTTTACTTTTTCAAGATAATCCGACAATGTGTCATTGAAATATTTGTTTAATTTGTCCGCAGAATCTTTTAATTCTATGCCCCACGTTAAATACTGGTCTGTCTCAGCAGAAAACGCAAACATGGGAAAGAGCATCATAACCATTAATATTAATAAAATGTCTCCTCTTAAACCTTTCATAATTTAATAAACCTTATTTGTTTTGTACATGTAGAGAATATTGTATATAAAACAAATTATCATTAACAATTGAGACCTTATACTTACAAAATCCTTTTAACAATCAAAGAATAATTTGTCGATGTATGAATAAATGAAAAATAGTTATACATTGACATGGCAGTATTTGTAAGTACTTTCTGTTCTTCATAACGATTAATAATCATAAAGTTCATGAAACGATTATTTTTGTTCAGAAGTCATTAAAATAAAAAAAGTGAGTGGCTTTAGAAAGGAAAGTATTTATGAAACAGTTGTTTGTTAAAGAATCCCGTAATTTTTTGTTGTTGTTTATTGTATCCCTTTATCTTATTTTTTTACCTTACTGTATTTATGGTGAAGAATCTCCTTCGCAAAAAACGGAAACATGGTTTGTTCCAAAGATTATTGAGAACCCAGAAGTAAAAGAATTGGATAAGGAGGGGAAAGGGACACTATATCAAGTAGGGGAATTAAAACTGTGCGTGCTTGAAGGGTCATATTATGATATGGGTGTACAGCATGGTCGCATGTTGGCAAAAAATATTCACCATGTATTTAAAACAGGATATATTAAAAAGGCGTTGTGGGATCGAGGATATACCCCAGAGTATGCATACGCACAATCTGCTCGAATGGTAAAACATATCCCAGAACGATTTCTCGAAGAAGCACGAGGTATTATTGATGGGTTGAAAAAGGCAGGAATAACCGATATTTCTTTAGAAGAGCTTCTATTAGGCACAACCGTTGCAGAAATTCTTCATTTTCCACCTGATAGCCCTCCTGAAAGTGGTAAAGGATTCTCGCCAGATTCACCTGAGGTGCATGCAGTAAGTAAAACGGATTTGACATCAGGACCTCAATGCACAAACTTTGTATTCTGGGGCAAATGGACAGAAGATGGCAGAATACTACATGCACGCAATCTCGACTGGAGTTGCCAACGTGATGCTCAAGATGATGCGGTTATCTTTGTTTATCACCCCACGGATGGAGTTAAACCATACATGCTTATGGGATGGGCTGGTGGATTAGGTAGTTTGACAGGTATGAACGCACACCAAATATCAGTAGGCCAGGCAACACTCCCAAATTCCAATAGCACCTTTGATGGTCGCCCATGTTTTATTACCGTGCGGATAATGTTGGAACAGGATACTCTGGATAAAGTAGTAGATGTGGTGCTAAAAGGACCAGAAGGCACTGGTTGGAATTATACAATTGCGGATGCAAAGACAAATACTGCGAGATGTATAGAGTCAGACCCTGCGATTAAAAATGTTTATGGACCTAATGACCCAAAAGAAAATGATGAAACGAAACATTACGGATTACCAGATATGATACGTCGCACCAACCATCCTGTAAGCAAAGAGGGATTGGTTGCATTAGCCAAGCGTGTTGGACCTTTGATTAAGCCACCTCTACATATTGAAACATGGGAACAGTTCAAACTGGTGCTGTTCCTGTTTACCAATCATAACACTTACCAGCGGTATGACTGGTTAGGTAAACAGTTCCAGTCCCAAGATGGCAAAGGTCCTATTACTATCCAAACAGCAATGGAATGGCTTGCAAATGGACCTGTCCATAATCCAGAAACGCTTCACTCCTGTGTGTTTGACCCCAAAAATCTTATTATTTATACATCAATTGCACAGAACAATCCTATAGTAACTGCATCTCATTGTCCCTACACAAAACTTGACATAAAACAGTGGTTTTAAACCCTATATACGAAAGTTTATTCGTACTAATAAAATATTAGAGCATTCATAGGGCAAATTAGTGTATTGATTTTTTAGTTATTATTTTATTAAACTATAATACTTTGGACAGGCAAAGAGAGGAAAACAAAAATTTATAAATATTTTCAATACAAAATTAGATTTTATGATATTTTTTCAAATAGAACATAAAGATAAAAATTCGAATGCAAGAACAGGGAAAATACATGTAGCCCATGGAGAAGTGGAAATTCCTGTATTTATGCCTGTGGGTACACAGGCTTCTGTCAAAGCCCTGACACAGGAGGAATTGGAGAGCATAGGGACAACTATTATTCTTTGCAATGCGTACCATCTTTATTTGCGACCTGGCCTTGAAACGTTATCGATGGCAGGTGGTGTTCATTCCTTTATGAGCTGGAATAAGCCCATTTTGACAGATTCTGGAGGGTTCCAACTTTTTAGTTTAGCACATCTCAATAAGGTTACACAGGAAGGGGTTATTTTCCAAAGTCATATTGACGGCTCCCGACATCATATTACACCTGAAAAAATGATTCAGTTCCAGATGGATATAGGGGCAGATATTATCATGAGTTTTGATGAGTGTACCCCATATCCTGTCTCACATAAAGATGCAGAAAAATCAATGCGGAGAACAATTGTTTGGGAGAAAAAGGGTTTCGAATATTGGAAGGAACGGAGTGAACAAACCTATTCACAATTGTTTGGTATCTTACAAGGGAGTGTATATGAAGATTTGCGAGAAAAATGTGCGGAGGAATTATGTCCGATTGATTTTCCAGGTTTTGCAATTGGTGGTGTAAGTGTAGGGGAAACAGACGAAGAGAGACATAAAATAACAGAACTTTCCGCAAAACTACTACCTGAAAACAAACCGAGATATTTAATGGGAGTAGGTGCACCAGAGGATGTGTTATGGGCTATTCGGTGCGGAGTGGATATGTTTGACTGTGTTATGCCGACCCGAAATGCAAGAAATGGTTGCCTTTTTACATCTCACGGAAAATTAAATATACGAAATGCACGGTTTGTTCGCGACTTCACGCCGATAGATGGCGAATGTAATTGTCCCGTATGTACACGATATACTCGTGCATATTTGAATCATTTGTATAAAGCAAAGGAAATTCTGGCTTTTCGATTAAATACATTGCATAACGTCTATTTTATGTTAAAATTATTCGAAAAGATTCGTCAGGCTATTCGGGAAGACCGATATCTCGATTTTTATAATGACTTCTTTTCCAAGTATAATATAGGGAAATCAGAGGTCATAGAGTAAAAGGTTTATTATTTTATTTTTTTATTTTTAAATAACACGAAAGGAATAGTAAATGTGGCGGTTTCTTTTTGCACAGGTGGAAGAGGCTGTCCCTGCTGAAGTCGCAAAAACTGCACAGGAGGCAGGACAACAGACATCAACCACAACAGCAACGCCGAGTCCCTGGGGCAGTATGCTACCAATGATTTTAGCGTTTATTGCTATCATGTATTTTTTGATGATACGTCCCCAACAAAAACGGGAAAAAGAACGGCGAGAAATGTTAAATGCTTTAACAAAAGGAGACAAAGTCGTTACTACGGGAGGAATGTACGGAACGGTTGTTGACTTATCGGAAGACAAAGTGACCCTTCGAGTGGATGATAAAGTAGAAATAGATTTCGTTCGCGGAGCTGTAGCACAAATTGTCTCGAAAGCCAATGAGAAGAAGTGAAAAGTTAATTAATAATTTTAACCATATAAATAACATAAAGGAGCATAAATAAACCTATGTATAAGAATCCATATCGAGCATTATTAATCTGGATTGTTATTATCTGGTCGATTATTCAGGTGTATCCCACATTGGGCTGGTTAACCTTATCGGATGAGGCACGACAAGCCCGATTAGAAAAGTGGCGACAGGAAGACGATGAATGGGCAAAAAGGAAGCATAGTTACACAGAAGAAATGTGGAAGACAATCCGTCGCTGGGCTGAGTTTGACCGTGACCGTGTTATAAATCTCGGATTAGACCTCCAAGGCGGGGTGCACATGGTTTTACGATTCGATATTAATGATTTACCGCCAGAACGTTTGCAAGAATATCGAGACCGCCGATATTCTGATGCAAATATCGAGAAAGAGGTTCAGGAAATTGTTCTTCAACAGATTCGGCGAAGAGTAAATGAATTTGAAGCAAGAGAACCTGTTATTCAGGCATTAGGAAATAACCAGATTCAGATTCAATTACCTGGTGAAAAGAATGTAGAACGTGCAAAAAACTTAGTAAAGAAAACAGCACAATTAAACTTTCATATCGTTGCTGAATTGAATGATACTATACAACTGTTTCAAAAAATAAAAGAAAAATATCCAGAGGAATTTAATGCCTTTATTCAACGCCCAAAATTGAAAGGCGACCATTTTACTGTCCGTGTCGAGAATTACGACCGTGTCCGTCGATTGATTGAGACATGTGAGAAAGAGGGGCTGATTCCAGAAGATAAAATGTTAGCATTCAGTCAACCTCCAAAGCCGTACGAGGAGCAGGTTTATAAACTTTATTATATCGATAGAAAACCGATAGCGTCTGGTGAAGGGTTGCGTTCTGCGGTGGCGATTCCAGACCAGAACAACCCACCAAATTGGAAAATTTTGTTTGAATTTAATAATGCTGCAGGTGCACTTTTTGGTGAGGCAACTGAAAAAAATATAAACAAACCAATGGCAATAGTTCTGGATGGTATGGTCTGTTCCGCACCAGTTATTAGAGACCGAATAACCACCCGAGGTGAAATTACGGGCAATTTTGAGCAACCCGAAGCAACTGACCTTGCCATTGCCCTTAATTCAGGCTCCATGTTTGTGCCCGTTAAAGAAGAATTTACCCGTATCGTTGGTGCAAGTTTAGGGGCAGACGCAGTTAATAAAAGTGTTATTTCTGCCATTATTTCACTTATTATTGTCAGCGCATTTATGGCAGTATATTATTTATGGGCTGGTGTTATCGCCTTAATAGGTTTGGTTGTCAATTTCCTAATCATACTTGCCCTGATGGCATATTTTGAAATGACCTTAACATTGCCTGGTGTTGCAGGTCTTATCTTAACTATCGGTATGGCAGTAGATGCGAATGTGCTTATTTACGAACGTATCCGTGAAGAGTTAAAATTAGGACATGCCTTAGCAACTGCGGTGAGCAATGGCTTTGCAAGGTCAGCGGTAACCATTCTTGACGCAAATATAACCACACTTATAGCCGCAGCGGTACTATTACAATTTGGTACTGGTCCCATTGAAGGATTTGCAATAACCCTGAGTGTTGGCGTATGTGCCAGTGTCTTCGCCGCATTAGTTGTTTGTCGAGCATTATTTGACTTCCTTTTAGACAGAAGAATAATCAAATCTCTTCCGATGCTGAGTGTCATTCCAATGAAACCTAAGATTCCGTTTTTACAGCTCAGATATTATGCATTTACATTTAGTGCCGTGTTAATTGTCGTAGGTATGGCTGTTTTCGCATGGAGAGGCAAAGAAAATCTGGGCGTAGATTTTGTTCAGGGAACAAATATCAACGTGCAAATTAACAATGACCAACCTATTCAGCCTGGTTCTGTCAGAGAAGCTTTGGCAAAGAGCGGATTTGGCAAAGCCATTGTCCAATTAACAAGTGAACAAGATGTGGAAGCAGGAAATCGGTTCTTAATCCGCATCGCTGAAACGGATATACCAGGAATAGCCAAGTCAACCTCTACGAATCCGACAACGTCCGAAATAAAACAAGAAGAGAACCCAAACACTGCACCTATAACTGCTTCCATTGCTGGCAATTCAGGAGGCGATGATATTGGTTCTGTAATTCAAAAAGCATTGGCTTCTCTTACAAAAACTGGTAAACCAGAAGATGTAACCATAGAAGACCAACAAACAGTAGGACCAGCAGTAGGTGCCCAGCTACGTATAGATGCAATAAAATGTATTTTCTGGTCGTTTGTCTTTATCATTATCTACCTCTGGTTCCGTTTCGAACTTAAGTTCGGGGTTGCCGCAGTAACCGCATTAGTACACGACGTACTCATAACATTAGGTGTCTTTGCAGTGCTACGTCGTCAGATTGATATGGGTGTTATCGCTGCAATTTTGACTATTATCGGTTATTCATTGAATGACACAATTGTGGTTTTTGACCGTGTCCGTGAAAACTTGAGATTGTATCGTGGTAAAGGATATAAGTATATCGACATACTAAATATATCTATTAACGAAACATTAAGTCGAACTATTTTGACTTCTTTGACAACGTTGTTTACGGTATTTGTACTATTCATATTTGGTGGAATCGCTATTCATGACTTTACGTTGGCACTGCTTGTCGGTATTGTCATAGGAACATATTCATCCATATTCATTGCTTCACCCATAGTCCTCATTTGGGAAGGTATGAGTGAACAACGACAACTACGATTAGCGTCTCAAGCGAAAGGTGGTAGCACAAAGAAAACAACACAAGCAAGGGCAGGTGCAAAAATATAATTTGTGTATTTGCGAATGAAAAAATAGTTTCAGGGAGAGTTAAACCTCTCCCTGATTTGTTTTAAAGTATAGAATTTCAATAAGTTATTAGTATATGGATGTGACGTTACTTTTATATCTAAGTATTTTATTCGGAACAGCATTATTTATTGCTTTACTGTTTCGTGCAATTCGGTTTCCTTCCATTATAGGATTTGTGCTCGCAGGTATTACTTTAGGTCCATCAGGATTAAAACTTTTTGATGAAACCTGGGTCCCTTATTTTATTGATTGGGGGGCTGTCTTTCTTTTCTTTATTGTCGGACTTGAATTAAGCCATACTTTACATCTAAAGTCCATGTGGACGTCTGTTAAATCGGGTGGGGCACAAATAGTATTATCTCTTATAGCCTTCGTTGTCCTTTGCGGACTATTAATAAACGTCGATAGTAAATTAGAAATCTTGACTTTGGGTTTTATCATGTCCCTTAGCAGTACCGCAGTTGTTTTGAGATACCTTCAAGACCGTGCTGAATTAGAAACCCCTTATGGAATAATGACCACAAGTATATTAATTCTCCAGGACATTGCAACAATAGGCTTTCTTATCTTTGTTTCTTTCTCCATTTTTATACCTAGCTCACAGGAAGGATGGAATGGAAAATTATTAGGGCTCGGTTTGGGACTGGTAGCTATTTTAGTTTTAATACCAAGCCGAAATTTAATGCCGTATATCGTAACATTTGTTGCGAACCGTGGCGGATTAGATTTATTAACCTTATTTGCTTTGTTTTGTGCAATTATAGGGGCATTTGTCGCTAATTATTTAGGCTGGTCAGCAGGCTTAGGGGCTTGTCTTGTAGGACTGCTACTTGGTCAATCCGATGAGAAACATCAACTCGTTGCCGAAGTTCGACCATTCCAGGATGTTATTTACGCATTATTCTTCATCTCTATGGGCATGATTTTTCCGCTGGAATGGGTCATATCTCATTATATTCTGGTTGTTGTTATGACCTTGGGAATTTTAGGGATTCGGTTCGTCTTAAATTATTCAGCCCTAAAATTAGCGGGGATAACTCCACGTCTTGCGATTCTTGTCTCAATGCAACTATTGCCATTGAGCGAATTTAGTTTTATTATCTGTCGTGAATTTTCAAAAGGAGAATATATATCACCGGATGTGTTCAATGGCGTAACCACATTCACCGTGATAACAATGATAATGGGCAGTATTTTACTTCTCTATATTGAGCCTATTAATCAAAAGCTTATCCAGTTATTTACAAACAAAAATCAGGAGCCACAACCTGAGCAAACAAACCAGAGCAAACTTATAGGTCCTCATGTAGTTATTATCGGGTTCGGACTAACAGGTCAAAATCTTGCGAAGGTATTAAAATCAACAGGTATCCCATTTGTTGTTATAGAAATGAATAAGGAGCTTGCTAATAAAGCCAAAGAGATGGAGCCGACAAAATTAATTATTGGCGATGCAACTCAACAAATCATCCTAAATCAAGCAGAACTTGAAACCGCTCAGGCTGTGGTAGTTGCTGTGAACGACCCAGTGGCGTGTAGAAAAATTGTAGGGCAAATTGCATCCCGACTACCGCATCTTTACATTCTGGTTCGAACCCGTTTTGTACGTGAAATAGATTTACTGAAACGATTAGGAGCAAAACAAGTTATCCCAGAAGACTTCGAGACATCTATTGAAGTAATAGCCCATATCTTAAAGAGGTGTGGTGTGCCAGATAATATTGTGGAAGCTGAAACAATAGCAATTCGCATCGATGGCTATGCAATGCTTCGTGGAAAGGCAAGCTCACGTGTCGGTGTTGAAGAGATGATACGAATATTAGAACGGACAACAACACAAACCTACTATTTAGCCAGTAACAGTTTCGCTGTCGGCAAAACTCTCGCACAAATTGATTTAAGACGACGTACTGGATGTTCCATCATAGCGGTAGTTCGGGCTGGAGTTCCAACACCAGGACCTGCAGGCGACTTTGTCCTATCCGCAAATGATGTGTTAGTCCTTGTCGGTGCCCATGCCCAGATAGAATCCGCCCGAAACCTTTTGGGACAAGAAAAATTAGAAGAGAACGAATAAAAAATAAAAAATTTTTTTGTGATTGTAAATGCAAAATAGAATGTTTATAAAGTAATAAAGGCAATTTCTCTATAAATCTGTGATAGGGGTCGTTATACAAAACAAAAAAGTAGGATTCCCATTAAAATAACTACACAATTGTATCTTTAACCTATCGCCCTTATCTAATTTGAACTCACTCATTACGTCAAAACGCTGAAAATCTGAGGGGTAATAATATTTTAATGACATGGCATAAATCTTGTTAATCCATGACAAACTAAATCTTAAATTTAATTACGATGATACTAATGTAATGAATTTGTGATTAAGAAAGGATGCATCTATGCGAAGTATTAAAGGAAATTATGTTTTATTAATTATCGTATTCTTTTTATTTGTCATTATCAACAATCGTAGTTTCGCAGAAGAGCAAGTAAATAACACATTAGACCCCAAGGTAGTTTTAGATACGTTATGGGTTTTAATTACTGCTTTCTTAGTCTTCTGGATGAATGCAGGTTTTGCGTGTGTAGAGGCGGGTTTTTGCAGAGCAAAGAATGCAGTAAATATATTGACGAAGAATTTTATTGTTTTTGGAATAACATTGGTGTGCTTTTGGGCAGTAGGTTTTGCATTGATGTTTGGAGATGGAAATCCAATAATAGGATTAACAGGCTTCTTTCTATCAGGTTCAGATAATAGCCCATCCATCGGCGACGTATATCAAGGGGTATACAGTTCTTTAAATTGGACTGGCGTTCCATTAGAAGCCAAATTTTTCTTTCAAGTCGTTTTTGCAGGAACATCAGCCACCATTGTTTCAGGTGCGGTAGCAGAGAGAATACGATTTTCTGCCTTCCTATTGTTCTCTGTGGTAATATCATCTATTATCTATCCGATAGCAGGTCACTGGATATGGGGTGGTGGTTGGCTTAGTTCCTTTTTAGGTGTCGGGTTTAAAGACTTTGCTGGGTCGACAGTGGTTCATTCTATTGGTGGCTGGTCAGCATTGGTAGGGGCATGGTTATTGGGACCTCGTTTAGGTAAGTATGGGAAGAAAGGTGAGATTACGCCTATCCCTGGGCATAATCTATCGTTAGCGACATTAGGAGCATTAATTTTATGGTTAGGTTGGTTTGGCTTCAATCCTGGGAGCACCATGGAGGCAAATCCCGCTAAAATTGCTCATGTCGCATTAACCACTGCGATGGCAGCAAGCACAGGTATTGTTATTTCCTGTTTATATGCATGGATTCGATTAGGAAAACCAGATTTAACCATGATTATAAACGGTTCACTTGCAGGTTTAGTGGCTATTACCGCTCCTTGCGATGGGGTCAGCGTCTTTGGAAGCCTAATTATAGGTGCTATTGCAGGAATTATTGTCGTTGAAAGTGTATTATTTTTTGACCGCATAAAAGTTGATGACCCCGTTGGAGCGATTTCTGTTCACCTCGTTAATGGAATTTGGGGAACATTAGCAGTCGGTTTGTTCGATGTAGAGAAAGGACTACTTTATGGAAACGGTGGAAAATCGCTTTTAGTACAACTTGTGGGTATTATAGCGGTCGGGATTTTCGTATTATGTGTTTCCTCAATCGCATGGCTAATTATTCGAGCACTCATAGGTTTGCGAGTCGATGCAAATGAAGAATATTTAGGTTTAGACCAGAGCGAAATGGGACTTGAAGCATATCCAGAGGAGAGAGCCATCCCCGAATATATTTTAGCAAAAGATGCCTAATTGGTACTTTTGCAATTATTCTGTTTCAATCGCCTTACTTGTTCATCAGGATGCTCTGCATATTCTTCTATGGTCTTGTAAATCGTAAAACCTGCTTTTTGATATACAGGCAATGCGTTCGGACTATCTAATGAACATGTATGAAGCCAATACCTCTTCGCTCCTCGTTCAAAAACAAGTCGTGAACTCCAGTCCAATAAATATATCCCAATGCCTCTTCCATAATATTCTGGGAAAATACCAAAATAGGCTAATTGAACTTCTGGGAACTCTCTAAAATCCAACTCCACCATGCCTATCGGTAAATAGTGAATATAAGGCACATATAACTCCACCTTCGGATGATGAATATCCTCAAGAACCTGCTCATCAGATTGTAATTTCCGTTCCCACCATGTCCATGGCGAACCGATAGTATCATATAAATAACGGTAAAAGTGAATCGGTGGCTTTTCAATCTTTTCTATATGAAACCCATCAATATTAATGTTTCTCGGCTCTCTCTCCGGCACATTAAAAAGTTCCAGATACCATGTCGTTAGTAAAATTTTGTCTTCTTGCACGTTCATCTCCATATATACCAGTTACTCTGCATCCATAACAGCATAATGCATGGTATTTTAATGTATCCTACTACTAAATAACAACAGAACATATTACGCCGTAAGTAATGGAAGTGTAAGATGTTAACAATGAGTGGTGTAGTTGCTACCGCATCTCTTGTCCGCCAGTAACATTAATTGCCTGTCCTGTCATATAACTTGCTTCGTCACTGGCTAAAAAGACAACGACATTGCACACATCTTCATATCGACAGGGACGTTTCATCGGAACCTGGTCAATATACTTTTTCCGTACTTCTTCTTCAGAAATGCCTTGATTTTTCGCATATTGTTTGAAAAGGCTTTCCGTCCATAATGGGGAGTCCAATAAATTTCCAGGACAAATCGCATTGACACGAATCCCATGCTCTGCAAATTCCAGAGCCAGACTTTGTGTTACCCCAATCCCTCCGAATTTGGCTCCAGCATAAGCAGAATTTTTAAAACTTCCTTTCTTGCCAGATTTGGAGTTTATTTGTATTACCGTTCCGTATTTATTGGGCAACATCACACGTATGGCTTCACGAGCACAGATGAAATATCCGACCAGGTCAATATCAATAACCTTCCGCCATGCAGAAATATCAAAACTAATAGAATCTCCCGAGATAAGTATCCCAGCGTTGCATACCATTATGTCCAGACCGCCAAGCTGTTCAACTGCTTTATCTACTGCATTTCTGACCATTTCCGCATTGGTAATATCTACCTTCTCTGCGAAGATGTTCCGACCTGTGTCTTCTGCTATCCGTTTTGCGGTTTCCGACATTTTTTCAATGTTAATATCCCAGCCTACCGCATCTGCACCTTCCTGTGCGAGCCGTTTTAATATAGCTTCTCCTAAGCCTTGAGCTGAACCAGTAACAATTGCTTTTCTACCTTTTAATCGTTCCATGGCAAATACCTCTCCAATAATTTTTCTTCTGCTTGTTGTGTCCACGTTCCATCTTTTGAAAGATATTGACCCACTTCGGGTAATATCTCTGGTATTTTTTCCAGAGGTATTAATGGCAAATCAAGTATCTGCGGATAAATAACCACTTTGCCAGGGAAGCGTGCTTCTTTCACCGCTTTTAGCCCTTCATGAGCGGAAAAAAGACCGCCAATCACAGCAACACTCCGATTTGTATCCCGAGAACCTTCTTCTACAGATTGCAATACATGGCTTAAATCTGAAATCCTGCTCCCACTGCAACCAATAATTTTTACGCCCTCACAAATCTTTTTCAATGACACATTCGCTATGGTGCCTATTCCCAATCCTGCAAAAAGATTTACAAATCCACACGGAGCAGAAAAATCAACCGCCTGCGTTACCAATGCAGGCACTGGTGCTAATAATACAACATCAGTATAACCCTTCGGAGCTAACGATTCAAGATGTTTGTTTAAAGAGGTAGTATCAGCAAAATCTTTGGTGCAAACGGTAATCAATTCAACATGTCTTTTCTTTAATAATTCCGCCGACCTTACACGCAAATGTTCCAATCTACCTGCATCTAAATCTGTAACCACTACTTTCCGTGGCCCATCCGTCTTTTCCAATGCCCGTTGAACATGCATCTGCCCCATCGGTCCACCAGCCCCAATAAATAGAGCAATTCCATCCGGCATTAGGTCAGACCGCATATTCTTTTCTTTTATCTCATCTAATGTTCGCCCACCTCCTATAATTCGCTTATATTCATAATGAACCGAACCCACATCCACAGAGATATACTCATTTGATACGTCATCTGCGGAACCTAACACATACATTGTCCCATGAGGTGCTAAATATTTCAACCATGCCTCCATCTGTTTACCAGCAGATATATCAGATATTTGTATGATAATATCTTTAGATGTTTCCCCTTCCGCAGGGAATTGATTCGGAGCAAATATTTTTGACTTCGGGAAAATGTTTAATATGTGTGGGTCAGGATTCGCTGTTATATACCACGGGCTATCTGTGTCAGGATAGATACGGTCCTCTAAACGATACGACATTTCCACACATGCCCACGGCTCTGCCAACGCAGAAGCACTGTACCCCGTAGTTGGTTTTACAGGCAATAGATAGCAACCATCATCCCCTGCCAACGCTTTTTCATCTAAATAAGTATATTGTTGCATACCGCCCGGAATTAAATATCCAAAAGCATATCCAACACCTTTATAATAAATATCTGCCTGAACAATGAAACGGTCTCCCTTCTTAAATGCCTTCGCCCACTGCGACCCTGCTTTTACTACCGTAACCGCACATTCATGCCCCAATACAATAGGCTCTTCCGCTAAATTCCTACCACGAAGACGCGGATGATTACCGCCCAAATTAACAATCTTAATGTCTGATAGACATATCCCTAATGCATCAATCCGCAATAAAATTTCGTTATCATTCGGCTCGCGAAGTGGTAATAAAACAGGCTTGCCATTCTTACCTATATTTTCCAACCCGGAACCAAACACCTGCCATGCATAGTATTGCTCTGGAATAGCATGTTCTACATTACGAAATTTCTGTAATTTGTCGCTCATAATAAACTCCTTAGCATTTTCGTTCAAAGTAATTTCTGACGGTAATGTTCATCTGGTCGCGTGTCAATTCGACGAACTGCAGAATCACTCAAAAATTTAGGTCCACCGCAAAACGCAGAGCCAACAACAATCTGAGCACATTTCTCAGCCATGAGCGTTATCGCCTGAACCTTACTCGGTGTCGGTCCCATAGCAATTAGTCCATGATTCTCCATAAAAATAGCCTTGGGTAAAAATCCTTCTGTCGCTACAAACTCCTGAACCTTATCACGAACAACGCGGGCTAATGTAAGTCCAGGGTCAACATACGGAATATACACCGATTTACTACCTACCACGACAATATGGTCAGGACATGTCCGCCCTTGAATATACTCCTCCGCTTTCTGCGAACATAAAATAGAATTAACAAAAATAGGATGCGTATGCCCAATAAACATATATTGCGGATATTGATACAAAACCGCATGCAATATCGTCTCCACCGATGGCATCCGTTTATCCTCTACATTCGTTTTTGACGATTGCAATGTTTGTAGCACATCCTCATCCGTCGCAGATAGATTATCAAGCAGAGACAATACAGGCTCCATGCGGACGCAAAGAAAATCACTACTACGTATCGTCTGTAATGTCGTGCCAGACGCCTTTATATAAAAATGAGAATCATCAAGCCTCGCCGAAGTATTGCCCTCACCTAATATCGCAAAATGATGCTCAGGCTGTCCTAAAAAATGACTCATACTTACCAGTTGTTCTAAGATTTGTTCTGACATTGCTATACCCTTTAAAATGTTTAAGCATATATTATATAGAATTTCTTCCCAGAATTTGAAATGTATAAATAGGAATTCCTAACTCCCTATCCATACATAAAAAATAGTTCATTTCCATACACATCCTGAAAATTTCCATACAGGCAGACTTACCCCTCTCCATGAAGGGAATATTTGGTTTGGTTTAGATGTGAAGAAAAGAAGAGAGTGAATTAAAAAAATTTTGTGCGTTTGTTTGTGAATGGGGAAGGTGCCATGATTTAGGTAGTGTTATTTGAATAACAATACACAAATAATGGATATTCGTAGGTGAAAAACAATAATTTCAAATGAAATTCATTTTAAATTTTTGGTTTATAATTTTTAAAATTTTACTTGACTTTTTAATATTAATAAGGTATTATATATATGTGGCTGAAAGGCTGTAGGAAAATTGAATACGTAGTTATGTAAAGGAAAAAAGTGAATTATTTGCAATGGGTGACTAAAAAAAATTATAGTTATGATATAAAATGCATTGGTTCGAAGCATTTTATAAATAAAACGTATGTGTTTTTATTAAAAGTTAATCATAAAATAACAACCTTTAATGAGAAGGATTCAAGCCGTGAGTAAAAAATTATTTGTCCAAACCTTGTGTGTGCTGGTGTTATTTGTTTTTATGTTTGTAAGCATGCCGGCACAGGCGCACCCGTACATGTATTACAACGGGACGGAGTATTGGAGCAGTTTAGAACAAATGGCAAGTGAAATGGATAATATCATAGACGACATGCTTGTGTCGTTGGGCTTGTGTCCGCAATGGACACAGGACTGTAACGGTGCTAACAGCGCATACTGGCGAACTGTTACAGGTCAGGATGGTCCCTACTGGGATGGCTCAGATAACAGGAGCGACCACGGAACAACGAACATTGGTACAGGTGGTGCTTGGTCCTATACGCCAAAGGGCAGTGGATTTAAGTTAGTGGATTCGCGGTATTTTGCATTGCTTGATGCAGTGCTCGACCCGAACAGAAACACAAACTTACCCTCTGGAACCGTTACTGCTATCCGCACTGCTTTCCAGAACAATATCAATCGTGCACGCACTTCAGAACTCACTATACAAGGTGTTCAGATTCTTGCAACTTTAGTGGGTTGTCCGAATAATATAACGGTTGATGTTACAACAAATACACATATGGAAATCATAATTAAAGCATTACCTTTATGCGCTCTTAAATATACGGTTGAATTTGATGTGCCTTCGTTTTTAACGAGTGATAGAAAAGGTCCTATAGCAGAGGATGCGGATGAAAGGTTGGATGATGCATTAATCAATATGACCGCTGCGTATATGACCTTGGGCGACCAGAAGGCGATGGATTACTGGTATTCCTTCTACGGTAAGATGATTCAAATCGTTATTAACGATTTGTTGGATGATATTATTCGGAATATGACGAAAGGATTGAATGATAAGAAATTTATTGACCAGTTGATATCTGCTGGACCGGAGAACTGGGATTTCAATGCACATCCGGAATTATATGCACCGGAGCCAGAGTCAAAAACGGTGTGCGATCCGTGGGGGAATACGGCGACGGTGGACTTCACAGTGCCTGTTGAGGTTCCCGGTGTTGGAACTATTAATGTACGTGTGACTGTGACGGATTCTGATGTATGCAAATCAGTTCGAAAATTTGCGAATGACAATGTTGTGCCGAGCCAGTTCCAGCCACAGACCGCACGCTTAGCGGTAGCACCCAGTACAGGTAATTTGAATGGCGATAGCAGAACGAACTTCCTTACCTATTCCGATACATTCAATTCAAGCAATACTTATGCGAATATAGCCCAGGGTGTTGCGGAATGGGCACTGCGTGAGGATATCTTCCCGGCGACATTGTGGTTAGAGACCCAGCCAGTAGGGCGGACCAGTCCGCCG
>Ga0116167_1001434_pt1 | contig 21873 bp, 18 predicted proteins | sample AD_JPNMR3_MetaG_FD_89794 | JGI IMG/M metagenome (GOLD analysis project Ga0116167, IMG submission 89794) | Active sludge microbial communities of municipal wastewater-treating anaerobic digesters from Japan - AD_JPNMR3_MetaG | ecosystem: Engineered > Bioreactor > Anaerobic > Digestate | place...
CCGGCCGCACCCCGGGGCCGCTTGTTCGGACAGGCCCGCAACGACCACGTGACCGCCCGGCAGACGGCCGCAAAGGCCATGATCGCGGCCGCGGCATCGTTCTTGTTGGTCCTGGCGCACGCCTCGGCCGTATCCGCCGGCACGGTCACGATAAACGGCTACACCTTTTCCACGGACGTGGCGGACCCGCCCTTCGTGGAGGACAGCGCCATGCTCGGGTCGAGCCCTTTCTTCGCCGATTACCCGCGCCTGGTGGACCTCGTCTTCACCCTCTACGGGTACGGTTCGTTCGCGGGGAAGGACAACACCTTTTCCTACCGCCAGACGTTCACGGTCAAAGGCGTCCAGTGTGCGGTGGTGATGGAACAGGGCTACATCCCGGTCTTCGACGCCCATGACGGTTCCACGTCGTTCTCGTTCGTCTTCTGCACGGCCTACTTCTATCTGGCGAGAGACATCGACGACAACATCCACATCCTCGACATGTTCATCTCCCTGGACGACGCCGAGAACACCACCCTGTCATGGGACGTGGACGACCTCCCCGCAGGCCGCACCACGCTCTTGTATCCCTCCGACCCTGAAGAAGGCCAGGAGGTCTTCTGCGGCACCGTGGTGAAGGTCACGTCCGACAACGGGTCCGGCAGGGCCATGGTCATCCTCCGCGACGATTTCCCGTTCGACTACCCCGGCCCCTTGAGGGAATACCTGGTGTCAGGGAGCGGGATTTCCGCCCACGCATGCGACTGGGACGGGTCCGTCAACGGGTTCTCGCATGACGGCAGGAGACCGGACGCCCACGACGGGGAAGACGCGTACTGGGAGGAGTGGGTCGACGACCACTGCTTCATCACCGCATCCAGGCATTGAGGTCACGTACCCTTCGGGGTGCCCCAGGGGTGACGGCAGCCCCTTCGTCGTCGAGGACCACCATCGTGCCGGGCGGGGCCAGGGCCGCCGCTCTCCATCGCCGCGCACAGGGATCGAGGTGGATGCGTCCTTGGGGCCTACGCGAAGAGGGCCGCCCCTTCACCGACCGGGACCGCAACGTGCCGAGCGGGAAGGCCGCCTCGTCCAGGATGCACGGGACGGGCGTGCAGTGCCGGGAACACCTGAAAGGGGGAACGCCCCCGGGACCGGACAGGGAGCCCCACCCGGCCGTCCCTTCCCGAGGCCCGGACATTGGCCTTGACATGTCGCGTCCGGGACGTACACTACATTCCTGAGACGACAGGACAGGAAGACGACACACACGCCACGGGGTGAACCATGACCGCATACCAGCTCACGGTGCCAGTCGAGAACAGGCCGGGCAGGCTTGCCCAGGTCTCCGGCGTCCTTGCCAGGGAGAAGATCAACATCCGCGCCATCACCATCTCGTCGTTCGGCGACAAGGGATTTTTCAACATCCTCGTCGACGACCCGAAGCTCGCCCTGAAGGCCTTGAAGAAAGAGGGCATCGAGGCGGAGCTCAAGGAGATCATCGCGGTCCTCATCGACGACAAACCGGGCGGCATGGACAGCCTCGCCCAGATCCTGGCCAGGCAGGGGATCAACATAGAGAACGCCTACGGGTTCGTGCTCGAGAGCAACAAGACGGCGGTCTTCGTCATCGACGTATCCGACCTCGAAGGCACCCAGCGGATCCTGAGGGACCACGGGTTCAAGACGCTCTCGCCGGAAGCCCTTGCCGCCATAGAGCCGTTCCACTACATGAGGTACTGAAGACGCCTTCGGTAGGCGCCCCACCCTCTCGAACGTTTTGGAACCATCGGCCTGGAGGGAAACGGGCGGGTCCCTCACCGACTCAAAGGCGCTTGGGGATCGAAGCCCGGTTCCGAGCATCCGCTCAAAGCGCTTGCCCCATGCCTGCAACGGTCATGCCCCAGCCCTCCATCGGGCATATGCGACGATCGCGTGGACACCCCCGGCTGCGGCCGGGCCTGGGTGCGTATCTACCTGATGAGACCCGGCAGGAACGTGGCGATCTGGGGGAAGGGTATGAGCAGGAAGGTCAGGATGACCATGGCCGCGATAAAGGGGATGCAGCCCTTGAAGATCACCTGCAGCGGGACGTCGCGGGCCACGCCGCTGACCACGTAGGCGTTCACCCCCACGGGCGGGGTCACCACGCCTATCTGCGTGACGAGGACGATGATCACCCCGAACCATATGGGGTCGAAGCCGAGCTTCAGCACCACGGGGTAGAAGATGGGTATGGTGAGCATGATGAGCGCCAGGGCGTCCATGAAGCACCCGCCCACCACGTACCCGAGGATGATCAGGCCCATGATGACCCAGGCCGGCAGGTCGAACCCGGAGATCCAGCCCGCGATGTCGTAGGGGATCCGTGACACGGCGAGGAAGTGCCCGAACACGGTGGCCCCGGCGACGATCACCATGATCATGCACGTGATGCGGGTGGTCTCGGACAGGGCCTGGAGGAAGCCCTTCCAGGAAAGCTGGCCCCTGGCCACGGCGACGACGATGGTGAAGAAGGCGCCCATGGCCCCCGCTTCCGTGGGGGTGAAGACCCCGGCGAAGAGCCCGCCCATGACGAGGACGAAGATGACGAGCGTCTCCGACACGCCCGCCAAAGACGCCATCCTCTCCCTCAGGGGAAACCTCGGCCCCCTGGGACCCAGTTCGGGCCTGAGCTTCACCCAGACAAGGACCGTCAAGACGAACAGGAGGGCCAGGATCACCCCCGGGAGGATCCCCGATATGAAGAGCTTGCCGATGGACTGTTCGGTCAGGATGCCGTACACGATGAAGATCACGCTCGGCGGGATGAGGATGCCGAGGCTGCCGGCAGAGGCCACCACGCCCGTGGCCAGCTCGGGGTGGTAATCGTAGCGTTTCATCTCGGGCAGCGTGGCCGAGCCCATGGTGGCCGCGGTGGCGTTGGTGGAGCCGCATATGGACGCGAAGAAGGCGCATGCCCCGATGGTCGCGATGGCCAGGCCGCCCGGCAGGTGGCCCATGAACTTGTGGGCCGTGTCGAAGAGGCGCCTGCTGATGCCTGAATGGAACGCGACCTGGCCCATGAGCACGAAGAGCGGTATCACGGTGAGGCTGTAGGAGGTAAACGTCGAGAAGACGTCCTTGGCGAGGAGGTTCAACGCGGCGTCCGTCGACACGATCGACGCGAACCCCCAGAACCCGACGAGCGCCATGATGAACGCGACGGGCATGCGGGAGAAGAGCAGCACGACGAGCGCAACGAGCCCGACGATCCCTGTTTGGGTGGGTGTCATTCGGCCTCCGCTCCCCTGAGCTGCCTTATGAACTCCACACCGAGCACCACGCTCAAGAGGGCGCACCCCGCGGCGATGCCGTAGACGAACGGGTAGACCGGCAGCTGGAGCGTCAGCGACACCTCGCTGCTCGCCTCCATGCTCTGTGCGAGCCTCACGCACTGCCAGGCGATCACGGCGAAGAGGAGCATGGACACCAGTGCGTTCAGGGCGTTGACAGCCACCCTCGCCCGCCAGGGCAGCCTCTGGACGAGGATCTCCACCGCGATGTGCCCCTTCATCACGCTCGTGTACGGCAAGGCCATGGCGATGACCGCCCCGCCGGTGAAGCCCACGAGCTCGTAGGTCCCCGGGATGGGGGACTTGAACAGCCTGCCCGCGACGTCCGCCACCGTGATCAGCATCATGAACACGAGGGCGGCGGCCCCCGCCCAGTTGACCCTCTCGGAGAGGCGGGCTGTGAATTTCTCTATCCTGATGAACGAAATCATGCAGGGTACCACCCCGGGCTGCATGCGCGGCCGCCTCCATCGGGAGGGGCCGCGCATGCGCCGCTCTTCCTACTGCGCGTTCTTCTTGATGAGCTCCCGAAGGAGCGAGACCGCCTTCTCGCCGTCTATGTTCTTGGCCTTGGTCTCCTCGACATAGGACTTCAACACGTTCTCGACCGCCTTCTCCCACTTCTTGGCCTCTGCGGGATCCAGCACGATGTAGGTGTTGCCGAGCCCCTCGACGTAGGCCTTGGCCTCGACGTCGGCGTCGTCCCATGCCTTTCCGTGGACGGCTATCCACTCGTTGCTGACATCGGTGAAGACCTTCTGGACCTCGGGCGGGAGCTGGTTCCACTTGTCCTTGTTCATGACCACGAACATGGCGGTGGTGTACCCGATCGTCCTGCAGTCGGTGGTGGCCTTGACCACCTCGCCCTGCTTCCAGCCCTTCATGGTCTCCATGGGCGCGAACGTGCCGTCAACGACCCCTTTCTGGAGCGCCTCGTACGTCCCGGGCTGGGGCATGGCCACCGGCACGCCGCCGAGGGCCTCGACCACCTTCGCAGACAGGCCCGTGGAACGGATCTTCATGCCCTTGATGTCCTTCAAGGTCTTGACCGGCTTCTTGGTGTGGAGCAGCCCCGGCCCGTGAGCGTGCAGGTAGAGTACGTGCACGTCCTCGAGCTCGGCGGGCTTCATCTCGTTGTAGTAGTCGTTCGCCGTCTTCGTGGCGGCCGTCCCCGACGGGTAGCCGAGCGGGAGGTCGACCGCCTCCATGACCGGGAACCGCCCCCTCGAGTAGGCGAAGCAGGACATCCCGATGTCGGAGATCCCCTTGACCACCCCGTCGTAGCAGTCGTTGGCGCTCGTGAGCGTACCGCCCGGGAAGACGTCTATCTTGACCGCCCCGCCGCTGCGCTTCTCGATCTCGCTCGCCCAGTCCTGGGCCGCCTTGCACTGCGGGTGGGTGGGCGGGAAGAAGATGCTGTAGGTGAGCTTGACGGGCTCGGCCTTGACCTCCTGTGCCGGCTGCTGCGCCTGCTCCTCCTTCTTCGAGCAGGACGCCGACAGCGCCACGACGACGAACATGCACACTGCAACGATAACCAGTCTCTTCATCGAACCTCCCCCCTTCATGGTAATGAATATGCTTCTAGGATCCCGTATCCCTTGCTGCCCCCTCACCGCCGGGAACGAACTCCTCGGAACACCTCGGACATCGTTCGCTCGACTCGTACACCATGGCCCCGCACTCGGAGCACAAGAAGATCGTGCCCGAGGCCTCGCCGGAGACCTTGAAATCCGTCTTTACCCCCCACGACCTCTTGAGCAGCGCGATGACCTCCCCGAAGGCCCCGAAGAGCACGTGGAAGGCGACGCCGAACGCGAGGAAGAGGACCCCTGCCGCGATCCAAAAGAGCTGGCCGAGCGCCGCCGACAGGACGACGGAGAACAACGCCCCGGCGATCCCGAGCACGAGATAGACCCTGCCGATCATGCCGAGGGCGTTCTCCCTCCCGAAACCGTCTCTCACCTCGTGCCTGACTATGCGGGCCATGCCTTCTCCCGTGTGCGCCTTGATCACGGCTGGGGAAGCCGGGCCTACAGGCTGTAGACCTGTTCTCCCCTGAGCACCGTGAACCCGCCGTCAAGGAGCACCTGGATCGCCTGGTCTATGTCGTCGAAGCGGAAGATGATCACCGCGTTCTCGCCGCTCCTTTCCACGAAGGCGTACATGTACTCCACGTTGATGTTGTGGCGCGTGAGGAGATCGAGGATGCTGTGGAGCCCGCCGGGCCTGTCCGGCACCTCGACCGCGATCACGTGGGTGCGTCCCACCGCGAACCCGTTGTCGTTCAGGACCTTCTTCGCCTTGTTCACGTCGTCCACGATCAACCTCAGGATCCCGAAATCGCTCGTGTCGGCGAGCGACAGGGCCCTGATGTTGATGCCCGCGTCCTTGAGGACCCTTGTCACGCCTGACAGGCCGCCGGGCTTGTTCTCGAGGAAGATGGAAATCTGTTCGACCTTCATGGGACACCCCCTTATCTGGGTCTCTTGTCCACCACCCGCTGCGCCTTACCCTCGGTGCGCTGCAGGGTCTTGGGTTCCACGAGCTTCACCTTCGCGGTGATGCCGATGTAGTCCTTGATGTCCTTCGCTATGCGCCGCTCGAGGTTCTGGAGCCTCCTGATCTCGTCCGAGAAGATCCGCTCGCTCACCTCCACCTGGATCTCGAGGGTGTCCAGCGCTCCTTCCCGGTCTATGATGAGCATATAGTGGGGTTCGAGGCCCTCGATCTCCATGAGGACGCTCTCGATCTGGGACGGGAAGACGTTCACGCCCCGAATGATGAACATGTCGTCGCTCCTGCCCATGACGCGTTCCATGCGCACGAAGGTCCTCCCGCAGCGGCACACCTCCCTCATGAGCCTCGAGAGGTCCTTGGTGCGGTAGCGGACGAGAGGGAAGGCCTCCTTGGTGAGCGTGGTGAAGACGAGCTCGCCTGCCTGGCCGTCCGGCAACACCTCTCCGGTGGACGGGTCGATGACCTCCACGATGAAGTTGTCCTCGAAGATGTGCAGCCCGTTTTTCCCCTCGATGCACTCCATGGCCACGCCCGGTCCCATGATCTCGGACAGCCCGTAGATGTCCAGCGCGGTGATGTCGAGCCGGGACTCGATCTCCTTCCTCATGCGCTCTCCCCAGGGCTCGGCCCCGAGGATCCCCACCCTGAGCCTGAGAGAGCGCATGTCGACACCCATCTCCTCTCCCACCTCCGCCAGGTAGAGGGTGTAGGAGGGCGTGCAGCAGATGGCGGTCGGCCCAAAATCCTGCAGGATCAGGATCTGCTTCTTGGTGTTCCCGCCGGACATGGGGATCACGCTCGCGCCGAGACGCTCGGCGCCGTAATGCACCCCGAGGCCGCCCGTGAACAGGCCGTACCCGTAGGCGTTGTGGACGATGTCGTTCTTCGTGAGGCCGGCGGCCGCCAGAGACCTGGCCATGAGCTCGGCCCAGGTCTCGATGTCCCTCCTGGTGTAGCCCACCACCGTGGGCTTGCCCGTTGTCCCGGACGAAGCGTGGAGGCGGACGATGTTGCTCATGGGCACGCTGAAGAGGCCGAACGGGTAGTTGTCCCTGAGGTCCTGCTTGGTGGTGAAGGGCAGGCGGCCGAGGTCTTCGAGGGACCTGATGTCTTCGGGCTTCACCCCCGCCTCGTCGAACTTCTTCCGGTAGAACCCCACGGTGTGGTACACCCTCTCGACGACCTGCTTGAGCCTCTTCAGCTGGAGGGATGCCAGGGCCTCCCTCGGCAGGGTCTCGAACTCCTCGTTGAAGATCATCGCGAAGAACCTCCTGTCCTGTTCATGTGCGGACGAGGTCGATCGTCCTGCCCCTCTTGAACGCCTCGAGATTCACCTCGCGGATGCGCTCCGGCACCATGTCCGCTATCACCTCCGCCCAGAGGGTCTCCGGTATCTCGATGAACTTCGAGAGAACTCCCATGAGCACCAGGTTGAGCGCCCGGCGCTCGCCGAGGGCCTGGGCCACGGCCGTTCCGTCGGCCAGGTAGACGTTTCCCGAACACCCCTTCAGGATCGGCACCACGTCCGGGTAGGGTTCCTTCCCTGCTATGACCGAAGGGGGAGCCAGCCTGAACCGGTTGACGATCACGGTGGTACCTCCGTTCATGTAAGGGGGGTACCTGGCGGCCTCGAGTTCCTCGAACGAGACGAGGATGTCGCAGCATCCGTAGGGGATGAGCGGGGAGGCCACTTCCCCGGCGAAGCGCACGTGTGACATCACGCTCCCCCCCCTCTGGGCCATGCCGTGAATCTCCGACTTCTTGACATCGAAACCTGCGCGCATCACGACCTCGGAGAGGATGTCGGAAGCCAGGATGATGCCCTGGCCGCCCACGCCCGTCATGAGAACGTTCATGACCCACCTCCGATTGCCCCTGCAGGGCAGATCTCGGCGCACACGTTGCACCCCACGCAGACCCCGTTAATATGCGCCTTCTCACCGTCGAATTCAAGTGCCGGGCACCCGAGCGAGATGCAGACCTTGCACCCGGTGCAGGTCTCAGGGTCCACCTCGAGCACGGTCCCGGGCACAGCCCTGGTCTTGAGGAGGACGCACGGCGCGCGGGATATGATCACCGCCGGGCCCTTCGAGTCGAGCGCCTCCTTCACCGCCTGCCGGGTCTCGTTCACGGCGTACGGGTTGACGGTGCGGACCCACGGGATCCCCAGAGCCTTCACCAGGGATTCGAGGTCTATGTCCGTCGTCTTTTCGCCCGAGATGGTGACGCCCGTCCCAGGATGGTTCTGCGACCCGGTCATCGCCGTGGTACGGTTGTCCAGGATCACCACCAGGGCGCACCCGCTGTTGTAGGCGAGGTTGGCCAGCCCCGTGATGCCCGAGTGGAAGAAGGTGGAGTCGCCGATGACCGCGGCTATCTTCTGTTCGCCCGGCCCGAAGACCTTGGACATGCCGTGCGCGTGGTTGATGCCCGCGCCCATGCACAGGCAGGTGTCTATGGCGTCGAGCGGCGGCAGAAAGCCGAGGGTGTAGCAGCCGATGTCGCCGGCGATGAAGCACTTGTTCCTCTTCAGCGCGTACAGCATGGCCCTGTGGGGACACCCCGGGCACATGGAAGGCGGCCTGGGAGGCAGGGCCTGCGGGGCGGGCCTGGGGATCTCCAAGCCCAAGACCGCAGCCTTCACGATGTCAGGGTTCAGCTCGCCGCAGAGAGGGACCCTCTCCTTTCCCCTGCACGGTATGCCCAGGGCCTTGACCATCTCCTCCACAAACGGGTCCAGCTCCTCTATGATCCACAGGTCCTTCACCCTGGACGCAAAGTCGCGGACGAGCCTCTCGGGCAGGGGGTACGGCATGCCGAGCTTCAGGAAGGATGCGTTCGGGAACGCCTCCTTGGCGTACTGGTAGGCCACCCCCGAGGCTATGATGCCCAGCGAGGCGTCGCTCATCTCGATACGGTTGAGCGGGGTCGTCTCCGCGAACTTCTTGAGGGCCAGGATACGCTCCTCTATGACCGGGTGTCTCCGCCTGGCGTTTGCGGGAAGCATCACCCACTCGGCGGGGTGCCTCTCCAGGGTCGGCGCCTTCATCGGCGACGCCTCCCCGAGTTCGACCACGCCCATGGAGTGCGAGATCCGCGTGGTGGTCCTGAGCATCACCGGGGTACCGAACTCCTCGCTGATCTTGAACGCCTCGACCGTGAAGTCCTTCGCCTCCTGCGAACTCGAGGGCTCGAGCAGGGCGATCTTCGCGAAGCGCGCATAGTGCCTGTTGTCCTGCTCGTTCTGGGAGGAGAAGAGCTCCGGGTCGTCGGCGCTCACGAGCACGATACCCCCCCTGACGAGCGTGTAGGGCAGGGTCATGAGCGGGTCGGCGGCCACGTTGACCCCCACGTGCTTCATCACCGCGAGCGCCCTCGCCCCGGTGTAGGAGGCACCAACAGCCGCCTCGAGAGCGACCTTCTCGTTCGGGGCCCACTCGGCGTGTATGTCCTTGTAGAGCTCCGAGATGGTCTCGAGGATCTCGGTACTGGGTGTGCCGGGGTACGCCGCCGCGAAGGACACCCCCGCCTCGAACGCCCCGCGCGCCACCGCCTCGTTGCCGCTGAGGATCTTCTTCATCACGTGTATCCTCGCCCCTGTTCGAACGTAGTTATACTCCTAAGGAAAAAGGGCCATGGGTTTCTGCCCATGGCCCCGTGTCCTTTCCCGCACGCACCCGGGACTACGGGCAGGCGCAGCGATACAGTCTGCTGTAATAATAGCCGTACCCGCAGGTCCTGGGCGTTTCTCGCTCCATCGCCGCCTAATATCCCGTGAATGCGGACATCCTGTCAAGGCATTTCTGGCGCTCACCTCCGAGGCACGCGGGTACCACCACGGTGCAAGAAGCCCCCCTCGCGCACACCCACCCACATGGGGCCAGAGACGCGCCGTCGAGGGACGACGCCTCGCACGTAACGGCGATGCCTGCGACCCTGGGTCCAAACCGCGTGTGCCCGCGATGCGACCACGGAGCCGGAGACATCCCCCCGGAGTCGCCCCGGGGGAGACGGGTGCAGGATGTGGCCGCCGGGCGCCTGGTGCACGTGAGGTGCCGTGCGCGTCGCCAGGGGGGCAGGCCCGCGAGGCATGGCCCAGCCGTGAGGAGGACGTTCATCGGTGCAACCCTCTTCCTTTTCATGCCTTAAGGCCCTCGGTCGCAGGCCCCAAGACCTGCGGGCCCGGGGTACCAGCGCCACGGCGCCGCCGGGAAGGAGACGAGGTGCCCGGTCAGAGCGAACCCACCCGAGAGACGACTCGCTTATTACGTTTACCGTGCATAACGAACACTTGGGTTCTTGAACAATGGATGTTTATGTGGTACTATGTAATTTCCGATTCTTGCTTATACGGATGAATCGAGGAGAACATGGAGTTCAATGGCTTGACGGGAGGGATACCCATGAGACGCTTGATCCTGACGTTCACGTTTGCGGCCATCGCCTCGCTCGTCATGAGCGCCTGCAGCACCTCGTCCACCACGGGTCTCTTGCGCGGCAAGGACTCCTCGCATGCGCTCATCGAGCTCTTGAGACAGGCCGAAAGCGGTGATTCCCAGGCGCAGTTCAACGTGGGCCTGATCCACTGCAACGGCTGGGGTGTGGAGAAGGATTACGCGAAGGCCGCCAGGTGGTTCCGCAAGGCCGCGGAGAACGGCAACGAGGAAGCCCAGTTCAACCTCGGCGTGATGTACTACAAGGGCCTCGGGGTGAACAGGGACCACAACGAGGCGGCCAGGTGGTTTCTCGCCTCCGCCGCTTCAGGCTACGTGAAGGCGCAGAGCAACATCGCCTTCATGTACTACAAGGGCATAGGCATACCCCAGGACTATGCCGAGGCGGAGAAGTGGTACAGGAAGGCGGCGAGCAAGGGCGACGTCGAGTCCCAGAAAAGGCTAGGGAACATCTATTACCACGGCAAGGGATTCCGGCAGGATTTCAAGGAGGCTGCCGCCTGGTTCCAGAAGGCTGCGAACCAGGGCGACGTCACGGCCCAGACCAACCTCGCCGACATGTACTACAGGGGTCTCGGCGTCGAGAAGGACTACCAAGAGGCGGTCACCTGGTACAAGGTCGCGGCCATGCAGGGAAACGCCCACGCCCAGACCAGCCTGGGGACCATCTACCTCAACGGCGAGGGCGTCCCACAGGACTTCACCGAGGCCGCCTACTGGTTCCGCATGGCAGCCGAGCAGGGCAACAGCCAGGCCCAGGGTTTCCTCGGGTACTTCTATGAGCAAGGGCTGGGCCTGCCGCAGGACCATGCGGAGGCGGCACGCTGGTATCGGCTCGCGGCCGATCAGGGAGACGCGGTGATCCAGTTCAACCTCGGGCTCATGTATGCCAAGGGCCTCGGCGTTCAGCAGAGCTACGAGGAGGCCGCGAGGTGGTACCAGAAGTCCGCGGAACAGGGGTACGACAAGGCCCTCTACAACCTGGGGATCCTCTACAGCAAGGGGCTCGGGGTCCCGAAGGACTTCACGCAGGCGTACCTCTGCTTCCAGCTCGCGGCGGAACAGGGCATCCAGCACGCGGCCGTCTACCTCGACGTGATGGCGAACGAGATGAGCCAGAGCCAGATAACCCAGGCCAAGGAGATGGCGAAAACCCTCAGGGAAGCCGCCCAGTAGCGCCCGTTTCTTCTCGGTCGACTGGCTCAATATGCTCCCCAGTGAGGATTCACCCGGGGAAGCCGCCCAGTGGCGCCGTTTCTTTCCCTGAGGGTTCTCCGCACCTTTCGGCGGGTCGCGGTGTCGTCTGCGGGCGGTGTCATGGAATGGAACCGTATCGTGGCATGCGGCCCCGCGCCCCGCATGACGCTTTAGGCGTGGGACTCGATGGTGGGCACACCGAACGCCCCCTTCCCCCCTCGGGCGACTCCCCCCGCGTGAGCCGGGTGCGCGGGCCGACGTAGAGCGCCTCAGGCACGTCCCGACCTCCCGGTGGGAGACCGTGCGGCCGCAACAGACCACCGGTGAGCGGCTTGCCCGGACACCGGGACCTCTTCGGCCGGCGATCGCCCGGTCGTCAAGCCCATTGCCCGCATGGATGCACCAGGCCGCCCGTCCGCACTCGCCCCCCTGGGGGAGCGGCTACAGGGTGCTTGCAGGGGAAACGGGTCTTCGGCATCGCCCCCAAGGCTTCAAGGATCCAGGCACACGGCGGCAGGCGCTCTTCGGCGGAACGTCCAGGCCCTCCCGCAAGCCTGTCCGGGCTCGTCTTCACCAGAGGAGGGGCATGTCCCAGAGGTATTCCGGGATGATCACGAGCTCTGCAAGCGCCGCGAACACCAACAGCCTCTTCATGAACACCCTCTTCATGGTCTCCTCACCCTGATCCTTGCTTTCCCGCCCGGGCTTGCGCGGGACCTCGTCACGAACACCCAAGCCCTAGCAACAGGCATGCCCCCGCAGATCCCCACGCATCCGACCGAAATGACGAAGGGTCTCCGCTTCTCGCCCATGGTCGACGGCAAACTTTTTCATACCTTGGGGCATGTCCTGGGAAGAATGTTTCCGAGGGTCACCGCTTGTGATCTCCCGGGGGCGCTCTCATCCCATGGATGGACGTCAGACGGCGTCGTGGCCGGCGGCCACGCCGGGGTTTTCGTCCCGCGGGAATGCGGCGGTGGGCCTCGACCTTCTTCCAAGGTCACATACGACTTCTCCCGTCCCGCGGGAATGCGGCTGTGCGCACGGCCGCATTCATGGCTTGACACCCCTGATGCAATTCCGATAGCCTCCCATGTCCGGGAGATGTAAAGGATCCCCATGAGCTCGACTCGATCCTGGATCGCACTGGACTTGTTGCCCGAGGTCGGTCCGAAGACCGTGCAGAGGCTCCTTGCGGTCTTCGGTTCGCCGGAGTCGATATTCCGGGCCGCCGAGACGGAACTGCGCTCCACGGAGTTCCTCAGGCCCTCGCAGATCAGGTCGATCCTTGTGGGACCGGACGAGGCGCGCGTCGACGAGGTGGTGCGGGCGCTCGAGAAGGTGCGCGCACGGGCGGTATCCCTCATGGACCGCGAGTATCCGGCCGCCCTGAGGGCGATAGATGCCCCCCCCGCGGTCTTGTACGTCAGGGGTAGTCTCGAGGACATCGAGCCGGCCGTTGCGGTGGTGGGTACCCGTTCACCCTCGGTGTACGGAAAGCGCACGGCCTTCTTCCTCGCCAGGGACCTGAGCCTGAGCGGCGTCTCGGTGGTCTCGGGCCTCGCCAGGGGGATCGACCGGGAGGCCCATCTGGGTGCGCTCGAAGGGATAGCAAAGACGGTGGCCGTGCTGGGCTCCGGCATCGATACCGTCTACCCGAAGGAGCACGAGGATCTCGCCTCGAGGATCGAGCGGGCAGGCGCCGTCGTCTCGGAGTTGCCCCCGGGCACGAAGCCGGAGGCCGGGAACTTCCCCAGGAGGAACCGCATCATCTCCGCCCTGGCCCAGGCCGTTGTCGTGGTCGAGGCGACGACGAGGTCCGGGGCCATGATCACCGCGCGCCTCGGCCTCGAGCAGGGGAAGGTGGTCATGGCCGTGCCCGGGAACGTGACGAACCTGAGGTCGCAGGGGCCCCACCACCTCATACGGCAGGGGGCGGTCCTCGTCGAGAGAGCCGCAGATGTCATCGCCGAGATAGCACCCTCCATCGCCTCGACCCTGTCCCGCCAGCCACTCAAGCAACCTGGTTCCAGGACCGATGAAATCCTCAACATGGCATCGTCCTCGCCGGTCACCATAGAAGAGATCGCACAACACCTGGGCATAGACGTGAGCGAGGCGACCCGGAGGGTGAGCACGCTCGAGATCGAGGGGTCGCTCGAGAGGGTGACACCGAACCGCTTCATCGCGAGGGACGTTCATGGCTAAGACGCTGCTCATCGTGGAGTCGCCCGCAAAGGCACGCACGATCAAACGCTACCTGGGAAACAGGTTCGACGTGGAAGCCACCATGGGCCACATCAAGGACCTGCCGAAGAGCACCATGGGCATAGACCTGGAGAACGGCTTCATCCCGTCGTACAGGATCATCGCGGACAAGAAGGACGTGGTGAAGAAGATCAAGGCCCGGGCGAAGTCCGCGGACCTGGTCTACCTCGCGTCGGACCCCGACCGGGAGGGCGAGGCCATCGCCTGGCACGTCGCGGAGGAGATCGGCAAACCCCCGGAATCCGTCCGCCGCATCACCTTCCACGAGATCACCAAGAGGGCCGTGGAGGAGGCCATCAAGAGCCCGAAGGAGCTCAACCGGTCCCTCTACGACGCGCAGATGGCGAGACGCTCCATGGACCGGATCGTGGGGTACACCATGAGCCCGCTCCTCTGGAAGAAGGTCCGCAGGGGGCTGTCGGCGGGCAGGGTGCAATCCGTTGCCCTGAGGCTCGTGTGCATGCGCCAGGAAGAGATCGAGTCCTTCGTGCCCAGGGAATACTGGACCGTGGAGGTCTTCCTCAGGACGCCTGCGCAGGCGACCTTCAAGGCCAAGGTCGTCGACCCCAAGGAGATCCCCGACGAACAGGCCGCGCGCAAGGTCTCGGAGGCCATCGAGCGGGCCGCGGCCATAAGGGTCGAGTCGGTCACCAGGCAGGTCAGGTCGAAACACCCCCTGCCGCCCTTCATCACCTCGACCCTGCAGCAGGCGGCATCCAGCAGGCTCAGGTTCTCCGCCAGCAAGACCATGCGCATAGCCCAGCAACTCTACGAGGGCCTTCCCATCGGCGGCGAGGAGATCACGGGGCTCATCACCTACATGCGGACGGACTCGCCGGTCGTCTCCGAAGAGGCGTTGCGGGCGGTCAGGGACTACATCCCCGAGACCTACGGCGAGGCGTACCTTCCCGAAAAACCCCGCAGGTACAAGGCAAAGAAGACCGCCCAGGAGGCCCACGAGGCGATCAGGCCCACGGACGTGAGGCTCACCCCCGAGACGCTGGGCCCTCACCTCAACAAAGACCAACTCGCGCTCTACGACCTCATATGGAAGAGGTTCGTCGCCTCCCAGATGTCGAGCGCGTCATTCGACCAGACCACCGTGGACATCAGCGCCGGCGACATCGGCCTGCGCGCCACGGGATCGGTCATGACCTTCGACGGGTTCCTGAGGCTGTACGACACCAACGGCGAGGACGAACAGGACACGCTGCCCGACTCCCTCGCCGAGGGCGACATCCTGTCGTGCGAACGCATCGAGCCGATCCAGCACTTCACCCAGCCGCCGCCCAGGTACACCGAGGCGAGCCTCATCAAGGAGCTGGAGGACAAGGGCATCGGCAGGCCTTCGACGTACGCGCCGACCGTCTCCACGCTGGTGGAGAGGGGGTACGTGAGCATGGAGGGCCGCACCCTGGTCCCCACGGAACTCGGCAGGGACGTGAACTCGCTCCTCGTGAAGCACTACCCGAACATCCTCGACATCGGGTTCACCGCGAGGATGGAGGATTCCCTCGATCTCATCGAGGAGGGCAGGTCCGGCTACCTCGATGTCATGGGGGACTTCTACCGCACCTACTCCGCTGAGCACGAGGCCGCGAGCAGGAACATGGAGAACCTGCGGGCCGAGGCGAGGCCTGCAGGCATAGCGTGCCCGGCGTGCGGCAGGGACATGGTGGTCAAGCTGGGCAAGAACGGCTACTTCCTCGGCTGCTCGGGGTACCCCGAGTGCACGAACACCATGGAGTTCACGAGGGACGCATCGGGCAGGATCGTGCCCGCCCCGAAGGAAGAGACGGCCCACACCGACCAGACGTGCGAAAAGTGCGGCTCACCCATGGTGGAAAAGCGCGGCAGGTTCGGCCCGTTCCTGGCCTGCAGCAACTACCCGGACTGCAAGAACACCAAACGCATCACCAAGGCGCCGGAGCCCACGGACAGGGTGTGCGACAAGTGCGGCGCCCCCATGGTGTTGAGGCATGGGAGGTACGGGCCCTTCATCTCGTGCAGCGCCTACTCCGCATGCAAGAACATCGCCCCTGCTCCCATCGGTCTCCCGTGCCCGGTCCCCGGCTGCCCGGGGGAGATCGTCCAGCAGAGGTCGAAGAAGGGCAAGTCGTTCTACTCGTGCTCCCGGAAGGAATGCGGCTTCGTGAGCTGGACGAAACCGGTCGCCGGCGCCTGCCCGACGTGCGGGTCCAAGACCTTCGTGAAAAAAGGCGGCGTCCTCTCCTGCGCCAACCCGTCCTGCACGTACCGTGAAGAAGGCCGTGGGTGAGGTCATCGTCGCAGGCGGAGGCCTCGCGGGCGTGGAGGCCGCGCTCACGCTGGCCAGGCACGGCGTGCCCGTCACCATCTACGAGATGCGGCCGGCGAAGACGACCCCCGCGCACACCACGGACCTGCTCGCAGAGCTCGTGTGCAGCAACTCCCTCAAGGGGACGGACCCCCTCACGGCGCACGGCATCCTCAAGCGGGAGATGGAGGCGCTGGGCTCGGTGGTCCTCTCCGCGGCATCGAGGTGCAGGATACCCGCGGGCAAGGCGCTCGCGGTAGACAGGACCGCGTTCGCCGAGGCCGTCACCGAGACGGTCTCCCGGCATCCCAACATCACGATCAGGCGCGAGGAGCTCACCTCGATCGACCCCGACAGGCTCACCATCGTCGCGACCGGCCCGCTCACCTCTGACGCCATGGCGGGTTGCATCGCCTCCCTGACAGGCACCCCGCGCCTGCATTTCTACGACGCGATCTCTCCCGTCGTGGACGCGCAGAGCATAGACATGGAGCACGCCTTCTTCGCTTCCAGGTGGGACGCCCCGTCCATGGACTACCTCAACTGCCCCCTCGACGAGACCACCTACAGGGCCTTCGTGAGCGAGCTCTTGAAGGCCGACAGGGCAAAGGCCCACCTCTTCGAGGACGCCCGCTACTTCGAGGCCTGCCTCCCCGTGGAGGTGCTCGCAGGCTGGGGGGCGGACGCCCTCAGGTTCGGCCCCATGAGACCCGTCGGCCTTTTGGACCCCAGGACCGGGCGGAGACCGTTCGCCGTCGTGCAGCTGAGGAGGGAAAACCTCGCCGGCGACGCGTACACCATGGTGGGGTTCCAGACCAGGCTCACCTACCCCGAGCAGAAGCGGGTCATCTCCCTGATCCCGGCGCTCAGGCACGCCGAGTTCTTCCGCTTCGGGAGCATCCACAGGAACACCTACGTGGACTCGCCCCAGGTCCTGAACAGGGACTTGAGCCTCAAGGCCGCAGGCAACGTGTACCTGGCGGGGCAGATCACGGGGGTCGAGGGGTACGTGGAGTCGTCCGCCACGGGGATCGTCGCCGGGCTGTCGGTCCTTGCGCGTATCAAGGATGCCGCATTCTCGCCTCCCGGGCCGGAGACCGCCATAGGCGCCCTGATCGCCTACATCACGAGCCCCACCCAGGCACCTTTCCAGCCATCGAACATCAACTTCGGCATCATGGCGGCCCTGGACGCACCCAGGAAACGCCGGGCAGAGCTCTTGAGCTCGAGGGCGCTCTCCTCGTTCGAGAGGTGGATGGAGAACACGATGAGGGCACTCGGGGAACGGGCCTGATGGCCCGTGTCCAGGCCGCATCTTGGAGTGCACGTCCTCACCCCTGGCCTGTGACCTCACGCACCGGTCCTCACGCGCGGTCACGGGCCCGGAGGGACCCCTCGAGCGCTCCGGGGATGTCTCGCGACGGGGCAGAGCCCGCCACCTTGACGCCTGTGGACGGACGCTCCTCCACCCGGTGCATGGGACGGCACATGGGCGACGCTGGCGAAGGGGCGGGACTCGTGTCGATACGGCGCAGGCGCAAAGAGGGCGCTCGAAGACAGGGGGGACTCGAAGAACGCAGGCCTTGAGACCGTCTCCAGCCTCGCGGTCGCTGCGGGTGTGTTCAGGAACCGGGGCGCCGCCGGTGGCAGGCCGCGCCCCGGCTGGCGGCAGTTACACCTTGGTTACGTTCGATGCCTGGGGACCTTTCGGCCCGTTGGTCACCTCGAAGTTGACCTTGTCTCCCTCGGCAAGGGTCTTGAAACCGTCCATCTTGATGGCGGAGTAGTGCACGAAGACATCGTTGCCGCCATCCTGAGTTATGAAACCGTACCCCTTCTTCTCGTTGAACCACTTGACTGTTCCTGTAGCCATTCATACCTCCGTTTTTTCAGGACACGACCCTTGGCGAGAGGGCGGACCAGGTGTTGCAGTCTGGAACGTGGGTATTACCAGAAACCGGGGAAAACTTAGGAAGGGTTTTACCGCAGGCTTGCATGATAATGTCCATATCCAGGCTATACGTGTCTATATCGTCAAATCCGGCTTTCTGTCAAGCCTCATCGAGCGTCCATGATCGTGTTCCCATGCCGCGGCGTCCTCAGGGAAAGGCCACGCTCGCCGAGCGACGCGCCAGTCGGAGCCCCGTCCTCCCGAAGGCACTTCGTGCTTGCCCGGGGACCGTCGAGCTGGTATCCCCTAGGTGGATGCCGTGTTCTGAGGGAGGTGAATCGCTGTGAACGCTCTCGCTGGATTGTCTCCAGAGGCCCTCTGGGAACATTTCCTCGCCGTCTCGAGGATACCCAGGGGCTCCGGGAACGAAGGGGCGGTGGTCACCTACGTCGCGACGGTCGCTTCCACCGCGGGCCTGCCCTTCAGGATAGACAGGGCGGGAAACATCATCGTGAAGAAGCGCGGCGCGAGGGGCCCCGCGGGGGTGGCCCTGCAGTCTCACCTCGACATGGTGTGCGAAAAGAGGGAGGGATCTCCCCACGACTTCGAGAAAGACCCTCTGGTCTTGGTGAGGGATGGACCCTGGATCAAGGCCCGTGACACCACCCTGGGCGCGGACAACGGGATAGGCGTCGCTGCCATGCTGGCGATCATGACGTCGAACGACATCGTCCACCCCGACCTCGAGCTCGTCTTCACCGTCGACGAGGAGGCGGGGCTTGTGGGCGCACAGTCTCTCGAGAGGCAGGACATAACGTCGCGCACCCTCATCAACCTCGATTCGGAGGAAGAAGGGACGTTCTGCATAGGCTGCGCGGGCGGCATCCACACCGAGCTGAGGCTCGAGCCCGACTTCATGTCGGTCCCGGAGGACACCTCCGCGGTGCTTGTGAGCGTGTCGGGGCTCACGGGGGGTCACTCGGGCGTGGACATCCACCTCGGCAGGCCGAACGCGATAAAGCTCATCGGCCGGTTCCTCCACGCCGTCGATTCCGCATACAGCATCCACCTGGCCGACCTCTCCGGCGGGACGAGGCACAACGTCATCCCCAGGGACGCCCGTGCGCTCATCCACGCATCCCCGGCCGACATAGGCGCGCTGCACAACGAGGCGGCCCACTGGAACGGGATCCTCAAGACCGAGTACGAACACGCGGACCACCGCGTGGCCCTGGTCCTCGAGGAATCGTCCGAGCAGGCGGCACGCGTCCTCACGCCGGAGTCCACCAAGACGGTGATCAGGCTCGTCCAGGCGCTCCCTCACGGCCCCCTCAGGTTCAACCCGGAATGGGAAGGCGTGGTGGACACGTCCACGAACCTCGCGGTGTGCCGCTTCGATGGAGACGAGTTCCTCGTCGTCACGAGCCAGAGGAGCACGACACCGAGTTCCCTGCACGACGCGGCGTCGCAGGTGGCGTCCATCGGGGAGCTCGCCGGGTGCACGGTCTCCCACCTGGGCGCCTACCCGGCCTGGCGGCCGGACAGGAACTCGGCCATCCTGTCCACCTGCCGCGATGTCTACCGGGAGATCACCGGCAGGGAACCGAACGTGAAGGTGATCCACGCCGGCCTCGAGTGCGCCGTCATCGGGGAGAAGATAAAGGGCCTGGACATGATCTCGCTGGGCCCCACCATCGTGGGCGCCCACTCGCCCGACGAACGGGTCCACATCGAGAGCGTGGCGCGTTTCTGGGACTTCCTCCTGGCGCTCCTCGAGAGGCTTTCGGCCAAGGCCTGCTGAGAGGGGCCGGGAGACCCCGCCCCTCCCACGGGGTGGAACGAGGAGTTCGCCCGCCCGAGCGGGACTTCTCCCGGAAGGTGCTGGAAGGCCCACCGTTCCCAGGGTCGACCCGGGGGACCCCGCCATCCCTTCACGCCTCAAGGGGTGCACAGACCACCGGTCCCTCGCACGCAGCCAGGGGGGATGCCCACGAACGCCCGTGCCGTCTTGTGTTGACACCTCCTGGGGCTTTTGGTAGAAGGGCACCGGGTTCATTCCCATTCATCCGCCAAAGGAGGGGGCCGTGAAGATCCTGGTAAGTGACAAGCTGTCGGAAGCTGGGGTAGACATCCTGAAGAAAGGCGGTTTCACAGTAGACGTCAAGACGGGCCTCAAACCGGAAGAACTCAAGGCCATCATCGGCGACTACGACGCGCTCATCGTCCGTTCGGCCACGAAGGCAACGGCCGACATCATCGAGGCGGGCAGGAACCTCAAGGTGATCGGTCGGGCCGGTGCAGGCGTCGACAACATAGACAGCGCAGCGGCGACCAAGCGCGGCATCGTGGTCATGAACACGCCGGGCGGCAACACGGTGACCACCGGCGAACACGCCATAGCCCTCATGATGTCGCTGACCAGGAACATCCCCAAGGCGGACGCCTTCATGAAGGAGGGCAAGTGGGAGAAGAAGGCCCTCGAGGGAAGGGAAGTCACGGGCAAGACCCTGGGCATCATCGGCATGGGCCGCGTGGGGAGCGTTGTCGCATCGAGGGCCCTGGGCCTCAAGATGAACGTCATCGTGTACGACCCGTTCATCACGAGGGAGCTCGCCGAGAGCCAGGGCATCGAGCTGGTGAGCCTCGACGACATCTACGCCCGGTCCGACTACATCACGGTGCACACGCCCAAGACGAAGGAAACCACCGGCCTCATCGGCAAGGAGGCCTTCTCGAAGATGAAGAAGGGCGTCTTCATCATCAACTGCGCCAGGGGCGGGATCATAGACGAGGCGGCCCTCGTCGAGGCGCTGGATGCGGGCATCGTGGCAGGCGCCGCCATAGACGTGTTCGTCAAGGAACCTCCTGAGGACTGGACCCTGGCCAAGCACCCCAAGGTGGTGGCCACCCCCCACCTCGGGGCGTCTACCCTCGAGGCCCAGGAGAACGTGGCGCTCGCGATCGCCGAGCAGGTGGTGGACTATCTCAAGAACGGCGTCATCCGGAACGCGGTCAACGCACCCTCTGTGTCCCCGGAGATGCTCCCGAAGGTTCGGCCCTACATCGAGCTCGCCGAGAAGATGGGCATGTTCATGGGGCAGATCATCGGACAGGTGATCTCGGACAGGCTCAAGAAGGTGTCCATCGTCTATACCGGGGCGGCATCAGGGGTCGACACGAAACCGGTCACGGTCTCCGCGATCAAGGGGCTCTTGGGGGCCATAGCCGACGAGGTGAACTACGTGAACGCACCGGCCCTCCTCAAGGAGAGAGGCATTGACCTCGTCGAGTCCTCCACCTCCAAGGAAGAGGTCTACACGAACACCATCGAGATGACCCTCGAGTTCGACAAGGGCACGAGGTCTCTCACCGGCTCGGTCTTCGGCAAGAACGACCTGAGGATAGTCAGGATCGACAAGTACTCGATCGAGGTCATACCCGAGGGTTACATGCTCGTCATCTACAACAAGGACCTCCCCGGCACGGTCGGGAAGTTCGGCACGATCCTCGGAGAGGCCGGGATCAACATCGCACGACTCTTCCTCGGCAGAGACCGCCAGGAGGGGACCGCCATCGTCATTATCAACGTGGACACGGAGGTCCCCAAGAAGGTCCTGGACAAGCTGCGCAAGGTCCCGAACGCCCTGTCCGTCCAGGAAGTGGTCATCTAGGCCCCCAGCGGCGCATCGGGAGGATCCAGGATCATGGCGAACATCGTGGTGGTAGGTACCCAGTGGGGTGACGAGGGCAAGGGCAAGATCGTCGATCTGCTGACCGAGAAGTCCGATCTCATCATCAGGTTCCAAGGCGGGAACAACGCGGGTCACACCCTGGTGGTGGGAGACAGGAAGGTCGTTCTCCACCTCATACCGTCCGGTATCCTCCACCCTGGCAAGCTCTGCGTGATCGGCCCGGGCGTGGTGCTCGACC
>Ga0116167_1001443_pt1 | contig 21796 bp, 18 predicted proteins | sample AD_JPNMR3_MetaG_FD_89794 | JGI IMG/M metagenome (GOLD analysis project Ga0116167, IMG submission 89794) | Active sludge microbial communities of municipal wastewater-treating anaerobic digesters from Japan - AD_JPNMR3_MetaG | ecosystem: Engineered > Bioreactor > Anaerobic > Digestate | place...
ATTGACCAACTTGTCTATAAACTCTATAATTTAACAGAGGAAGAGATTGAAATAATTGAAGGAGAAAATTATGCCCAAGGAATCATTTAAAGTTGAAGTAAATTCTGCTATTATAAAATGGGCAAGGGAAACTGCAGGGTGGAGTATTGATGAGGTATCTAAAAGACTTAAAACCTCAAAAGAGAACTATCAAGAGATAGAATCAGGCAAAAAATCGCCAACCTTTCAGCAAATTAAGATTCTTGCTCATCTTTTTAAACGCCCCATATCTACCTTTTTCCTTCCACAGCCCCCAGAGGAACCGGCCATTTCTTCTTCTTTTAGAGTATTGCCTAAAAGTGAAGCAGAAATTTCAAAGGAGCTACGCCTTGCAATAAGAAAAGCACGCTATTATCATTCCATTGCAAATGAATTGATGCTTAACTTAAATATGGACCCAACGCCCAAAATAGAACAAGTCAAGCTTGATGATAGTCCACTGGACATTGCTAAAAAAGAGCGAAGAGAATCAGGAATTTCTATTGAAGGACAATATACATTTAAAAATGCTTATGATGGCTTCAATACCTTCAGACACTTTATTGAATCAAAAAACATTTTGGTATTTCAATTTAAGTTTCCTTTAAAAGATGCAAGAGGTTTCTCCTTGATGGATACCCCACCCTATGTAATAGTTATAAACTCTGAGGATAATATTCTTGCCAGAATTTTTACTTTATTTCATGAATATGCTCATCTACTTTTAGGCATTCCTGAACTCTATGTGGAAGATTTGACCACTTATACAGAAATAGAAAGATGGTGTGATAGTTTCGCATCAGAATTTTTAATCCCAGAAGAAGAACTTAGAAAAGATGAACTTTTTATATCATTTCTTAAAACAAAACAACTTACACAGGAAATAATTGAAAATCTATCAAGAAAATTTAAGGTCAGTAAAAAAGCCCTTCTTACAAAATTAAGAATTTTGAATTTAATAGGCTACCAAGAATATGAGGAGCAAAAAGCGAAATTAGAGATGCAGGAAATTCCTGAGAAAAAAGCCTTTATCATTCTACCTGAGAAAAGATGTATTCAGGAGAAAGGAAATAAATTCATCTTAACTGTTTTAGAAAGCAAAGAAAAAGGATTTATTACTACGCAAGACATGGTTGAATTCTTATCCATAAAACTGAACCGATTAGACAAACTGGAAAGATCATTATCTCAGAGATAATGAGAAAATATATTTATATAATAGACGCCAGTTCCATAATAGAAATGAAAGACAGATACCCAGCAAATACCTTCCCAAGTGTTTGGAAAAATATGGAAAAACTTTTCAAAGATGGAAGATTAATTGCCCCTGATGAGGTGAAAGAGGAATTACTGGATGATGAACTCAAAAAATGGATAAGAAACAAAAAGAAAATGTTTATAAAACCTGATTTAGAGCAGATAAAGATGGTCAAAGAAATTTTAGAAAAAAATCCCTTCTTAGCAAAACCTGAAAAGCCTGGTGGACCAAATGCAGATCCTTGGATTATAGCCTTTGCAATGGTGTTGAAAAACAAAGAGAAACAAAGCTTATTTTCATCAAAAGAATACATAGTTGTTACAGAGGAATCAAAACTTAAGTCTAATAGAATACCTGCTGTTGCAAAAAATTATGGTATTGAGTCTATAAATTTAAAAGAACTGTTTCAAAAAGAGGGTTGGAGGTTTTAACAGCTCCGCTAAGCATTTGCAGAACTTATAAAAACAAGATTAGAAAAAGCAAGGAGCGTGTGAAAAGATGAAATTTGACCCTGACCACCATCATAGACATTCTATTCGATTAAATGAATATGATTATTCCCAACCTGGGGCATATTTTGTTACGATTGGCACGAGAAACCGTGAATGTTTGTTTGGAAATTTGGTTGATGGGAAAATGATGTTAAATGATGCAGGCAAAATGATTGAAAAATGGTATTTTGAAATAATGAATAAATTTCCAGATATACAATGTGACCAATACATCATAATGCCAAATCACATTCATTTCATCATAATCAATGTAGGGACAGACCTACGTGTCTGCCCCAATGATATGGGCGAACACATAAGTTCGCCCCTACCGAAAATTATACAATGGTTTAAAACAATGACAACAAATGAATATATTCGTAATGTAAAAAATAATGAATGGAAACCATTTAATGGCAAATTGTGGCAAAGGAATTATTATCAACACATTACCCGTAATGAACAGGAATTAAAAAAAATTGGTGATTATATAATCAATAACCCATTGAAATGGGAATCAGACAAATATTATCTATAAAAAATGACAATGGATTTAAACAATCTCGGTGAAAAATGGCTTGAACTCAAAAAACAAAGAATGCAAAATCTTTTAAAAATTGCTCTGCCTGATGAAGCGTTATATAGAGAAATAATGCTTTCCCTTGGCTATCCTAATAATAAAGTGAATTTCCTTGAGCTTGCCTTAATGACCCCATATTCTGAAATAAGAAAGCTAAAAGAAAAACATGTCATAGAAAAAGCGCTTTTACATAGGGCTGGCTTTATAGACGGGGCAAAAGATTTTTTGCCCCTACCTAAAGATTTTGATTTCTCCCTTAAATTAGATAAATCTGTTTGGAACTATAAAGGAATAAGACCTGCAAATTTTCCAGAGAAAAGGATTACAGGAATCTCAATTCTTCTATCAAAGACAATTAAAGAAGGTATTGCAAATTTCTTCTTAGAGCATATTAAGGCAGAACCAATCAATCAAGACCCAGAAAAAGTAGTAAAGAAAATAATGAATTTTGAGGGAATCGGCGCCCAGAGAAAAAATGAGATGTTTTTTAACATAATAATGCCATTTCTTTTGGTTTATTCTAATGATGATAAAATTAAGAATTTTTTGAATTTCATTTTTGAAAACCATCCAGTCCTAAGCGAAAACAAACTTATCAAATCTTTTAAGCACAATTATCCAAATATTAAAATTGAAAATGTGAAAACATATATGGGAGCTATCCTATTTCAAAAGAAAAGTATTGGCACCGAATGAGAAAGGAGCGAATTTTCGGATGTAAACCTGGTAGTCGCAGGATCTAGGAAATATTCTTCGCAACATGAAGGTTGCGGTTACTATTACGGAGACCATTGCGGATATCATGAAAGGGAAATTGACCACCTGGTTTATAAACTTTATAATCTAACAGAAGAAGGAACAAAACAATTGAGGGATAAAACATGAGAAAAACGCTTGATGAAATTATTGAGGTTTTAATTAAACACAAACACAATCTTAAAGAAAAATTCAGCGTTTTGAGAATAGGGGTTTTTGGTTCTTTTGCAAAAGGGAAAGAAACTGAAAAAAGTGATATAGATATATATATTGAGTTTGACATAGAAAAAATAACATTTGCAAAATATTTAGAACTTATAGATTATCTGGAAGGAATTTTTGGGAGGAAAGTTGATATTATAACAAGAGATAGTGTTGAGACAATAAGAATTCCCCACATCAAAGAAGAGATAAAAAGAGAAATTATTTATGCGGAGAACTGATAAAGAATTTCTGATGGATATGCTTGAGGCATGTAAGAGAATAAGTAAATATGTGAGTGGCTTAAGATATGAAGATTTTCAAAAAAATGATGAAAAGCAAGATGCAGTGATAAGGAATATTGAAGTAATTGGAGAAGCTGCAAAGAATATTTCTTCTGAACTAAAAGAAAGATATCCTGACGTAAGTTGGAGAGATATTGCTGGAATGCGGGATAAACTAATACATTTTTATTTTGGTGTGAGATTGGAAATAGTATGGATTGTCGCTACAAAGGAAATCACAGGACTTAAAGAAAAAATAGTGGAAGTTCTACGACAGGAATGGAAAAAGTAGGATTATAAAATTTTTTGGTAGTCGCAGGATCTAGGAAATATCCTTCGCAACATGAAGGTTGCATCTACTGGTTCCGGCTAACGTTAATTTGCCTGGATACTGTCCGTCCATGTTACTGGTTCGAGCAAATAAAAATTGCCTATGACCCTTTTAATTGTATAGTGCTCTTTTATCACCCTCAACATGTTTTCTGTAAATGAAACACAATTTTTTTCAAAACTTCCAGCATTCATCACGATTAAATTAAACTGTTTTTCTTTTATCATTTCAACAATGGGTGTTTCGTCCCATTTTTTGTATTTTGCAAGTTGAGAAAACTGATATGGTTCAATATAAACATTTTTCTGACATAGTACCAGCCATCCGATGTCTTCTGAAAGTATGGGGTCTGAACATGATAATATTTCACCAGTAATTAAGTCACCTGCTTCCTTCAAAATTTTATCAGGTTCTGTACTCAATGAAGTAGGAATTTCCTGTCCATAGGTTCTTGTAAATACTGGCGCTGGTTTGAATGGTAGAAAAAGAAATAATTGCGCAATGCACGAAAGCAAAACCGTTTGTTTTAACGGCGCATCAATGGTTGTAAGGATAATACCAGATGCAATCGATGAAACTGCTATGATTTCAAGAAAATAGTTTGCTTCAGAACCAATTTTTGCTGAAAACACAAGTGTAAGCAGAGAAAGCGTGCAATACCAGTAAAAAGGGTCTTTTTTATTTTTGTTTGTGAAAACAAATGCACCCAGTAGAATGAATAAAATCACATGTCTTGGCGCAACAGTTGAAAACAGATTAACAAAGTGAGAAAGACTGAGTGGTAGTATGTTCATCACAATCAAATGTGTGAATATGCCTTTGTTTTTTGCAAAAAGAATGAGAAAGGCAAGGAAGAGACAACTGGCAAATGAAGCCAGAAAATAAATCTTCCTGATGTTTTTGTTATAGAGCACTGAAATAAAAATGCTGATGGCAGGCAAAACAAAAACCGGTTTTGTTAAGATGGCTGCTGCGGACAAAATTCCTGATAATACGCCAGAAGAATTGCTTTTCCTTATTGCCAGAAAAATCGCTGATAGTCCTAAGCATAGCGCCATCATATCAACTGTTTCAATGCTTCCATAATTGATAACAACAGGCGAACAGAAAAAAATCCCTGCAGCAAAAACACCCGCGACTTTTGAACTGTATCTTTGTGCAATCAAAAAAATTAAAAAGCAGGATAGAATCAAAGAAAGAAAACTTAATAATCTTCCTGAAAGAAATACATAACTTGCTGGCATCAGCCGATTTAAAAATCCAGCAAAGACAATGTAGAGTGGAGTATAGGGGTTGTGCATATATGGTGGAAATTGCTGAATTTCTGGATAAAGGGATTTGTCCTTTACAAAGGAATTTACCCAGTATTGAACAACTCCTTCTCTATAATCAATTGGATATGGAAATTTGATACAACTGATGTGGTGTGCAAGTCCTGAAAAGACAATTATCGCAAAAAACAAAATGATCAGAAAGTGAATTGGTTCAATTTTTGGTTTCATAATCGTTTTTCAAGTATCGCTGTTAAATATTCAATAAACCCGGTGATTTCTGCTGTATGATTGCCGCGCTGCAAAAAAATGATATCTCTATCAGAGACAGTTTTCCCATCAATTAAGAGATGTTCTCCTTCTAACTTAATTTTGTACCAGCCAGACACATTTATCTCAAAATTTGCTTTTCCATCAATAAATTCTGCCCTGTCAATTGTTATCCCTGGCATGTAAATATCACCAAATCCTGTGGAGCAATAATGTTTTTGAATAAAATTTTGGATTTCATCTGGCATCTGCTTTACCCTGTAATCATAAATGACAACAGGATAATGGTTTTCCTTTATTGCTTCGATGGTCTGGACAGAATATTCCTGCAAATCAATCATTTCAAGAAGTTCGTGATGCATAAATCCAAAATATCCTGTATGCATTCTGTAAAACAACAGGCAGCGGCCATCAAAAAATGGTGTTCCAGGCGAGATTTCGTCTGCCTTTTTCATAGTGCAAAGGTCTGGAGAATTTTTTTGAGTTGCTTGCTGTGAAATGATTGGTATTGCGCCTGATACTGCGCATACAACAACTATTGTGGCTGCGATAATTTTCAATTTCTGGGACTGGAAAACTTGCAAAAAATGATAGAAAAACCAGCCACCTGCAATTGTTAGAACAACGAAAAATGGTAAAAATACTTGTCTGTAAGGAACAGGAACAATAACAATGGCAAGCAAACATCCAATCATGATTGAAAACAACGACATTGCTTTTTTCTTATTTCCTGAAATGAAAAATTCTCCAATAATTCCTGCGATACCGCAGGCAATCAAAAATCCTGCTGTCTGAAATGCCTGATAAAAATATCCTGCTGGTGAAAATCTGTATTTCCATTTTATATTCATCAACAATGTTGAATTAATGAAATCAGGCAGAATCCCTTTGGATACAAGATAAAGAATAAGAACAAAGAACATTGAAAATGACCCTGCGATGAAAAAAACAGTTTGTTTTCTTCCATGCATAATGAAGCACGCAACAAGAATTCCAATGTACACAAAAAAGTATTTTTGAGAAAAACACACCATCAAACCAGAAAGGATACCTGTGAAAAATACATTGCGGTCGAAATGGTGAGAAAAGACAAAAATCATTGTAAGGGCAAAAACAAATACTGCGATGCTTTCTGGTCTTGCTTCTGTCATTTTAATCAAAAACATCGGAACACATGCAAGAAGGGTTAAAGAAATGATTGCTGTAGCACTGTCATAAGTTTTTTTCAGGTATTTTCCAATGAGAACAAAAACGCCTGCACTTGCAATAACACTGGCAATTCTGAATAGAAAAATTGTCCACCTGCCAGCGTCAAAAGCAAAAAGTGCTGAAAACAAAATATGGTATAGGGGAATATGGTGTTCAAAAAAGTCCCTGTAAGGAACAAGCCCTTTCCAAATAAGGTATGCATTATGGCAGTGCTGGAATTCGTCATCATCAAAACAGTGGAATAAAGAAAAATAAAGCCAGACCAGCCCTGAAACAATAAATAAAAACACTGTAAGATTTTTCTTCACTTTTCAAACCTGACTGAGATTTCAGTGGCTTTTCCTGATGTGATTTCAATATCGTAAACAATGTCTTTATAGCCATCTGCTCTGAAATACATCTGGTATTTACCCTGTTCAAATGGTAGTACCAGTCCAATGTCATCATACACAGGTATTTGAATTCCCTGATAAATCATTTTTAAGTTCTGGTGCTTTTTGTCTGTCTTTACCTTTAAAACACCAGGTATTTCTACTTCTTTGACATCAAAAAAGCCACTGTTTGTATAAAGCCAGTTACCATTTGAGTCAAAAAGTTCAACCCATAAACTGTATAGACCTGATTGTTCTGGCGTTTGAAATTCTATGTTTCCAATTTCTCCCTGTCGTGTTCCCCGAACAGAGAAATTAAAACTTCCTGATGCAATCTTTTTCTGATTCTTAACAATGCACCATTTTGCGATCAAATTTTGAAAATTCTTTTCTTCAGGATTGAAGTATCTCAATGATGCCCGATATACGCCCTGTTTAACCATAGTATCTTCTTCACAAATATACACCCGTATGCTTCCATTAAACAGGTTGCAAATTGTATATCCAAGAATTTTTGGCTTTCTGTTTTCGTCAAGAATTCCATGAGGTAAAAACTGATTGCTTCCATGAAAATCTGACAAAGTCCACACGCTGATACCACAAATCTGGTCTGTTTGAGTTGCGCAGTACTGAACACCGTATCTTACTACTTTATCCTGATAGGTTTCTGAACCCCTTGACTGGTCTCCATATCCGCCTGAATATTTTTCATAGTTTGCAAGCGCGCCAATTTCTGCAACCCAGATTGGTTTTCCTTCTGAAGCTCTTAATACAACTGGTAGATTATCTCTGAGAGCATAAACACTTTGTGAATGATACCAGCCATAATGAAAGTTTCTTGCGACGATATCCGCGATTTTATTTGATTCAAGGTCAGCAGTTGAAGCGCAGACAATAGTAATAAATCTGTCGGGATCAAGAGAATGGACAAAATCATATGCCTTTCTATGGTACAGCGGAACATTGTAAAGTTCATTGGAAAGCCCCCAGAAAGCCACGCAAGCGTGATTTCTGAAACTTGAAACCATTTCTTCAAGTTGTCCTTTCAGCCAGAGATTCCATGCTTCGTCTGATTGCATAAAGTTTTTATCAACCTGCCAGGCAGGTATTTCAGTATGCACGATAAAGCCCAGTTTGTCGCACAATTCAAAAAACAACGGATGAAATGGATAATGTCCTGTTCTGATAGTATTGGCATTGAAAACATTTTTCATCAGCAAAAGGTCTCTTTTCATAAGTTTTTCATTTGCGCATGGCCCATATCCTGAATATTCTTCATGATTTCCAAATCCCTGAAGCCATATCCGTTTTCCATTAAGATAAAATTTTCCGTCTTTTACAAGGAATTGTCGCAATCCGGTTTGAAATTCAACTTTCTGAGTGATTCTGTAGGGTAGAGTAAGATTTACAGTATAAAGATACGGATTGTCAGGTGACCAAAGTTTAGCATTTTGAACAGGAATTGAAACAATAATTTTTTTTCTTGAACCAGCAGGAACTTGAGCATAAGTTGTTCGGGAGCCAGCAGTTTTTTGTTTATCCTTCAGTTGTACAGTTATGTTGCCTGAGTAGTTTGTTTTTGAATTGTTTACAACATCTGCTGTGAGTTTGAATACAGCTTGATTACCATTGATCTGAGTTGAACTTGCAATTGACTCAAGATGAACAAATCCTCTATGGATAAGATAAACTTCTCTATAAATTCCACCAAAAGGGTGCCATCCCATACCAGTAGAAGGAATTGTTTTACCCCGTCTGTTATCAACCCTTACGACGATGGTCGTTTTTTCCGCTGGTTTAATAAATTTTGTGATGTCAATCATAAATGGAGTATATCCCGCCCTGTGTATTCCGGCATATTTGCCATTAATCCACACATCAGTGATATACATTGAGCCCAGAAATACCATCAGTACTTCTTCTTTCCATGTGGCTGGGATTGCTACATTGCAGCAATACCAGCCAACAGTTTCAGGACATGGATAGGAAATTTCACCAGGTTTTTTATTCCATACTCCAGGGACATTGATTTTTCCCCAGTTAGACCTATCAAAATTCTTTTCATACCACTTTTCCTTTATTCCGAGGTCAGAACTGTCAAATTTGAAAAGCCAGTTTCCTGATATTTCCATTGATGCATTATAACAAACGTCTTTAAGTGGAAATTCTGCTGCAATCAGGCAATATCCAGAGATCAAAAAAAGCAAGACGACGTTAAATAACTTTGACATATTTATCTCCTGAATTTCATTTTAAAAATTGTTGATAAAGCAAGAAGTCCATCCCTGAATTTTATTTTCTTTCCCTGCGCGTATGCCCTCGGGTAATATTTAATGCCAACCTGTTTAATTCTGAAGCTGTGTTTTGCTGCAAGAATAGTAAATTCTGGCTCAAACTCAAATCCATCTGAAACAATATTAATGTGATCGAGGACTTTTTTTGAAAATACTTTATATCCGGTTTCCATATCAGAAATTTTTGTACCATAAAGCACATTGCAAAGGCCGCTTAAAAATCTATTGCAGAGGTATCTAAAAAATGACATGCCTTCTGGTCTGCCATAGTTAAATCTTGAACCAAAGACAATGTCTGCTTCACCATTTACAATTGGATTAATCAATTTGTTATAATCAGAAGGGTCGTACTCTAAATCAGCGTCCTGTATCATGATGATGTCCCCGGTTGCTACTTGAAAACCTGTTTTCAAAGCCGCTGCTTTTCCTTTATTGTGAGTATGCCGCAATATTAAAATTTCACCATAGGTTTTTTGAATTTCCCGAAGAATATATGAAGTATTATCAGTAGAACCATCATCGACAATGATAATTTGTTTTTTTAAATTTACGGTGTCTGCGTTTTTTACACGAAGAACAATCTCTCTGATTGTTTGTTCCTCATTAAAAACAGGAATCACAATGGATAAAACCATTTTGATTGAATGAGGATAAAATTCTTATGGGTTTTGTTCTTTTTTTCTTCTGCTGCTTGCGGCTGAGGTATTTGACTTCTCAAAGTTTCTATTTCTTTTTCAAGTTCTTTGACTTTTGCTTCAAGTTTTTCTCTTGTTCCTTTTCTTCTCAATGCTGACATCCTCATGCCTATGCCGATGCATATCAAAGTGATTGCAAGTCCCATTTGTTTTAACCAGTCATTCTCAACAATCTTTTCAGGAAAGAAAAGCAACATCAATCCCATAATCAATATCAATATTATCCACGTAATCATTGTACCTCCTTGTCAACATTTGTGTTCTGCCAGTTTTGTCCTATCCTTACTCTATCTTTTTTCACTCTCTCCTTTATCCTCTTTCCCTGTTTTCTTTTCTTCTACCTGTTTTCTTGCAATTTCCCTCTTCACATCCTTGTGCCTTGCGGGAGAACATTAAGGCGAACGGTGCTTTTTAATCATTTCCCATATATCCTATTTTTTCCCAGACCTTTTTTGCAAAGGCAATATCTTCCGGCTCTGGCTCAATAAATCCGAGAATGCTTGGTGGCAATTGATTTTTTGCTCCAGGAAAAGGTGACCAGTGATCATTTTCATATTTTTTTCTTTCACTTTCTTTTCTGAAGTCAGGTACCTGGAATGGTTTTCCATCTTCAAGCGCACTTTTCCAGCCAAGTATTCCAACAGAACTCATTGCAACGCCCTTGTAGACATCGAAAAATGGTTGTTTTCCTGTTCTTATTGCCTGTGCAAAATACCAGTTGACCCAGAAATCTCCGCCTCCATGGCCTGCGCGATTAGCCAGCTGTGCTTTTTCCGGCCATTCAGGGACATATGTTTTTTCAAGCGACTGATTCTTTTTTCTTGTCCATGGTTCATGCCAAACCCTGATAAGTCCGGGACCAAAGTATCCTGGACCCCTTGTTATCTCCATTGCGCCTGTGTCTCCATGAATTCTATACCAGTTGCTGTGTCCTGGAAGCACCAATCCAAAAAGTCGGAACACTGCCCCATTGTCCATTCTACACAGTATCACGAAACCAGGGTCTCCTCTTCTGGCAGTGTGTTTGTTTATCTTTTTCCTTGCGATTGAAAGGCCATTCACCTTTACAGGCATTGTTTCTGTGATATAGATAAGTGGGGCAAGAGCATGTGTACAATAGTATGTGGGGGGCATCCAGTTGCGCCAGTGATTAACACCAGGTGATAAAGAACAACGTGCTTCTGGAGACATCGGATGATTATATTCTCCTTCAGCATAGGTGACTTCGCCAATCTCACCACTTTTGTACAATCTTCTCATTTCCATATTGAAGACAGTGAATGGATAATTTTCTGCAAGCATATAAATACGACCGGTTTTTTCAACAGTTCTGCACAGTTCAACTCCTTCTGCAAGAGTACTATTGCACGATGTTTCACTTAACACATGCTTGCCTGCTTTCAATGCTTTGATTGCAAAAGGTGCGTGTTGATGAAAGTAATTTGCAAGCACCACAGCATCCATATCGTGTGAAAGAAAATTGTCATAATCAGTGTATGTTTTCACCTTGAGTTTTTTTTCTGCTTCTTTTAACTTTTCTTCCCATATATCACATATTGCCACAAGTTTCATTCCAGCATGTTGTGCACCAAGAGCAAAACTCATTCCTCTTCCCACGCCAATAACCCCGACCTTTATTGCTTTCATATCAACCCCTTTTTATTTCCATTGCCTTGAATCAGGAACTTCAAGCCACGCTCCATTTTGTATAATCGATTGTTGACTGACAAGTCCTGGTAGCGTCATATCCATTGCTTGGTCTATACCAATAGGACATTCTTTTTTCCCTGTTATCGCATTGACAAAGTCGATGACCTCAAAGTAATCTCCGCCGCCATGACCAGTTTTCATTGCAATTTCTGCTTGCGTTTTCCATTGTTGTGGAAGAAATTCATCTTCAAGTTGTTCAATGTCCATCCAGGTCATGTCCCTACACTTTGAACGCAACCAGATTCTGTTTCTTTCTCCAGGCGCTCTTGCAGATTCGTAGCAGCCATCAGTCCCCTGAAGTTGATAGTTTGTCATTGCATGAGGTCGATCAGAAAGCATATCCACCCTGATTTTTATAAGTCCTCCACTTTTCATTTTGCATAGCATAACACATGTATCTTCATTTTCATAAAAATTACCTCTCGGGTCTTTATAATGATGTCCGCTTCCAGCGCAGCAGACAGATATTACTCTGTCAGGATCCATCCATTGTAATATTGGACCCAAACTGTGGGTACCATAGGTGATACCATTGATTCCTGTCTGCCACTTCCTTCGCCATTTTGTGATTTCATTGAGTTGCTTGAGCTGGTGAATATATTCGCCTTCAGCATAATAAGGTATGCCGAATAGCCCCCTTTTCACAATTTCTCTTACGATGACATTGGTTTTGATGTATGTATAATTTTCAGCCATCATATACACTGCTTTTGATTGTCTTGCAGCATGGACAAGTTCTTTGCATTCTCCAATGGATACAGCTGCCGGTACTTCACTAAGGACATGGATTCCTTTTTTTAATGCAGCAATTGCCTGGGGTGCGTGAAAGTTCATCGGGGTTCCAATGATTACTGCCTGAATATCTGATTTTTCAAGCATTTCATAGTAGTCGAGGTATTTTTCTTTTGCGCCGAGCATAACTCGTGATTCCTCGAGTTTTTCTTCATTAATATCGCATACAGCATGGATTTTCAATATGCCACTTGCTTCACACGCAATCCTAAAAGAACTTCCCCTTCCACAGGAACCTGCAATACCAACATTGATTGTTTTCATTACATTGACAATCCGTAATTGTGCTTGTTAATTTTCGTGCCCTGAAGAGTCACCAGAACCCGACACTCTGGCCAGTTATGAAGTTTGTCAATGGCTTCTTTTATTGATTGTTTACTGACAAGTGCTTCGATGATCATATGGAACATTGGATCTACTCTGTGGTCAACTCCATCCCAGAAAGAAAATCCATCAATAGGATACTTTGTCATAACAAGCGCTCTCTGCAAGAAATTCAAAGGATTATTATCATTATACATTGAACCAAGAAATGGCAAAAGTTTTACATTACTTCCTTTTACTGCTTCGACAAAAAAATCCATATCAATTTCTTCAGGTCTTCCTTCAAAAGTCCATGTATATGGACACAGAATATCCACAAGTCCCTCTTTTACCCATGTCTTTATATCAAGACCATAATATGAACATGCATCTTCATTTGCGTGTACAATTGCCATATTGAGAACATCGTTCCCGCCCACCTTTTTCAGAGCATCTTTCAATTCTCTCATATATTGGGTCATAAATTCGCATCTTACATTTTCAACCTTCTGGTCTGTCTCTGGAAATTTTGTGATGTCTTGGCCATAAATTTCTTTAAATCGTTTTTTCACTGGCTCTTCATAACAGACAAACGGGAATCCCCTGACAAAACAATTTGATGCTCCAGTAGCACCCATTTCAATTCCTTCTGTAAATAATTTGATAAATTCGTGTCTCACCTCAGGGTAAGCAAAACTCAATCTGTTTACCGGCATCCCATCAATATCAATGCATCTGAACTCTGGATGCTCGTCATAGAAATCTGAACGAAAACAATCCCATGGGGGATTGGCATGATACATTGCCATCCTGCAGTAGGCAAGTGGTTTGATGCCTGCATTTTTTGCGATTTTAAAGTATCTTTCAGGAACATTTTTGTTTTCTTTGAAAAATTTCGCAAGGGCTTCATAACATTGCCTGTAAATTGGAGCCGGGAATTCTGTTTTCAGCAATTTTTCAGGGTTTCTTCTCAAAGAAGCGTGTCTTGTAGGATAATCTGCCATGCTTGTTGGATTGATACCCCTTGAAACATAATCAACACTTAATCTGCTGCAAGCGATGATGTTCCAGCAGGCATCGTCAACATCTTCAGGAATTCCATAGTTTGAAGGAAATCCATCATCTGTAAGGTGAATCAGGTATTCTTTTTTGTTGTTTTTTTGCTGTGGTTTTTTTGCCATAATATATCCAACAGATGCTCTTATACCTTGTTCCTGTCTGATAATAAGTTCTTTTTCGCCATCCAATGCTTCTGTTTTCCAGTAAACTTCTTCAAATGCCTGTTGTCTGATGACCTTTGAGGAATGCTTGACTCTTTCAAAAACAGAATCAGTGGAAAATTTCACTTTAACGCGGTCGCAAAAATTCTGAAAAAGCCCGAGATAAATGTCGTAAGTCCCCTTTAATGGGATTCTTACTCGAACATCAGGCGCATCACTTGTCGGCTGAGCAAGGATAAGTTTTCCTGAAAAATCATCTGTCTGGTAATCGACAATTTGCCATACTCCTTTTCGTGAATCGGTTGTGCTTTTTTCATGTTCTGTCAGTACTGTTGAAAAATCGCAAAACAGCCATTCCCAATCTTTCATGGGTGCTCCTGATTTGTGGGGATAACTGGTAAAAAAGGAAAGAACAAGAGGTATCTTTTTTAGATTTTTCGTCTTTTGCACCAATTGTTAGTTGCACATTGAAATTTGACATTTTACTGTAATGAAAAAAGTATCTTCATGGCTTGTTTCACACCAGAACCTAATTCCACCTGGTGTTTATATTTCTTGAGCATCACCTCAATACCTGCGATTACAGCGATTGTGTCAAAATCATCTTGATATCCAAAGTGAGAGATTCTGATGACCCTACCTTTCAGTTTATCCTGGCCTCCAGCAACAGACATACCAAACTCTTTTCTCATGTCAGAACAGAACTTTTCACCATCGATGGTGTGAGGCAAAACAATGGCTGTGACTGCATCAGATGGCGACTTTGAAAATATTTCAAGTCCCATCGCAATTGCAGCACCTCTTACTGCCATTGCCCTTTTTCTATGCATTCGCCACAGATTTTCAATCCCCTGTTGCTTTATCTTTTCAAGCGACTTTTTCAGTCCACAAACAAGACTGACAGCCATTGTAAATGGAAAGTCAAATTTTTCCATCGCCTTTTTATACTTTTTCAAATCCAGGTAATACCTTGGAGTGCTGGAGTTATTGATTTTTTCCCATGCTTTTTCGCTGATAGAAATAAACGAAAGCCCTGGAGGCAAACTCAATGCCTTCTGAGAACCAGATACAAGTATGTCAATACCCCACAGGTCTGTTTTACATTCAACAGCGCCAAGTCCGCTGATGCCGTCAACAATAAGCAATGTTTCAGGAAAATCAGAGACCAGTTTTCCCAGTCCTTCAATATCATAAGAAGTTCCTGTGGATGTTTCCACCAATGTTGCGAAAACTGCTTTGATATCACGATTCTGCTTGAGAACACTTTTTATGTTTTCTAAATCCACAGGATTCCCCCAGCCCGGTTCAATCACAATGGCTTCGGCTCCAAATGTTTTTACAAGTTCAACAAACCTTTCACCAAATTTACCAGCAGAAATTACAAGCGCCTTTTCTCCCGGCGAAAGAACATTTACGACTGCTGCTTCCATTGCAGCAGTTCCAGAACCAGCAATGATGAATACATCATTTTTGGTTTGAAAAAAGTATTTCAAATCCTCAATCGCCTGTTTTGCTATTTCAAGAAATTCTGGTGTTCTGTGATGAATGATGGGTTTTGCCATTTCAAGCAAAACATCCTCAGGTACTGATATCGGCCCTGGTGTAAAAAGTCTTTTCTTCATCATACCTTTGCTCCTGGCTGGAGGGATAGAAGTTGTTCTTTTTTCGTTGTTTCTGGTTCAAGCAACGCAATGCTCAGAACATCCATAACATTGTCAACAAGAATGATCTTCAATTCTTTTCTTACTGATTTCGGGATTTCTTCGAGGTCTTTTTCGTTTTCTTCTGGTATAATGATTGTTGAAATTTCTGCCCTGTGCGCAGCAAGAATTTTGCTTTTCAATCCCCCAATCCTTAGTACCTTACCCTGTAATGTGATTTCTCCAGTCATTGCGACGTCACATCTTGCCTTTCTTCCTGTCAGTGCTGAAACGAGCGCAGTGACAATTGTTACTCCTGCTGATGGACCATCTTTTGGAATCGCTCCTTCTGGCACATGAATGTGGATGTCATGTTTTTCTGCAAAATCCGGAGATATCCCAAGTTTTTCAGCGTTAGCCCTGACAAAGCTCAATGCCGCCTGCGCAGATTCTTTCATTACTGAACCGAGCTGTCCTGTGATGATGAGTTTTCCCTTTCCTTTCATCAGCAAAACTTCAGTAAAAAGTATGTCTCCACCATATTCAGTCCATGCCATTCCTGTGGCAACTCCCACAGCAGGTTGTTTGGCTCTTGTCAGGGATGTATATTTTTCTGGGCCAAGGTATTCAACGAGATTGTTTACTCCGACCTTGCAGGGAAGTTTGATGTTTTTTGTTTCAACAATTCTTCTTGCCACCTTCCTGCAAATGCCTGCAAGTTGCCTTTCAAGATTTCTGACTCCTGCTTCTCTTGTGTATTCCCTGATAATTTTGTTTATGGCATTATCAGAAATTTGTATCTCTTCATTTTTCAAACCATGTTGAGGTAAAAGGCGCGGAATGAGAAAATGTTTTGCGATTTGGAGCTTTTCCCAGCTGGTGTAACCTGGCAGATTTATTACTTCCATTCTGTCAAGCAGTGGCGGCGGAATTGTGAATTCTGTATTTGCTGTTGTGATAAAAAGCACCTTTGAAAGGTCAAATTCCACCTCAAGATAATGGTCTGAAAACATATGATTTTGTTCGGGGTCAAGCACTTCGAGCAACGCACTTGCAGGGTCTCCTCGAAAATCAGTGCCGAGTTTGTCTATTTCATCAAGTAGAAACACAGGGTTATTAACACCTGCCTTTCTTATTGACTGAATAATTCTTCCAGGTAGAGCTCCAATATATGTTCTTCTGTGACCCCTGATTTCTGCTTCATCTCTGACCCCTCCGAGAGAAATCCTGACAAATTTCCTTCCCATGCATCTTGCAATGGACTTGCCGAGAGATGTTTTCCCGCATCCAGGAGGTCCAACAAAGCAGAGTATAGGGCCTTTCAGGGATTCTGTTTTTTTTCTCACTGCAAGATACTCAATAATTCTTTCTTTTACCTTTTCAAGTCCAAAGTGGTCTTCGTCAAGTACTTTTTTTGCATGCTCAATATCAAGATTGTCAGATGTCTGGCTGTTCCATGGAAGGGCAATAAGCCAGTCAATGTACGTCCTTATCACTGTGGCTTCAGGCGAAAGAGGCATTGTTTTGCTTAATCTGTTAAGCTCTTCGAGGGCTTTGGTTTCTGCCTCTTTTGACATCCTGGCGGCAAGTATTTTTTCCCGCAATTGTGCCAGTTCAGGACTTTCTGTTTCCTTGCCGAGTTCCTGTTGAATCGTTTTCAGTTGTTCGTGAAGAAGATATTCTTTCTGGGTTTGCTCAACCTTTTTTAATACCTTGTTCTGGATTTCCTTCTGGATTTCAAGAACACTGATTTCAGAATTGATAATATCTATGAGTTTTTTAAGTCGCTCTTTTTCATCAAGAATTTCAAGTATTAGAATTTTGTCCTTGAACTTCAATGGCAGATATCCTGCAACAGAATCAGCAAGTTTTGATGGTTCATCAATGGTAACCAGGGTTCCATAAAACTCTTTTGGAATGGAAGTGTTCAAATTAATATATTTCTCGACCAGGTCAAGAAGAAGGCGTGAAAGTGCTTCAGTTTCTTTGTCTTTTACTGATACCCTTTCAATCTGTTCAATGTAACATGAAAAGTATTTTTTGTCAGTGATAACCTTTGAAATTTTGACCCGCTCAATGCTTTCAACGAGTATTTTCATTGTACCGCTGGCTTCTCTTAAACTCTGGACAAGTTTGGCGGTTACCCCGGTTTGATAGATGTCATCTAAGCGAACTTCTTCCACCTTTGGGTCGCGTTGAAAAGCCAGTACAAGCATGTTGTCTGTGCTCATTGCTTCTTCAACTGCATTGATGGAACGTTGTCTGCCGACCAGAAGTGGTACAACCATGTTTGGAAAAACGACGATGTCCCGCAGTGGTACAAAAGGCCTGATGTTCTTTTTCTTATTTTGCGTTTTATTGTCTACCATTTTCAATCCTTACTATCCGGATAAATAATTTTGTCTGCAAGTCCGTATTTTACTGCCTCTTCTGCATCCATGAAGTAATCTCTTTCAGTGTCTTTTTCAATTTTTTTCAGTGTCTGGCCTGTGTGTTTTGCCAGCACTTCATTGATGATGTTTCTCAATCTTATCATTTCTCTCGTGTGGATGCTAACGTCTGTTGTTGTTCCACCGATTTCTCCGAATGGTTGATGAATGAGAACTCTTGAATGTGGGAGAACAAATCTTTTATTTTTCCTTCCACCTGCAAGAAGTACAGCACCCATACTTGCTGCCTGTCCAATACAGTAAGTTGCGACATCACACTTAACAAATTGAATTGTATCATAAATGGCAAGTCCAGCAGTGATTGAACCACCAGGAGTATTCAGAAATAAACTGATATCCTTGGATGCATCCTTGTTCTGGAGAAAAAGCAGTTGCGCAATTACTGCATTGGCAACAGCATCAGTGATCGGGAATCCTATAAAAATAATTCTATCTTCAAGTAACCGTGAATAGATGTCATAAGCACGTTCGCCTCTTTCAGTTACCTCTATCACATAAGGAATTAGCTGATTATAAGAGTGGTTTTTTGTGTTCATGATTCTCTTCTCCGGGAAGTAAGATTTTCTTGATGTTCTGAGCGCTATTTTTAACCAAAGCGAATGTTTTCTCTATTTTTATGTCGTCTTTCAGATCGTAAATTTTTCCGCTGTCTGTCAGTCGTTTTGTAACCTGTTGGTAATCTTCACCACTGGTCAGTGATATTTTCTTGATTGCCTGTTCAATTTCTTCTTCTGTGACCTGCACATTTTCCATTTCTGCGATTTTTTCAAGTATGAAATATTTTTTCAATTGTTCTTCAGCAACAGGTTTCATTTTTTCAAAAATTTGTTCTGCAATTTTTTCTATTTCTTCCTTTGTTTTATTCTGTGTGTCTATGTAATTAAACTGTTGTTTTGTAAGATATCTTGCTCTTTGCAACATAAGTTTTTCAGGGATTTCCACACTGCTGTTTTCGAAAAGCTGGTCCCATAATTGCTGTTCTTCCTGTGTTTTTGCCCGATGTTGGCTTAATTGTTCAAGTTGCTCCCGTATTTTTTTCCTCCACACAGCGCGCTTTTCGGGATCGATGATGGAACTGGCAAATTCTTTTCTTTTCTCCCAGTCAGCGAGAACCTCATCAACCATTTGTTCTGTAACTGGTTCAGGCGTGACCTCTTTCACAACCAGTCCCTTGTATTTTTTAACGGAAACTTCTGGTTTCACTTCCACATACACGCTGAAACTGATTGTATCATTAAATTTTACATCAGCCACTTCAGGATCAATCACTGGCGAAAGATTATGTTCTTTCACAGCAGCAAGATAAGAATCAGTGATAATGCGTTCAAGAACGTTTTTCTTTATGACATCGCTGTAACGGGATTCAATGACGTGTTCAGGCACTTTTCCTTTTCGAAAGCCAGGAACTTCAGCACTTTTTTGAATTTCATGGACTATTTCTGTTTTCTTTTCCTTCACTTTTTCTGCTTCAATTTCGAATAATATTTTTCTGCCATACTTTGGAAGTTGTTGTATCTCCACTTTCATTTTAGATGCTCCCTGGTAAAAAAGATGTCACATTGACCTTGAAATAACTTAAGAGCGGGGTACGGGAATCGAACCCGTATAATCAGCTTGGAAGGCTGATGTTTTGCCACTAAACTAACCCCGCATGATGTAGAATTATACTTATACAAAAATTTTAATCTCTTTAAGTGGGCAGGGGAGGATTCGAACCTCCGTAGGCTAACGCCGGCAGATTTACAGTCTGCTGCCATTTCCACTCGGCCACCTACCCACAAATGTTTCACCCGTCCCGCCGTAGACGGTGCAACTTTTGAGACCCTAATTAACAGGTGGGTGCCTTGCTGAACACCGCGACTTCCGTTTCCGGCATGTCTTGCATGTCAGACTTGGCTCCCTTTTTTTTGGTGTTGGCTCAAAGTTTCACACTCCGCCCGCGTACGGGACAGGCAATATTATAATACCAGAAAAACTCAATAGTGTAAATACACTCAAAAAAAAGGGAAAATCACATATCTGTTTGAAGATTTTTTTCTAATTTATGGATGCCTGGTTTCAATATTTTCTTTGATTTATCAATGGTTGAAATGCATGTGATTTCATCGGGTATCTGAATGCTGAGAGATAATTTATTTTCGTGTTTCTTCATTGAAATTACAATATTTCCTGTTCTGACAGGAATTTTCACATTCAACCAGTCAACACGAAGAAGACATGGCTTGATTAAAAACTTTTTCCATTTAGGAGACAGTGGAACAATTCCAGCGATATTTATTAGATGAACAGCTGGATGTGCACTCCACGCATGACACAGGGATGTAATACCTGGTTTTGGATTCCACATCTCCCAGCATGTTGTGGCGTCCTGCTGGAGCATATTACCCCATCGTTCTTTAATGAACTGCTCAATATCTGGTTCATATCCGCCAATTTTTTTCAATGCCTCTATCACATAAAAATAGAAATATGGCGATGCTTCAATGATTTTTGTATCAACAAGGGGTGGTTTTTTCATTGGTGGAATCAAAACTTCTTCGCAGAATTTTCTGTGGAATTCATGTTTCACACCAGTCAGTACTGCAAGAGCGTGTGTATGCTGACTGATTTTTTTTACTGGTTCATTTGTTTCAATGTCCAGTCCATCATAAAACACTTTGTCCTGTTCACTCCAGAAATACTTTATGATTCTTTTTTCAACAAGTTCTGCTTGCCTTTGATAAAATGTTTTATCCTTTTTCAGTGTGTTGCAAATTTCAACCATACATTGCAATGTGCTCAAATATAAAAGATTAAAAACTGTTGAATATCCCTGTTTGTAAAGAGGCGCCCAGTCAAAAAATACCCAGTATTCAGGCATAGGTGGTAAAAGTTTGAATTTCGTGATGTAACGATGAAAAAATGAAATAGCCCTTTCCATTTTTTGAAATTGTTCTTTCATCAATGTTTTATCACCAGTAAATTTATAATAATCAAGATGTGTATGTATCCACATCAGAGTAAAATCTGGCAGGATGTTTCCTGATGGAGTAGTTGGAAAATGTCCATAGGTAAGACCATTTTCAATCTGTGATTCACCTGCTTGTTTAATTCCCCTGCGGAAGAGCCGCATATCATTGAACATGTAGTATGTGTTCATGCCCTGCACACGGGCATCTCCCCACCACTGTGCCTGTTCCCGCCATGGACAATCAATATATGAATCCCAGGCACAGTTTTCCTGCGTACGCACGCACATTTCCCATACTTTATTGACTTGTTCATCCGAGCACTCAAATTGAGTTTTCTTCTCAAATGGATAATTGATTTTTCTGATGTATATTCTATAAAGCTTCAGATTATTGGTGACATTGCGAAAGGTTACTGCAAGATACCTGAAACCGTGAATATAAAATGTTTCAAAATGATTTGTTCCTTTTCTGAAAACTACTCTGTCTGAAATGGCGATTTTGCACCCACTTTTTTCAGGGTCATCAACATAAACAAAACCATTTTTCAAAACCTCTGCTGTTGTCAGATCAACAACCGTTTCCTCTTCGCTTTTTGCTTCAATGCCAATAAATCCTGTAATTTCTTCACCAGCGTCCAGGATAAGTGTTAACCTTTTTCCAGCAGGGACTGGCAGAATTTCTGCATAACAGTTGTTATCATG
>Ga0116167_1001444_pt1 | contig 21782 bp, 22 predicted proteins | sample AD_JPNMR3_MetaG_FD_89794 | JGI IMG/M metagenome (GOLD analysis project Ga0116167, IMG submission 89794) | Active sludge microbial communities of municipal wastewater-treating anaerobic digesters from Japan - AD_JPNMR3_MetaG | ecosystem: Engineered > Bioreactor > Anaerobic > Digestate | place...
AAAATGCATTGAACGGGGTGAGTGTAAAGGTTCATAAGATCATGTCTATTTTCTTAATGGTTTTTATTATGAAATATCAATACATAGATAGAATTTTTAACTAAATTATGGGATAATGTCAGCTCCCATTCCCTCTCCTTTGTAAGGGGTAGGGTGGCCAATAGGTCGGAGTGAGGATTATTGTTGCAAAAGCTGAAAGATGAGATGCATTTTTCCATCAATCGTTTCTTCCCCATCAATCCAGTGAATTTTAATTCCTTGTCGTTCCATTCGTCGAAACCATGTCATCTGTCGTTTTGAGAATTGGTGAATGGCAATATTGAGTTTTTCCACCATTTCGTCGTATGTTAATTGCCTGGTAAGGTAAAGGGTAACATATTTGTATTCCAGGCCATAATATAACAAAGCCTCGGGACTTAGCCCATTTTTTAGCAGCTGGCTTACTTCATCGATTAGACCTTCCTGTAAGCGTTTATGTAAACGTTGCGTAATACGTTCTTTGAGTCTGGCTCTTTCGAAATATATTCCAATATTAAGGCTTGTAGGAATTGGAAATTTGGTTAGCTCGTGGGCATGCTCTTGTTCATATACGGCTATTTCGATAGCACGGATTGCGCGGTTTTTGGTGTCAATGTCGGTTTTATTATGCAGTTTTTTGTAGCGTTGTAGTATCTCGGCCAGTTCTTCGAGCGATTTGTTGCGTAGCTGTTCTCTTAATGCAGGGTTGATGGGGACCTCGGGCAACTGGTATCCTTTTAAAATTGCTTCGAGATACAATCCCGAACCACCACAGAGTACCGGGATTTTACCTTGTTGTAAAAATTGCTGAAATACCATGTGAAAATCCCGTTGGTACTCAAATACATTGTATTGGTACCCTGCATCACAAATGTCGATAAGATAGTATGGAACAGGTTCGCCATTCACCACATAGTCGGCCAGATCTTTGCCGGTGCCAATATCCATTCCTCTATAAATCTGGCGGGAGTCGGCACTAATTACGCCAGACTTCAGTTGGTGGGCAACATGAACTGCCAACAGTGTTTTTCCACTGGCCGTGGGACCTAAAATGGTAATTAAATTGTAACGATTCATTCGATTGGAATTTGTTTTTCAAAGTCGGTTTGCTTGACAGGATGATCGAAGTACGAAACTTGCAAATGGTAAATTTTTATCCAGCATGTGACGCCTGTCAATGCATTGATATGCATACCGTTCTAATTTTTTAAGATGTACAGGTTCGTTTTTACTTAATTTTTGCAAAAATAAGATAGCGTATATTTTTATTTACAGGTTGTTCAAGTAATTTTGTGCCATCAAATACAGTGGCATGAAATGGCGTACCTATAGTCGATCCTTGCGTACTATGCAAAAAATGATTCTGTCGCCGGTAACAGGGTGGGATGATGTATTAACTTCCCCTATTCAGTCTACCGGCTGGCATATGAAGCATTTTGTGCTGCCGGTGGTGTTGCTCATTCTCGTTGCGCATTTGGTTGGCTATTTGATACTGGCTATTACCATAGGGAACTATTCGATACCCTATGTACTGGTGAAGACCCTGGCTACTTTTTTCGATACTTTCTTTACTTTTTTTGTCACCATTATCATTGTTACAGAATGGACCAGGAGGCTTGGCTGGTCGATAAGTTATGATCGATTGTTTTTGGTAAACAGCTATTCGCTTTCGGCATTCTGGTTAGGAAAAATGCTGGCAGGGCTACTGGCTAATTATCCCACCCTGGGTTCTTTTTTTGTTTTTCTGGGCGTTACAGGGATATATCCGTTCATTCTGGGGGCAGAGCGATTAAATCTCGTAGAATCTCACCGAATGAATAAGCTTTTAGCCATGAATATAGGTGTGTTTGTATTGCTGTACCTGCTTATTCGATGGGTGTTTGATTTTCCCTTGAAAATGTTGTACTATTTGCACACTTTTAATCAATAATTATGTCCCGATCGACTGCAAGTGTAGAAATAAAAAACAAGAAGGCTTCGTTTGAGTATGAGTTTCTGGAGCGGTATACTGCTGGCATTAAGCTCACGGGTACCGAAATTAAATCGATCCGGGCGGGAAAAGCCAATCTTGTGGATGCCTACTGTTATTTCGAGAAGGGCGAATTATATGTAAAGGGCCTACATATTGCTGAATATGAATGGGGAAACCTGAATAATCACGATCCACGCAGGGTGCGCAAGCTGTTGCTGACAAAAAAAGAATTGAACAAACTTTATCGGCGTTCGCAGGAAAAAGGGCTCACCATCATCGCTTATCGCCTATGGATAAACGAACGGGGATGGGCAAAACTCGACATAGCTCTGGCACGGGGTAAGAAGCAGTACGACAAACGTGAGGATATCAAGAAAAAAGACCTCCAGCGAGAAATGGACCGACACTTTAAAATTTAAACAACTTTCCTTCTGTCTAAGGTCAGCTTTAGTGGATACGCAAATTTTTTAAATCCTTACTATTGGGGAGGAACTTGCTTGCATCGCCTCCGTGTCGCAATATGTCGCGTACTAACGTAGAAGTAATAGCGGTATGTTCAGGTAGGGTGAGAATAAAAATGGTTTCAATATCGTCGGCCATGGCACGGTTGACCTGAGCAATAGACCGTTCGTATTCAAAATCAGCGGAAGTCCGGAGACCTCGAATAATAAAACGTGCATTTTGCTTACGGCAAAAATCGACGGTAAGCCCGGTATAGCTCATTACGCTCACCTTTTCTTCGTACTCAAAAACTTCCTTAATCCACTGCAACCGTTTCTCAAGCGGGAAGAAGTCTGTTTTATTGGTGTTAATACCAATGGCAATAATTATTCGGTCGAAAAGATTCAATGCTCGCCGAACAATGGACTCGTGTCCAATGGTAAAGGGATCGAATGAACCTGGAAAAACTGCAATACGTTCCATGGAAAAATGTTTTTTGCAAAGGTAGTACGAATGTTTGGGATTAATGAAAAAGAGTACAAAGAATAATAACCCCGCTATAGAAATTACAGAGAGACTATTTGCCTTTAAAATCCATCCATAGCATATAGTAATAGGTTATTTGTACCCGGGTAACTCATGGGCCTGCTCAGGTGTTGGTAGTAGATATATTCAATCGATATTACTTCTAAATTAACCACGAATGTAGTCGGACGATGAATGGGCGGCTTATTTTAAAAACTTGAGGGATAAGAGCCTAAGTGAAAGGGTCGGGAAAGACGTTGAATAGGGTAAATAACTAATAATACCAATGATCATTGGTAACACTTTCTTCTTATAATTTTTTCCCTTGATTCCTGAAATTAATTCTTTTACATATAAAACACGGAAAAGCAACAATTGTTGTTAACTTTGAGTTTGTTTTTTTGCAAAATTTGAGCAGAGAAAAAATGAAATAAATTCACCGGGGGCATCTTTATATAATGCCAAAAGGCCAATGCTTATTTTTGCATGGATAGAATCTATTAGGCTTTTGTGAATGATGAATTTGAATGTATGCAAGTTGTTGTATTAGTGGATAATATGCCTCATCCCGAGAAAATGCTTGGCGTTGAACACGGTTTAAGCTTGTATTTCGAAGTGGATGGGAGTAAGTGGTTGATTGACACAGGTGACTCGGGTATTTTTTTTGAAAATGCTCAAAAGCTTGGTATTGAAATAGCCAGCATTGATTATCTTATCCTTTCCCATGCGCATCGTGACCATACCGGTGGACTTGAAACCTTCGTAAATATTAATCATAAAGCAAAGATTTATCTTTCGGAAAAGATTCAGAACAGGATGTTTTACTCGCTGCGACGGGGGAGGGTAAGAAATATAAGTCCCGACCATGTTTTGTTGGAAAAACTTGCCAATCGCTTGGTGTGGATACGTGACAATACATCTGTAACGGATAACGTGACAATTGTAAGCCAGATACCGAATAAATATCCTATCCCAAAGGCTAATGCAAAACTTATATACACCATTGCAGGGGCAGAATATCCCGACGATTTTGACCACGAACTGGCTCTGGCTGTAAAGCTAAAGCAAGGTATGGTAGTTGTGTCGGGTTGTGCCCACAAGGGAGTGTTGAACATTTTGCATGCCTGCACTCAACCTTTTGGCAATACAACCGTTTTGGCCTATATAGGAGGTACGCATTTGCTTGATAGTAGTCCCGACGAACCTTTCGAAACCCCTTTCGAAGTTGAACAGATAGCAAGGGAAATTCAGCACCATTATCCCCATATGCATTTAATAGCCGGTCATTGTACAGGCAATGAGGCAAAAAAGATATTTGCACGTATCCTGGGCAAAAATTACCAGACCTTTTATACAGGATATGCAACAAATATCTAGCAAAATGATATAACGTTGAGAAAACTGGATGATTGGATTTTTAACCTTGATTGGCTTATAGTGAAAAATACCCTCACCTGTTGCTCGAGCAAAAAAAATGTTATATTTGCACCCACAAAAGGGTTGTTAGCTCAGTTGGTTTAGAGCATTACCTTGACAGGGTAGGGGTCACTGGTTCGAATCCAGTACAACCCACAAACTTCGTTAGAGCGTTCGTACGAAAGAGGCTATTACTACAGCCGAACCTTTTTTCCCATCCAAGAAAGATACTATCAGGTGATACGCCCCCGTCTTCTGGCATTGGAAATTAAACGACTGAAAAGTTTGTCCTGTTTGTGGATTATAGGTGCTGGCGTATAATTTAGATACGTCGTATAGTTGTAAAATAGCCTTACCCTGGGAACCTTCGGCGTTACAAACGGTAAAGCGGTATTCGGTGTTTTTGCTTAATACGATAGTAAAACGCTGTTCAGGAGCTTTGCCTTCCGGTCCTGCTGCGTCGAGTTCTACATAAAAATCTTTTAAATAGGTAGCATCATCGCCTGCAACAGAGTTACAAAGTTCTACCAGCTTTGAACCCGATTGAGCTATAGCATGCTGTCCCGAAAAACCCCATACCGCTACAGCTATACCGAATACAAACAAAACTCGTGTAAATTGCACCGATGATAGTAAAACGTATTTTATCATCCTAACTCTTCCAAACATCCGAAGGACAATATTAATATTTTGTTTGCATTTCTTTGGCATCATAGTCAAAAAATTTGTCATCCCCAATCAGAGTTTTCCTCTTACTGTTTAATCAATTTGTTTCGTGTAAGTTCTACTATCTGGGAAATTTCGTTAAGCTGTTGGGTAGTAATATGTACTATACTTTTATCTTTTTGCACTACCGTCATCATCCCATTTTCAACAACAGTTACGGGTTCGCCCTGTTCGTACGTGATTTTAACCTCATCAAATTTTGCTTTAATGTTGTTAAATTCGTTCACATAATTTTTGAAAATAGGGTCTTTGGCATAGGAGGCCAATAGGGTCATAAGGTCGGATAGGATTATTTTTTGTTCGCCAATTTTTTCAAGAAGTTTTGGGTCAGGTTTAATTTTGGATACCTGAATGGTAATATAAATACCTTCGAGCCATGCACCTGCAATAATCAGTGCACTAAGATTGCCCCGCTTGCGTTGGCGCAGATTTTGGTCAATCTGGTTAAAACTATGGACAGATATGTATTTGAGCGAATCAACATTAGAGCTGTTGCTTGCCAGACGTTTTAGGGTAGCAAAATCGAAATATTGCCCCACATTAATGCCATCGGCCAGGTTTTTAATGGTCGACAGGTAGTCGATAACCGAACCCGTTTTATTGTACATATTAAGATATCCCAAATCGGCACTAAATACGCCAAGGGCAAAAGCTTGCGCATAGTTTGTACTATAGCTCGAAACATATTCCGTCGGTGCCAGGTAATCCCTGTTAAAAGGGACGCCCATTTCCTTTATCAGTGCTGCAATCTCGATGGGTGAGGAAATGTTTTCAGTAATACTTTTAACAGCCTCGACCTCGATATCAATTACCCCTTTGTTAACCTCTTCATAGGGAACATCCAAATTTTCATGAGGTTTTAAGTGGCTATTGATGTAAATCACATAAATGCTCACTCCTATAAGGATAAGGGCAGAGGCAATGAAGATAATTCTCTTTGTCATACGATTCAGCTTAATGAATACTATTTTTTAAGCGTTTAAAAGTGTCGGGCAACTCAATGAGTCGCTTAAAGAAATCGAAATACAGAGTTATGTATAAAGTTAAGGTAAATATCCAAATTATCAATAGGTTAAACCAGTAGGTGTCGTAATATCGTCCCATGAAGTGTTTACGGGGAGCATATAGATGTGTTCTAAAATCGTACTTGTTTTTAGGAATGGGATCAAGATAGATGGGATCAATCTGTTGAACCAGGTGATGGTTATAAATGAGTAATTTATTTTTTTCCTTCTCAAAAACTTTTTTTACCATATCGGCCAGATGTTCGTTGTAGTAAGTATCGTAAAATTTTTTATATACATCGGGCTTATTCTCGTTAAGATAAGCCAGCATATTATTTTTACGTTTATCGGCAGCATCGTACACTTTTTCGTAGTATTCAGTCAATGCACCCAGGTAATCGGCCGTATTAATAGCAGCTTGTAAATTAAATTTTTCAAGGGTAAGCGAAGTGTCAACGGTACAGGGTACGACGGGCACCTGTTGTTTTTGAATAAGGATTTCGTTTCGCAGGATGAGAAAATCATCGATCGTTTTCTCAATTTTAGATGAATTATTGAGTTCTGTCATTACAGCGTCGAGATGCTTGAGGAGCTGGGGAAGATAGTATACAATTTTAAAGTTGGCATTACTTATTTCTTTTTCGTAGTCGTAGAAGTATTTTTCGTACTTGTTGTCTTTGAACTGGTGTACCATAAGGGCCTCGTAAGCCCATTTAGTAGGCATCAGGTCGGCAATCAGCGGTACTTTATCGACACTGGAAATGTTACGATTGAGTTTGTCGAAGCTAAACATGGCACCACTGAGCACCATCATTGGAATCATCAGAAAGGGGATGATGATGTAAATGGTTACCACAGAATTAAAGGATGCTGAGATATTTAGCCCCAGTACATTGGCAAAGGCTGCTACAGAGAAGAGCATGATCCAGTAAGTAAAATACATCGATTTAAGCCCAAGAATAGTATTCCCGATTACGACAAAGGAATACGTTTGGATAGCCGACAGAGTAAAAAGTATAAGCACTTTGGCAAGCAGATAGCTATTTTTACTCAGGTTGAGGAACTTTTCGCGTTTAAGTATTTTTTGGTCGTGAAAAATTTCTTCGGCGCTAACAGTTAGGCCAAAAAAGGCAGCCACAATAATACTCATGAAAATGTATATGGATACATTTTCGTTTTCCCGGAAGATGTAAACATTCGAGGTGGGGTCGGCGATGTATCGTATGATATAGGATAGAATAAAGGCAAGCAGAGGATATTCCAACAAATTAAGCAGGATATATTGCCGATTGCTAATTTTGGCCAGCAGGTCGCGTTTGAAATATATTTTAAGCTGTTTGAGTCGACTGGGAATGTTGAGCGATTTAGGGGGCGCTTCACGGGCTGGTTCAATTTTTTCGACGGGAAAGTTATTGTAGTAGTATTCTTCCCATTTTGCAGGGGGTACTTTTCGAACGCCGGTGTAATTTCCATACTCGTCAACCACCTGGGTTTCCATGATGTTAAAAATGAGTTCGGGGTTGACGGTACCGCAGGTAGGACATTCGCCCACATCGCTATTGATTTGCTGGTCGATGCGTTTGAAATACATTACCGCTTCGACAGGATTGCCGCTATATACCTGGTAGCCACCGGTATCGAGAATAATCATTTTGTCGAACATCTTGTAAATGTTCGATGAGGGCTGGTGTATAACGACAAACACCAATTTTCCTTTAAGAGCCAGTTCCCTCAACAGGTCCATCACGTTTTCCGAGTCGCGTGAGGAAAGCCCTGAGGTGGGTTCGTCGACGAAAAGGATTGAGGGCTCGCGGATGAGTTCGAGGGCTATATTCAAGCGCTTACGTTGACCCCCCGAGATAGTTTTGTTCATTACGTTACCCACTTTCAGATGTGCACGGTCGAGTAACCCCAGGTTGTAAAGGGTAGTATTGACCATGTGGGTAAGCTCTTCATCGGTCTTGTCGCGGAAGCAAAGTTTAGCGCTATAAAATAAATTTTCGAAAACTGTAAGGTCTTCAATCAGCAGGTCATCCTGTGGAATAAGCCCAATGACACCTTCCAGTTCTTTCTTCTGGGTATGCAAGTTAATGCCGTTGATGAGTACTTCGCCACTCGAAGGTTTCTCAATTCCACAAAGTACGTTCAACAAGGTGGTTTTACCTGCACCACTGGCACCCATAATACCCACCAGTCGGCCATGGGTTTCTGAGAAGTTAATACGCCTCAGCCCATAGTCGCCATTGGGGAAGACATACGAAACATCGTGAACTTCGAAAGAAATTTTGTGGGCGTGTATGTCGGCCAAAAAGTGTGCCGATACATCTGAATAATAAATAGGTTTACCTTTGGGCAGTTTTACAGTACTACCATTGGCAAAAAGATAAATGCGTTTATTGTTGATGGCCAGGCCGTTCAGGAAAAGGTCCTGGTTGCCTATATATTTAAGAAAATAAAGGTCGACGCTGGGTATGCGAAGGATAAATATATGGCTGTCGAGTTTTTCGGTTCTGATGTGTTTACAGGCATTGTGGTTTTCCCGGTCATTGATAACCAATACCTGTGGGTCATTTATTTCGTCGGGATCGTTGTGGATAACAAATTTTTCAATGCTTTGAAATTCTTCTTTGGCGATGTTAAACACTTCGGCCACTGTGTTGATAATGGCCATGCGTTGTTCGGTAAACTTGCGCTCGGAGTTGACTAATTCGAAGAGTCGAACAAGAGCAACGATCTTCTGGTTTTGATTGAGGGTTTTGTTTATTTTTTTACAGATACCAAGTATACGTACCGAATCGTTGACTTTGGTAAGTCGCTTTTTTTTTACTTCGCCTTCGCTTTCGTCTTCATCGCCCCATTCTGCATGTTTTTCGAAGAGAGCGTAATATTCCTTACTTTGCTCTTCCGACAGGTGTTGTGCCAGAAAAGTTTTAACATATTCTCGCTCGTTACTTTCAACGCCTTCGTCTTGCTTGGCAATGATGGCAAATAGCTGCATCAATGCTTTTAGAATCTCTTCGCTCATAGTTTAAATATTTACCACAGAATATCTGTGATTAGGAATAGGCGACCAATTCAAATGGAACCTCTACTATGTCGGCGTATTCGTTACCAGCTTCCTGCATATCTTCGTCATCTTCGGGATAATGCCATTTTACCAGTACTTCGTGTCCAGCCCGGGAAATTTCTTCGAGTTTCATCAGGACGTCAAGGATGAGTTTTGAGGACGCCGTATTGAAGTACTCCAGCTTAAAATTAAAAACTGTTTTAGGATTGGGTTGTTTGGCATATTCCGAGAGCCAACTCAGCAATGGACCGTAAAAACTCGTAACGTCTTCGGGCAAAGAACGTCCAGAAATTTCGAAATAGTTTTCAGCAGCGTCAAAAATCACCGTTGGCGTATCTTCTGTACCTTTTATCTTTATAGCTTCCATATGTTATCGGCTAATTAATTTTTATTCACGGGGTATTGAAGAGGTTAACAGGAAAAATGAGATATTGTCGTTGATGGGCAGGAAGTGATATTCCAGGGGTCGACCTGTTTTACGTTTAATATCGATAAAGCCAAGGCCCGCTCCGCCTTTTTCAGAAAGGCGTCCTTCCTTTATTTGTTTTTTGTAAAGTTCATTGAGTTCTTCTTTGCTCATAGCATTGATGCGTTCGAGCATTTCGCGCATTTCAGGGATTTTTGAGTTATCAATTGCATTACCAGTGGTTACAGTGTACTCCGACTGGTTTTTGCTTACCATAAAAATTCCCCGACCCGAGTAAAGAAAGTCGTTATCGGTAGCCTCGTCGGCATGCTTACTAATATTTTGTAAGCACTCTACCATCACGTGAAAAACTTTGCGCTGTACGCTTCCCGATTCCTCTTCCTTCGCCATATTGGATTCGGCCAATGAGGTGAATGCCTTGGTTATTTGATGCGTAATTTCACCCTCATAAACCAGCGATATCTCGTGTGCTTTCATGGTTTTATAGAATTCATACACGAACTCCAGAAAGCCTTTTGAATCCTTAAACATATTTTTATTTTTTATAATTTAACTACTTAGTTTAGTTTCCCAAATTTATAAATAATTATTAAATCGTTAAGTCAAAAAAGTACCTTAAAATTCAATACCAATAAGCAGTACATCGTCAATTTGCTTACGATTCCCTTTCCATTCTTCAAAATCCTGGACAAAAACTTCGTAACAAGCACTCATGGTATTATTTGCGTTGTCGAGGATAATTTGTCGGATACGAGCCGGCGAATATTTTTTATTTTCGGGTCCGCCCAGCTGATCGGGCAAGCCATCGGAGAAGAAGAAAATACGGTCGCCGCTGATGATATTGATGGTGTGATTTGTAAAGGGTTCTTCTGCTTTTTTTCCAATGGGTATACCGCCAATGGATTTACGATCTCCCTTGAATTCGCTAAGTTCTCCTTTACGGAGCAGATAAAGCGAACGGTGTGCTCCTGCATAGTGCAGCTCATGTTTCTTGATGTTGATTTTGCAAAGGGCTATGTCCATGCCATCGCGTCCACTGGCGTCTTCTCGGTCTTGTTTGAGGGTAGTGCGCACGCCATAGTGGAGTAGGTCGCAAATTTCTCCGGCATTGAGTGCCTTATCGTTATCGACGATGTTGTTGAGCAAAAAGTAACCAATAAAAGATAGCATGGCGCCAGGAACTCCGTGGCCTGTACAATCGACGGCTGCAATATAGATGTCGTCGCCGTGATGGAAAAACCATGGAAAATCGCCGCTGACTACATCGCGAGGTTTATAGAAGATGAACGATTTGGGAAAATATTCACGGATTAGCTTATTGTCGGGCAAAATCGATGATTGGATACGCTGGGCATAATTGATACTGTCTTCGATTTTTTTGTTTTTTTCTTGAATTTCCAATTCAATTCGTTTGGCTTCGGTGATATCGTGTCCTACAAAAAGAATGGTTTCCAACTCATTTTCATTGTATTCAGGTATTGCGTCGATGCTCATGATACGTTCCAGCAGTTTTTCGCCCAGCTGGATGGTTATTTTTATTTCATGGTTGAGCTTTTCGGGTTTGGCTTTGATTTGTTTGATGGTATTTTTGAAGTAGGTACGCATTTCTTCGGGCATCGTCAGTTCGTCGATGGTTTTGTTGATAATGTTTCGTGGATCGACGCCAAAATAGTCTTCTACCACAGGGTTGGCATAAAAGAAATGTCCCTGTAGGCTTACGCGCAGTATGAGGTCAAGCGAATTTTCGGATAGCGACTGCATTTTGCTACGCATGCGCTCTTCTTTTTCAGCACGCTTGCGTTCGGTGATATCCTGTGAATTAAGCAATATACCTCGAATAGCGGGGTCGTGTAATAGGTTTCGGCCGGTAGTCTCCAGGAATATTTTTTGACCGTCTTTTTTCATGTAGGTATACTGGATGGTAATCACCTCCAGCGGATTTTCAAACAGTCGTTTGAACATATTTCTAACTTCCATCTCGCCCTTTCGGGTAAGACGGTCGAAGTACTTGCCATGATCCATTTCCTCGGGCGAGTATCCCAGAATTTTTTTAACCGAAGGACTCTGATAAATGAGGTTGAGATATTCGTCGTAAATCATGATAATTTCCGAAGAGTTTTCGAGCAATGAGTTTATGCGTTTCTGGGCATTTTCTACTTCCTGGATTTGTTTTTCGAGCTGTTCGTTGGAACGGCGGAGTTCTTCCTGGGTTGCCCGCATTTCCTCAGCGTTCTGTCGGAGTTGTTCTTCGTTTTCCTGAAGCTCTTCGGTCATTTTTTGCGACTCGCGCAATAGGCGTTCGGTACGCTCAGTTACTTTCAGGTTAAAGATGGTACGGGCAATGATTTCGCCCAGCTCGCGCATAAAAGTGATGGTAAGCTCGGGTATCTCGTCCTGTAGCGAGGCAAACTCGAGTATGCCCTGGAGTTTTTCATCCGAAATCAGTGGGACAATGAGCAGGCTTTTGGGTTTTTTATCGCCCAAAATGCCACTGGTAATGGTGACATAGTCGTCGGGTATTTCGGTGCGGTAAATAATATCCATTTCGAAGGCACATTCGCCAATGAGTCCTTCTCCAATGGAAAATTCCTGTTTTAAATATTTTCTGCGGTTATAGGCATAGGTGGCAACATTAATAATCTTGTCCTTTTCGTCATCGTAGATGTAAAATGCCCCCTGGATGGCATTGATGTATTGAATCAGTTTTACGATAACTTCATAGGCCAGCTCTTCAATCTTATTGTGTAGACGTAGTATGTTCGATATCTGATCTTTACCTTCGGCAATCCAGTTTTGTTCAGCTTCCTTCTGATAGTTTTTCAGAAGGTTATTACGCATAATGAGCAGTGAATTACCCAGAATATCATCGGGGCTTACAACTTTGAATTCGCTGTAATAATTTCCCTCCCCGATGGCTTTTGCAAATTGGGCGTTGATATCCATCTGCTCTTTCATCTGTTGCACAGTTTGCATCAGGCTGTTGTTGACCTTTCGTTTTTGATTGAGCAGGGCGTATGTGCCAATAAAAACAAACAAGGGCAACACATCGATAAACCAAAGGGCAGGGGATTTGCTATGGATGAAAATTATATTTTGCAGGCTAATGTTTGCTTTCCATTGGGTAAGTTCAATAATCCAGAATGCAAGCGGGAAAAAGAGGGTAACCACGCCGGCCAATATGGCCTGCGATTTTACCTGTGCTTTCGAGATATATTGAAAATTCTGACCGCCCATTGAACAACGTTTATTGCTTTAACTTTAAAATAATTTTCCCTACCAGATTGGCAAGTTGTTCTAAAACCTGTTGCTGATTTTCATCAAAAGGAGTGAAAGCCGCTAATTCGACAGCCGCTACCACTTCCTCCTTGTTAAGTATAGGGAAAATATATAGATATCGGGGCGAACCCTGTCCAAGACCGGATACCACCCGTAAGTAGTTTGCCGGTACCTGGTTTATCGCTATCGGTTTTTTATCTTTTATTACCTGTCCTACTATGCCCTCGCCTTCCACTACGGCTTCTATAGGTTCCGATGAGTAGTAGGCGTACTTGGCAGCGGGCATAAAGGTATTGGTAGTGGGATTTTTTACATAAAATATCCCCGTAACTATTTGACAGGTATTGGCAATGCCTGTCAGTATTTTCTCACAAAAGTCTTTGATTGATAAATTTTGGGGACTGGGTGGGAAGATGGCCTGGGCTATTTCTCCGGGATTAAACGTATTGACTTCGGTAACTTCCTCTTCCTGCTGAGGGGTTTTAAGCCGATTCACTTCCTCAGTAAGTTGTTCAATGAGTTTGTCTTTATCGGAAAGGTTTTGCAATAGATGAAAAAGTAGGTAGAACATGAAAAAGTTAATCGCCAGGTTGATAATAACAACGAAAATGGTGCCCACCGTAATAGCATTGGTTGAAAAAAGACTGATGAGCACATTGGCAAGGAAAAAAGAGGCAAGGATGACTATTCCCAGTGCTATATAAAGGATATATTTGTAAGAAGTATATTGCATATTTTTTTCTGCCATTCAAATGATTACAAATCTATGTTATTCATTTCAAATTTATAAGAAAATTAGTGATTTTTTCGATAGTCCAAACATTATGTTTAGGAAAAAGGTTAATAGCGGCATCCGTCATGGTTGGCATTTCGCATTGATTGGGGTCTTGAACAATAGTAAATCCTCCCATTTCGGCGATAACCTTAAGACCGTAGGCGCCATCTTTGTTGGCACCAGAAAGGATTATTCCTATCAGTTTGTTTTGAAAGGCGTGTGCTGCTGTTATAAACGAAAGGTCGATGCTGGGACGTGAATGATTTACTGTTTCTTCAGTCGAAAGAGCAAAGCGATTGCCCAGTTCAATATACATGTGGTAATTGGCAGGAGCCAGGTAAACCTTGCCCGGTTTAATGGCATCCTTATCAAATGGCTCGATGACGGGCAATTTTGATTTGAGTGAGAGTGCCTCGACAAACCCCGATCGTACATGTTTGAGTCGGTGCAAGCACAACAGCAATGGCAGTGGAAAATCCGCAGGAAGGGATTGTAAAATATTAGTAACCACCTGAAAGCTTCCCGCCGATCCTCCTATGATTACCGCTTTGTATCCTATGTTTTCAGTTTTTGCCATAAATCCTTTCACTTTCATTGATTACCCTGTACAGCTGCTGGCTGATAATACCCAGTTGTTCGCGTATTCCAATGGCTAAACATCCATTTTTACTTAGTTTTTCGTAAAATGTTTTCAAAACCTTGTCCTGTAAGGTTTGGGTGTAATATAGCATCTGATTTCGAAAGATAATGAGCTGGATATTATTGGGCAAGAAACTAAAAGTATCGTCTTTTTTAAGAAAATGAACATGTTGTATAAGTGAGGTGTCGCGTATTGCAGCATCTTCCTTCAGTTGACAATATTTGCTAAACTCATATTTACCCTGATAACGAAGGTAATTATCGGCACTTACTTCGTATTTGTAGGTAGCAAAATTTCCATTTTTGATGTTTTTTTCGAAATGGGGACTTGCGGTACCCGCATACACTTCGGTAAAATAGGTCCATCCATTTTCGGCAAGCAGAATACACAGGCTGTACAATTCATCGCCCGAAACGCAATGGGGCAATGCTATTCGAACAGTTTTATTTTCATTGATAAGGCGTGGAAGGACAAAGTCGCGTAAATATCGCCAGAAAGAAGGGTCGCGGAACATTTCTGTAGATTCTACCAACATCTCCCGTAAAAACAGATGAATAAATTCATCATCGCGTGAAATATGGTTGATAAGACTTTCGGCGGTGGGATAACGGTGGGCCGACATAAAACTTTCTAAGCGACGTTTAAGAAATACAAGGGTGTATTCGTTGAAATCGATATCGAATCTTTCCTTGATAGCTTTCAAAATACTACGGAACTCGGTTATGGTAATGCTTGTGTATTGCAGCAAATCCATAGTCGCTATTTTTCAGATTTTCTTTCTTTTTTTAGTCGCTCAATTTCTTTGTTGGCTTCTTCAAGTAGCTGGTATTTCAGTTTACGCTCGGTGACGTCCTGGGCCAGGAGTACAATTTTTTCCAGCTGATTTTTATCGTTCATTTGGGGTACCATAGAGGTCATAATCCAAAGGGTGTCGCCGGTGGGTCGTGTACGCTTTAATACTCCCGAAAATGGTTTACCTTTTAGAACCTCTTTCCAGATTACCTCAAATTGTTCTTTTTCATCGGGTCGCAGATATTCGGTATAGTCTTTTTCAAGCAATTCTTCGGGTAAGAGTCCAACTGCCTGGCAATAATTGGCGTTGACCGATAGGTATTTTCCCTCGGGGGAGAATTCGCAACGCATAAAGGCAGTGTCGACAAGGCTAAGATACTGATTAAGTTGTTGTTGTAGTCGGTTGTTCTCGGAATTGCGAATCTCGAGCATCTTATCAACTTCGGCTTTTTCGGTAATGTCGATAAATTGTAAAAGGACTTTTATCATATTGGCCGACTTATCGAATACAGGGGCAAAAATTTGACGGACTTTCAGCTCGGTGCCGTTTGCAATACGAATGTTGGAATCGATGGTTTTAATTTTACCCAGCGGTAGCTGTTCCCATAGAAGGTCAAAGGTTTCTTTGGACATGTTAACAAAGTCGAGGATAGGACGGCCGATAAGGTCATCGGGTTTAGCTTGCAGGAAAGCAGCAACTCGATTATTTATTTCCATGATTTTGCCGGTAGCATCGAGTATAAGGATCATGGATGATAAATGGATGGCATTGAGAAAGCCCTGTAGTTCAGCTTCGCGTCGGGTAAAGTCTTCCTGAGTAGTGCGAAGTTCTTCCATGTTCTGGCGCATTTCTTCTTCCTGCTCGGCCATTTCTTCAGCCTGACGTTGTGATTTTTCAAGCAACCTGGCGGTTTGTAGGTTGATTTTTACGCTGGTAATCGTCGATGCAATGGTAGCCCCAATTTTTTCAACGAATTCAATTTCGTGGGGTTCAAACTTATTGAATGAGGCCAGTTCTACTACCCCCAGAACGCTGTCTTCGGTTTTGAGTGGTACAATAAGTATGCAGGCTGGTGGGGCATCGCCCAAACCCGAAGTGATGGTCAGGTAATTTTCGGGGATGTCGGTAATAAAAATTTTTTCCTTTTCGAGAACGGCCGTGCCAATAAGGCCTTCGCCAATAGGAATCTGTTGTTTGATGTATTTTTTGCGATCGTATGCGTAGGCCGAATAAAGCTCGAGGAAGCGATTGTCTTTGTCTTCGTCGTTGATGAAGTAAAGGGCGCCCTGAATGGCTTGCAAGTATTTAACCAGGTTTTGTATAATTTGGTCGGCCAGTACATTCAGATCGTTGTTGTGCATGCGGAGTATTTCGCCGAAACGTGCCAGCCCCTCATTGGTCCATATTCGCTTTTTCTCTTCATTTTTGTATTTGGTGTCCTCCATTTCGGCTTTCTGAAGACTTTTTTGCATATCAATGAGCGCATTGCCAAGGATGTCGTCTTCACTGAGTGGTTGATAATGTGAGGATAGCTTGTTGTGTCCGATATCAGTAGCAAAACGAGCTTTTTCTTTTAATCCATCTACCAGCCTGTTGAGGTAGCCTGCCATTTGGGCTATTTCGTCGTTTCGCTTGAACTCGAGTTTTTCAGGTAATTTTCCCCTTACCATCTGCGACAAAAAGTCCGAAAGAATGGCTAATGGTCGGTGAATATGTTTGTTAATATGATAATACAGCAGCAAAAGATATATTAAAGTTACCAAAAACAAAGCCAGTAACCATAGGTATCCTTGATGAACCGCTTTTTTAAGTTCAGAATCGATAAGCGATCGAAGCTCCTCATTCGAAAGCGCAATGGCTGTGAGCGAACTTTTCATTTTCCCCATAAGTCCGTCCTGGGGAGTAAAACCAATGGCACGATCAAAATCGTATAGAGAAAAAATTAATTGATGAAATTTTTGTAAATCACTCAGAAAGGCAATTTTGTCGGTTTTGATAGATAAAATGGCATTGGTTTCAGTCTCTTCAAAGAGAATTTTTATTTTGTTAAGTGTTGCAACATCTCTATTCAGAAGATATTGATCTTTTAGCAATAGGATTTCGTCTATCTGTCGAAGCAAAGTCTGACTTTTTTCATTCCTTGCTGCAACTTTCAATTTATCGGCAAGAATGGATATCTGCCCATTTACTCCATAATTGTCATATCCCTTCTGATTTACCAGTTCCAGATATTTCGCAAGATTTTGCCTGTAGTCTCGCCATATTCGGCCTATTTCATAAGTTTTTAAGCGAATGTCCTTGTTGTGATGAAGGTAATAACTGTTTCCAATTGCTGTTACTTCGTTCGAATAGCTATCGATGTATTTGCTAATCTTATCCGCAATCGTACTTTTTTGGGATTGGAAGAAATTTATATCGTAAGGAAGGCGGGCAAAAAGGACTTTTTGCAAACTATCGAGGGTGTTTATTTGCTCGGATAGGGCTATTGTTTTCCCCGAAAGCTCGTTATACGCTTTAATTTTTTTTAGTTGATTTACTGCTGTGGCCATGAAGGCAAGCAGTAGGATGCCCATGGTGAAAATGATAACAGTAAATCGTTGCTTAAGCGTAAAATCATTAGACCTCATTAGCGGCATATTTTTAAGAATTATGCTACGTTGTCTTTTTTACGTAAAATTGTTCCTTTTTTTCAAAAAAAGAGGAATAGGGTCCCAAAATGGTTTCGTGCATACCAAGTATAAGATAGCCTCCTGGATAAAGGCTTTCATGAAAAAGTTGAAATACGCGATTCTGTAAGTTGTAATTGAAATATATGATTACATTTCTGCACATGATAATGTCAAATTTACAGGGGAAAATATTATCGTCCTGTACCAAATCGTGTTTTTTGAAAACGGCCTTTTCTGTCAAAAATTTGTTCATCGTTATCAGGTCCTTGTTTTTGTCGATTTCGAAATATTTCGAATAGGGGACGTCGTAAAATATTTCGTAATTATAAGGATTTTCTTTGATAACTTTATCAAAATTATCGAGATAACCGATGTTGAAGCGGTATTTGTAAACTCCCTTACGGGCGACTTCGAGGACATCGCTATTGAGATCGGTGCCGAACACTCTTGCTTTATCGAGCATTCCTACCTCATTTAATAAAATTAACATCGAATACACCTCCTGACCAGTAGAGCAGCCTGCATGCCAGATATTGATAACTTTATGTTCTTTAAAATAAGGAAGAATACGATATCGAATGGCTTGCCACACCGCAGGGTCGCGAAATAATTCGGTTGTATTTACCGTGATTTCTTTAACAATTTTTTCGGCAAACTGACCATTTTTACGAATTTCGGCCACTAGCGTTTTTAAATCCATTTTGTTATCCATCAATACTTTTGCCAATCGCCGACGCAACGATTTTTCAGAGTAGTTGCTAAAATCGTATCCAGATGCCTGCTTTATTGCCGTTGTGAATAGCTGTATGTCGAGTTCTTCTGCTGTCATTCCTAAATAATACCAGATATTTTCCCGCCTCTTTCTTTCAATTTAAGAATCGTACTAAGTTAAGCATTATTCTGAAATTAACAATCCTGCCTGGTGGTTGGAAATATTTCTTTTAAGCAAGTTGTTAATTGTCTAATAATCAATTTTTTGCACTTTTTCTCAATAATCCCTCACGCCGTTTATAGCACTCTCTCTTTTGTCATCCTCACCCTGGCCAGTCGGCTACCCCGCTGCTTTGCATGGAGGGAAGGGGGTGAGGTTGAAAAGGAGAAGAAGGAGGGCGAGTTAGTGTAGTGCTAAATAGATCATAATTTAAAACCGCAAAGGACGCTAAGTTTACGCTATGACCGCAAAGAAAAATATCTGCGAACTTTGCGACTACTTCGCGGTCCTGGCGATTAAATATTTTTAAAATTATTCTGGCTGAAACGAGCATGTATGGCAGAATTCACAAACGAGGATGAAAATATTTATCTGTTTCGTACTTGCCTATGTGTAGAAAGTTTATCACATGCGAGTTCCATCCTGCCGATTTAAAAAAAGTTTAAAATTATTTTTGGATAAAACCTTCATTATTGTGCTCAAGCACAAACACACAATGAATAAAATGGGGAATATTATCCATACAACGAAATGGAAAAACGGTTTAAATAATTAATATTCAACATATTAAATAATTTTATTCGGATGAAAATATTTATCAGTTTCATGCTTGCCTATGTGTAGAAAGTTCATCACATGCGAGTTCCATCCTGCCGATTTAAAAAAGTTTAAAATTATTTTTGGATAAAATAAGTACTTAGGAATCAGCCTAATTTATTTATAAAAGGTTGTCAAAACATGGAAATATTGGCATAGAATCATCAGTTCAGGGCTACTTTAGCTTGTTTTTTTTTTTAAGCAAAAAACGTATTTTTGTTTCATAATTTAAAACAAAAAAAGATGAAAAAAACTGCACTTTTTTTAATGGTGGTTGTTTTTTCAACAACCCTATACAGCCAGGTATTTGTTGGAGGTTCTGTTGGATTTTCAGTTTCGGGTTCATCCACAACTTTGGGCAATACTACGGTTGATGGTCCTACTTATTCAAATTTTAGTGTTGTGCCGATGGTTGGTTACTATCTCAACAGCCAGATGGCCATTGGAGCTGAATTTGGATTAGGTTTGAGCAGTTCCAATAACAACGCTACCCCAACGGCTACCAAGACTACCACAACGAGCTTTGGTATTAGTCCATTTTTGCGTTATCATCTGATTGAGATGGGGCCTATCTCATTATTTGGACAGGGATCAGTAGGGATAGGTTTTGGTAAGACAAAGATAAAATCGGGAAATGTATCGTCCGATGGAGCAAAAACTACCTCTTTTGAAATAGCAGTTCGTCCGGGAATTTCGTACAAACTAACCGATCAGATTGCTATTGAAGCTTTTCTGGGTGGATTGTCGTATGACCTGACAACTGAAAAGCAGCCAAATGGCGACAAAGGCAAAGACTATACCCTCGGCTTAAATCTTTCAACTGCCCTTAATCTGGGTTTTGTTTATAAGTTTTAAGCAGCAGTCAAAACGTTGAAGAATAAAAAAGCCAGCTTCGTAAATGGAGCTGGCTTTTTTTATGAATTAAGAAACTTACTCCGAAACTACTTCAAAAGGAATTTCTACATATACTTCCTTGTGGAGTTTAACTTTAGCTGTATAATTACCGACTTCTTTGATGACTTCTTCCTTGATGTAGATATTCTTGCGATCGATATCAAATCCCTGTGCATTAAGAGCTTCAGAAATTTGAATGGTATTTACCGAACCAAAAATTTTCCCTTTCGAACTTGTTTTAGCTCCGATAGTAAGCTTTAGACCTTTCATTTTTTCAGCCAGCTGTAGGGCTTCCTGGCGTAGTTTTTCTTCCTTATGGGCACGTTGACGGATAATTTCGGCATGCATTTTTTTTGCTGAGGGTGTTGCAACAATGGCTAACCCTTTTGGTATAAGGAAATTGCGTGCATATCCATCCTTTACGGTTACAATATCATCTTTGCTACCCAGGTTTTTAACGTCCTGTTTAAGTATGATTTCCATACGCTGTCCTCCTCTCGGTTTACTTTAACAAATCGGTTACATAGGGCAACAACGCCAGGTGACGTGCACGCTTTATGGCCGTTGCTACTTTTCGCTGATACTTTAATGAGGTACCCGTAATGCGACGGGGAAGAATTTTTCCCTGCTCGTTAAGAAATTTCTTCAAAAATTCTGGGTCCTTGTAATCGACGTACGTGATACGGTTCTTCTTAAACCGACAATACTTTTTCTTTTTAATTTCAACCGCAGGGGGCGTTAAGTATCTAATTTCCGACTGATTGTTTGCCATAGCCTAATCCTCCATTTTTTTAGCCGATTCTTTTTGCATTCTTTTCTTTTGTGCGTATTCGATGGCATGTTTGTCCATCTTGAAGGTAAGGAAACGTATAATCCGTTCATCACGACGGTATTCGGTTTCCAACTTGTCAACCAGCGAAGGCTCTGCCTTGAATTCTATCAGGTTGTAAAAGCCTGTGGTTTTCTTCTGAATAGGATAGGCTAGCTTACGAAGCCCCCAATTCTCGGTGTGCACAATCTCTGCTCCGTGCTCGGTTAAAAAACTTACAAATTTGTTAACCGCTTCCTTCATCTGAGCCTCAGACAAAACGGGAGTTACAATGAAAACGGTTTCATACTGTCTTTGCATACATTTACTTTTTATCAAAAATTATTGGAGCGCAAAAGTAAAAACTTTTTGTTGAAAATCAAATAAGTACCCTTTTTATTTTTTAGTGTCAACGTTTTTGCTAAACGAACATGTATATTTTTTCGGCATAAAACATATTCCAATGCGCTTTTACCGACCTTGCAAAAAAAATTAAAATTATTTACGTGTGATAAATATTTCCTCCTGCCGCTCTTATGAGTACCTTCAACTTAGTCATCCTCACCCCGTCCTGTCGTCCTCCCCTCTCCTTTGTAAGGAGAGGGGAAGGGGGTGAGGTGATACCCTATTGCTACCATAATATCACCCCTACGGGGTTGAAAGAGTTTGGTAAATTTAAGGTTCGTGCTCGTCAATGTACAGAAAGATTTGATGCATGCGAGTTTTATCCAAAGGGATTTATATTATAGGTAGGTGCCAAAGTCTCAGCGTGTCATACGGTATTTTACAACTTAGCCAACCTC
>Ga0116167_1001447_pt1 | contig 21749 bp, 19 predicted proteins | sample AD_JPNMR3_MetaG_FD_89794 | JGI IMG/M metagenome (GOLD analysis project Ga0116167, IMG submission 89794) | Active sludge microbial communities of municipal wastewater-treating anaerobic digesters from Japan - AD_JPNMR3_MetaG | ecosystem: Engineered > Bioreactor > Anaerobic > Digestate | place...
ACCAAGTGACAGCCGAGCCTCCTGGGCTCGGCTGTCTGTGTCTTTGTATTACTGACGAAATCTTACGCACGGGTCCTTTGGCCAAACGGCGCCAGCAAGAGCAAGGCTCACTGGCACATCAGGATGTCTACATATATCACCTGGTTTTCCGGGTCAAGCGACCAAGAAGCCTCACTGGGTGTTAGGAGCCCATCACTTGTGATAGGCCCATATTGCCTCTGGGAACCAGAAAAACTAACCCTGAACTCTGTTGCGTCGAGCGGCAACTGCTCAAAGATGGATGACGGAATAGACAAGATTCGTGCTCGTATGTCGTTCGTCGTGATCGCCTTTTTGACGTCTCTAAGCTGGAGGTGCTCCTCTAACTGCTCGTCGGCGCGATCCCATTCTCTGAACTCGCCAAAGATCCGACGCAGGCTTTTCCACTGAACACTGGTTTAAACCGGAACCCCAATCCTTTCTCGATGCATGATGGATGTGCCAGACGAGACACCGCGCAAACCCAGGTCGACTATCTCGTTTCATTGATCTAGCGGTATACACAACGCCTTGGATCTAAAGAACGAAGAGGTGTTCATACTTGACCTGCGGGGGAACAGGGATTTTCCTCACGGGAAACCCCACCTACAGCTAACCGCCTAATTCCCAACTATTGTTGGCCCTGCCTACAACACTCCTTCTCGCAGTAGATGAACAGGGGCTGGTGGACAGGGAAGACTCAACTCGCCGTTCCAAGCACTGAGCGACTATAGATGAAATAGGTCGCCGCGAAGTACAAGCCGTACACAACAGCGAAAACAGACAATGTCACAACAGTATACAGCGGGATGGCATGAGGTTGTGCAATGTAGGCAGCGAACACCTTCTGACTCCCTGCTGCTAAGAGCAGGAGTAAAGCGCAAGGAAGAACTGCTGGAATGAGAAAAAAGATGGTCAAATCCTTTAGGATCAGTTTTTTCCGTTCTGAATCTGTCACTCCTAAATGCCAAATGATCGAGTATCCTCTTCGGGATCTAGCAAGGGAAGCAAGCTGCTCGAATCCTAAAACCGTACAGGACAGTACTATAAACACCACGCTCAAATACAACCCACAGAATGATAGGGCGGCAAAACCAGATAGTGAGTTGGCTCTCCCCCATGCCTTGACGGTAACACTCATAGTAACTCGTTCGCGAGGGGCGGACAATACTTGCGGTTTCCATTCATTTCTAACGAATCGGTTCAGCTCACTCCTGAGTTCTGCCTCACCGCCGTCTACCAGGGTAACTACCAGGCGTGACAGACTCGCGTCCAATGAAAAAGCTACCTCATCCGGTACAACTATGGCACGACCTTTCGTACCTACCATGCGTGCCTGCTCCATGGGTTCTGAAAATACCAGGTCTGCATTGGAGACTAACCGTTTCCCATTCAAGGTGATGCTATTGTCTACCGCCAAGGCCTGTTTGACTTCTTTGCGAAGCGCCCATTCGCAGTGGGTAAGATATTGGTCACCAGCTAAGATCTGTTCATCTAGGCCAAGCTGTTCCCTTAACCGGTTGTAATCAGATAGAGCCATGATTTCTACTGGTACAGACGGGTCAGTATATAGGTAGTACGATACATAATCTTTAACCGGGGTTTTGCTGTCTATGAAGTCCAACACATCGTTAAAGTCTGCAATCTTGGTATCGAGAGCAACGGTCACGTCATAGGGATATTCAGCCTGGATGTTCGCCTTGTATCCAGCTCCCGTCACTAGGCCTAAGAACATAGTGGCCAAGGAGAAGGCTAGGAGAAGCGCAGTAACGGCAAGTATTTTTCCTGAACTGTTGACCCTGCTGCGTAGCTCACCAAGAATGAACAGGTTCGCACCTCTGTAAGCCCGGTTTTTTCCTCTACGCATAAGTGCAACCAATAACTCGGGGAATCTACGGTAAAAAGCATACACCCCAAGCAAAATGAGGGCAAAGCCCAGAACAAGTATGAGCATGGCTAGGTTACTCCGCTCTGTTACTACTCTTTTTAGCAGGATCCCGCCGAGGGCCAAGATAACGGCAGAGCAAAACAGATAAACAGCGTACCACCTAAGGCTGCGTTCAGTGTAGGTTTCACTTCTCACCCGATCGTACAGTAACCGAATGATCGTGGTGCGCTTAATTACCGCGATGGATCTGGCTAATCCTATCCCATACATGAACAGAAAAAGCAAGAACGACACAACCATGCTTTGCCATGAAAGGCTCAGTTGATAAGCATAGGGAACATCGAAAACGTTCAAAGCCATTTTGGCAAAAACGCTGCTAAGCAGCGTTCCAATGGCTGTGCCGCAGAAGAAGGCGGCAATTCCTATCAAAACACTCTCTCCTAGGAAAAGACGGACAACTGTCCGGTTTTCCATCCCCATGAGCAAATACGTGGCAAACTCCTTTTTGCGCTGCGCTAAGATGAAATCCATCGCGTGGCTAGTGATAAAGGCACTGATCAGTGCCACAACCAGGGAAAACAGTATCAGTCCATTAGTGAGCAAGGAGATGTTCTCGGCGAGGGCTTTTACATCATCTGAAAAGCTTAACGACAGAAACGAGTACATCAAGGCGACAATCAGGGCAAGGGTTGTAAAGTAAAGCACATAGTCCCTTAGACTACGGCGCATGTTTCTCAGGCTGAGTCGGGTATACATCCTGGGGACCCCCTAAGTCTTCTAGGATAGCTAAGATCTGCCCAAAGAACTGGGTTCTGGTTTGAGTCCCCCGCTCTAGCTCACCGTAAATGGTTCCATCCTTTAGGAACAAGATGCGCGAAGCATAGCTAGCAGAAAAGGCATCGTGCGTTACCATCAGGATTGTAGCTTGCAGGTTTTGGTTCATGTCCTGTATGGTCTCCATCAGAGTTCGAGAGGAACTGCTGTCCAATGCCCCAGTCGGTTCGTCGGCCAAAATCAAGCGGGGTTGATTAACAATGGCGCGGGCGCAAGCACAGCGCTGTTTTTGCCCACCTGAGACTTGATGCGGATATTTGCTGAGTACATCCTGGATACCTAGTCTTTCGGCGATCCCATGAACCTTTTGATCAATTGTCTTTGAGCCCTTCCCATTTATTGCCATGGCCAGAGCAATGTTTTGCTGGATCGTCAGAGTCTCAAGCAGGTTAAACTCTTGGAAAATGAATCCAAGAGTCTCCCGCCTAAAACGGGCAAGGTCCCTGTCCTTGATCTGAAGTAAGTCTTTTCCATCCAGGTAAATCTGCCCGCTAGTTGGACTATCAATAGTGGAGATACAGTTCAACAATGTGGTCTTCCCTGAGCCTGAGGCGCCCATGATTCCCACAAACTCTCCCTTAGCAACCGTAAAGCTGAGGCCGTTGAGAGCGCGAGTAATGTTTGGCTCAGCTCCATAGTCTTTTTTCAAATCGATGACTTCCAATATGCGCATCTCCAATGCTCCTCGCCAGTTACCTGATGTTTCTGTCCTTCTTTTTTCTATACTCTCTGATCATCTTGTTGCGCAGGGGAACCCCAACGCCAATCAGCAAGCCCACTAGCACAATGGTCAAGTCCATAGGTTCACCTCCCCTACTCGAAACTACTCGTCGGATTTCATCTCCAGCAGGACATCCAGGAGATGATGTAACTCTTCTGGGGATAGATCCGCCATGCGAGCCACCTTGATGGCCTCCAACAGGGCTTCTTCCACTTGGCACACTAATTGTTCTCTAAGTAGTTCTGGCCCACGCTTAAGCACAAAGCAGCCGCGTCCCTGGACATTCTTAACGAAACCTTCTTCCTCCAATTCGGCGTAAGCTCTTGATACTGTGAGCACGCTGATGCGCAGTTCCTTTGCAACAGTTCTAAGGGATGGGCAGGCCTGTCCCTCCTGCAGATCACCGGACAGAATTGCTGCCTTAATCTGATGTTTGATCTGTGCATAGATTGGCACATCTAATCCATTCGAAATAATGAGTTTCATACTTATCATCAACCGTTCCAACTGTTATACCTGTTTATATAACAGCATAGCAGATGAAGGAAAATTTGGCAATAACTTCATCTCCGGTGTTGCCAAAATGGGCAAAGTTGCCCCTGCTGCGTCTTCCAAAAAAAGCGACCTTCCTGGATCACCCTAGGAAGGTCAGCAAAATGAAACTTATCTCTAAGACGCATCTCACGGCTGCGCGCAAGACAGGGACCGTGCAAACTGCTGGCGCTCGAGGTCCACTGGCTCTACTCACCTTTGACAACAAAACACGTCCGATGGTCGTTCTCTGCCAACACTATTGCCAACGCCATTTCGCCCAGAACTCCTACGTGCAGACGGCTATCATCAGCGGACGAGACCCAGAGCCAGCATTACTCCAACCAGAACCAACACTGCGCTGACGATGTATAACGCCACAGATACTGCAGCATCTCCCAGGTGCTTTCTCAGCAACCTTGCACTCATCGAATCCCAGAAGAACCGAGATCGCCTATATGTCACCACGCTCAGGAAAAGGCCGATCAAAGCCAGCAGAACACCGCCCATGACATTGCTCATGATCACCATCCCCCTCCCCGCTCTTGTACCTTCACTAGAAGCCCACCACATTGCTGAGGGCATGGATCAGCATCCAAGGCCAGAGCATTCCCGTGCGGTAAACCCCATAGGCCATCAAGCCCCCAAACAGAGCCGTGCTGGCCACGCTGCTTAAGGCCAAGGGCACAGTGGGGTATACCCGGAAAACGAAGTCCGGGATGTGCAGGAGGGCAAACAAGGCCACCGACAGTCCCATCCCCCAAACGGGTTTCTTGGTGACAGCTGTGAACAGAGGCTGCATCACGCCGCGGAAAAAGAACTCTTCCTGGAATCCAGAGTACAAGACGGCATACAGAAGAAACACCCAGCGTTCCACAGTCAAGCCACTGACAAGGAACGCCGCCGTATAGATCAGCAGAAACGGTATGGCAGGTTTCAGATCGCCTCCAGAAAAACCAAACCCTCGCCGCTTAACCCCTAACCTGCGCAAAACAAAGGCGGGAATGAGCACGAAGAAGGGCAGGCCCCGCACGATGTTCGCCGCCATGTACCCCCCTGGAAAGTCATCGAAGAGATTGTGCCACAGCGTCCAGCCCGGGATCCACGAGAAAACAGGATACCCTGGCATATACCCCTGCCTCTGCAGCCTGTCCACAATGGAACCCAGGATGAACAGGTAGACAATGACTGTGATGGCCGCTCCCCACTTTGCCTGTCCTGTCTCAAGCTTCTGAGCAGCCAACCGATCTCCCAGCGGCTTCTCGGACAGGACGTGGATCAATCCCAAGGCAAGTGCATAGACCAAAATGCCCACTAGACCAGAGCGCAGCCCGTTAGCGAGACTACCGCCGTAAGAAACATTCGACCACACTTTTGCCGCTAAGAACAGAACCCCGAACACAAGGGGTACAGGATGACACACTAAGCGCTGGTAAAAACCCCATAGCTTCTTCACCATGACAACCACCCATTTTCAGCTTTGATTTCCTGCTCTAGAGCTCAACCAAGTGAAGCATTCGTAACGGATTAAGCTGCTGCGGCTGAAAGGAGAACCCTTTGGCGAACATGGGCTTCACCTCGCCAAATACAAGGCCTCCACCAAGGCCGCACCCACCAAAAGAAGCAGCGTCAAGACTGCCAGTGCCTTTTCTGCACCGGAAAACCTCAAAGAGCGCAGAGTATGCTTTTCTGCCCACTCCTTGGCGGGGAAACTGTCGGCTACAAGCAGCGATTTGGTTAAAGTCAGCCCGCAGAAAACAGCATAAGCACTGGTCTCCCATAGGCCTATACGCAGATACTGCATGTTGGCAGCCGCCACGCTGGGAAACGGAACCTCAAAGCCGTTGGTCCCAGCCAGCCAGCCGATGGCCGCACCCTGAACGATCAGGACCAGCAGTCCGGGGGTCACCACACCGAAGCGGACCAGCAAGTTGCCTGCACCGATGAGCAGCAGTACAATGCAGTTTCTCAGCACGATATAGCCCATCGTGCTGGCCACCCCGCCAACCGCGGCGCTGGAAGGCGCTACTGCCGGTACATCCTGCCACGCGCCAGGCTTGGCCAGATACCCCGCGGCAAAGAAAACCCAGAGCACAGCCTGGAGAAGGAGCCAAACGATGATGGTCCTCTTCATCGCGCCAACCCTGTACAAACCACTGAACAATCTGCCTATGGATTTCGACATGCCTACAACTCCTTATATTGTTGTTAGTCCTGCACCAGCTCACGGCAATAACTGCCAACGCTGCAACGTTCTTTGGAGGAAGTGCCGATCCTGCTGTGAGTATCGGCACATCACGGCCTCATGTTCCCTCAGCTAACGTGATCAAAAGCTGCGGATCAATCACGTCCAAGCCATGCTTGTTCGTGATCATCGAGTCGCACAAAAGCCTCAGCAGTTCATCGTTTGTCAGTTCAGGGTTGACATGCAGAGCCAGCGCAGCTAAGCCCGCCAGAAGCGGCGTGCCCCAACTCAAGCCCCACTCAGGATCGTATACATATTCACTTTTGCTGGTGTGGGAAGCGATATAACGCCCACCACAGGGAAGGTAGAGGGTAATGAAGCCCATTTCCGCATCTCTTTCTTTCCTAATCGCCACCAAGTCTTCCCTGGTCATGCTGTGCTCTCGCAAATACTCGTCCATCCACTCCCCGATCACGATGTTATCAAGGTTGTTCATATCCTCCCTGTCGACATAGGCAGCCTCCCGCAAAGCAATGGGAGGATCCGTCAATGTGGGCACGGTGGAAGTGAAAACAAGGATCCCCTGCTCTCCGGCTTGCTGAACAAGGCGATTAAAGGCAGCCTCATCTTCAGGCAGCCCGGTGGAGATGCTCACGATCCTGATCTTCTGGGACGGTTCCAGCGCAGCATTGTAGTGCAGCAGTCTCTCCAGCGCGTCTATTACATTCCTACGATCGGCGAAATTGACAGCGAAAAAGTGCAAATTGGCTTCGGGCACTGCACCGCATCTCTTTCCCACCAGCACACTGGCAACCGTTGTTCCATGATACAGATCAGTCTCAATAACGGACCCAACCTTCTCAAAATGAACTAAACGATCACCGAACTCCTCGTGATCCGCCAAGAGAGGACCGTCGATAATGGCCACGTTTACACCTCTGCCTGTGTATCCCTGCTCATGGAGGGCCCTTAAGCCCAGCCCGGGTTCCACCACAGATACGTCCTTCACGATCATCACACTCTGGCTGGCCCGCTGATTCCTAAGGTATGTGTATCCAAGCACACCAGCTAACACAATGACCACAAGCCCGGCAGCCACACCGATCTTCTTCATCCAGCCGCACACCTCCTAGAGTCCATGACTAACGGCAGCCAAATACCGTAATAGTAAGAAACGGAACTAAAAGGAGCTGACTATGCCCACGCTGAAGCTGTGGGTGTTTGCTAGGGACAGGTTCTTGCTGTACTGGGCCCTGATCTTGAGGCCGATGGGCGTTCGGTAGGTTAGGCCCACGCCGACACTGTGCAGCCGATCGCTGCGGCCTAGATCATCTGCATCTTCCCAGATCGCCGCTGCCTCATAATTGACATGGGCTGCCAAATCGTGGGTGAAGTAGCGCCGCAGCTCCAGATTGGAGTACAGGTTCATCTCCCCGACGAACATGGGAGAGCTTGCACCCAGCTGCCCGCTTCCGCCCAGGCGCGGCCTGCGATCAAAGGGAGTCCCGTGTTGGGTCCAGGCACCACTGATTTCCAGCCTAACAACGGAGCCCGCACCAAGATAGGATAGGGTCCGCACCCTAATGTGGCCGCTGACAAATCTCTCGCCTAAGTCCTGCTTGTTGGCCAAAATGGCGCCGCCGGCTTGTATGGAAGTCCCTTCCCGGGTCCAAGTGGTCGTGCCGGGCCAGCCTGCTTGAGCCGTGATGCCCAGGGTCACATAGTCACCGCTTGGTACAACTAGGCCTGTGTCTGACCCTATCTCCTCAACCCGGCTCTGCGACAGTCCCAGGGTGAGGCCTAGAGCACTGTGAGCCCCAATGGGCACGCTGCTGCTGAAGGAAGCGTCCTTCCTCTCCAGGCTGTACTCGCTTCCCTTGTGCGTACCCCAGCCGAGCTTCGTGTGGACTTTCTGTGACTGATAGCGCGCGGCAGCAGGCCAAGAGCCCAAGGGGAAGGTGAGGTAAGCCGTCCTCAAGCGGCTTGGCCCGAAGCTGTACCCCCCGCCGATGGACGTTAGCGTTCCTGCCACGTTGTAATACCGCATGGCTATGGTCTTTTGGGAAAGGTTCAAGGCACTTTCCACCACAAACTGGACGGGATCCAGGTAAAGGCCAAACCCTTCACTGATCCGCACCACAACCTCAACCGCATCTTCCCCAACGGGAACCACATACATCTCAACCTGATCTAGCGCTCCCAGAGCATCAAGGCGCCGCTTTGCAGCTGCAAGCCGGGTAAAATCAAAGGGCGAACCTTCCTCAAGCTGGAGAATCCTAGAGATGATCCTTTCGTCTGTCCGCTGGGCTCCCAGGATGCGCACCTTAGCTATCTGCATGCCCTCATACTGAGTGTACAGATTTGCATCATGAACCGGAATGGCCTCGGGGGCCTGAAAGAGCCGGGCCAGGGCACTGTCTCTGGTCGTGAAATAGTACGAAGAGCCGGAGAACTCCAGGTAGACAGGCCTGCGCAGCCCCACCTCAGCCAGCTGCCGGTAAAAGGGCGCGCTGCCGGCCAAATCGGCGACCTCTACGTCCAGTGCTGCTTGAAAGCACTCCACCGCCGCAGTCCGATCTCCCTCATTGTCATGCAGAGAACCGAGCATGGCCAGGGCTTCCAGGAGATAATACGCCTCCCCAACGTAAGACCTTTCCGCTAGGATCTGGAAGTATCTCTGCGCCTCTGCCTGGTTTCCCAGCCGCAGATAGGCATGGGCCCTTAGGTTCACTGCCGCCTCAGCCTGGGCAAACTCAGGATCAAGCTGTTCAAGGTAATCCAGGGTTTCGTCCAGCCTGTTCTGGGATAGCGCCAGTGCCGCCTTACGGACAAGCAGCCAGTTGATCAGGTTGTTGTCCTCTGGGGTCTGACCAACGTTGCGGGAAAAAACAGCGGGTTCTTCGCCCGCCAGCGCCTTGGCCAGGCTGAAGGCATAGAATTCGTTATCAGGGGCGCCCCGCTCTGCGCTCGGAATGGAAACCCCCATGATCTGCTCCTCGGGGAAAAACACGCAGCTCAGCATAGATCCAGTGTTGTTGATGCCATCCAGAAGCCCCTCATATTCACCGCTGCCGGTCTGGCCCCGATCCCGCAGCAGTTCCACCATGGATTCCACCTGGATTTCCCCGTAATGGTCGGACAGGAACTGGGAAAGCCTTTGGTCACGGCGTTCAGAAGCCAACCAGCCTGAAGCCTGGAACTGCCGCATATACTCACTGTTATATCTATTCGTAGCAGACAGCAGTCCTTCCTCGGCTCTCCTCACGGCAAAACGGTTGGCATCAACCTCCAGCACCACGGCATCAGGGATCTTGCTGTCTGAAATCACGATGTTCATACCGAAAGTCCGGGGTGTACCAAGTACGATTTCCATGGCTTCGTCTAGGCTTGCTGCACGCTGCACAATCTGGCGCAGGAGGAACAACATGGCCATGCCGTCCAAGGAGTTATCATCCCTATCCACCAAAGAGTAGTTCATGGAAACGGTGATTCCTTGGTTGTTCATGGCCTGCATGACACCTACTTGGGTCGGGTATGTGTAGGTGATAAATGGATATCCCTGATCCGGTTCATAGACCACCACATAGCCGTACTGTGCCCAGTCCATCATTGATATGTTATCGAGGTTGCGGGCATGATACAGGGCTCCGCTGGCTGTTGCCCCGCCAAAAGCCACAACTGAGGTACAGCCGTAGGTCATGCCCAGGTCTTGAGACACGTTGCCCATGATCACGTCCATTGGATCGGTATCTTGGCCCCCGCTCACTCCCAAGACCAGGCCCTCGAGTTCCTGGAGCAAGTCATCCGGGATGTTTCTGCGAATCCAGGGAGCCAGCTTGTACTGGAAGTAGAACTGCTTAAACCCCTGAACGAGCCGCTCAAATCCCGAGACCTGAGCTTTCAACGGATCTAGCTCATCCCTCATCCGGAGCAGGTGCTCGGAGGGATACAAGTGCGCGAGAAGGGTCCCATGCTGCAGCCCCATTTCGTAGGGAGTGCCCTTGAGGTGCATGAAAACCATGGGACCCATGATCTCCATATAGCCTTTGCCAGCCTGGAACCTATCGCCGATCTGCTCAACACTCAGTTCCGATGAACTCTGCGCCGAACTCGAAAGCAGTACCAATAAGACAACCGCACAAACCAGCACCCTTCCTGTTGGATGAACGCAGTTCATACTGCCCGACCATCTCCCGTTGTGGATTGATGGCAGTTGCTGCCAACCCTGTCACTATTCGTCGGTTGGAAATCTTATCCTCCTGTCAGATAACCACTTTTCCAATTTTTTCACATGAAAGGGTACAGCGCCCGGCCGCAAGACAGGTCACAAAAAAGGTTACCCAGAGTAACCAACCGGCAGCAGGAAGTCTGGGAACGTTCGAAAAATGGATTTGCAGCATTGGTCACTCGGCGGGATCAACCTAGTCCACTGGGAAAGGAGGTAGTTTGCGTGCAGCCTAAGGATCAGACAGACCGTCCTATTAGGGAAGCAACGGAGCTTGCTGACGAGGAGTTGAAGGAAGTAACTGGCGGCATCATGAAGCCCACTATCTGCCCAACCTGCGGGACTACTCAGGTACTCAAGGACGGCAAGTGGTGGTGCAGCAAATGCCAGCGATAGACGACTTTTCCGCAAACATCGTAAGCAAAACCCTTCCAAGTACTCCAAGAGCCCCGAGAGATTTCGGGGCTCTACCTTCTTTCGCCTAATAGGAAACCTTGGAACGGTTGTGCTCTATATGAACCAAACGGATGTCACTTCATAGAGCCGCAACGTCGTAACTCACCAAGGAAATCCAAGGTCTCTTCAACTCTTTCCCACACCTTTTCGTCGAAAGGCAGGTTCCATAGACTCCATGCGCCATGTTGCCAATATCCGATTAAGTAATTAGGTGGCACATGGTTGTATATTAGAACTTCTTCGTCACCATAGCGATGCAGGAATTCCTCTTCGGTTTTCGGAGTTAACTTCTTCATCTCCGCAAAGAAGGAAGGGATTGACGGGTAGTACAACTCAAAGTATTCGCGAAAAGCCTGGGTTTCAAATACATACTTACCAACCAAATCCTGGCGAAGGACGGATTCTATGTCGGACCACAAAACCCCCGGCGGCAGCTTGGACTCCTCAATGTAGGCCTCGCACTGTGAGATACACATCTGCAATCTTTCGGGTTCTAGTATCCATTCAGGGAAATGCGAAGGTCCGTTATCCCACTCACAATTGATGATGAACTGTCTCAATCTCGCTGCAGCGTCAAACAAAGAAGCCTTCGAACCCGGCAGACTCACAACAGCAGGATCAACTAAGTATGAACTGCCCCATTCCGTAAAGATTGCGCCTCAATAACGACAAATAGACATAGCTAGTACGCCCCAATGCATCATCATACGGGTACGAATTAGTTGCCTTGTACTTACCGGGACAAAAGAGTCCATTTTCCCTTATGTCCTTCCATGTTTCGTGTAACCGGTAAGATCCATGAACCAATGGCCACTTCTCGATGTCTTGCATTGTCTCTCCCCCGCGCCCCTAGTTTCCCAGGTGTTTCTCCACTGACTAGCAGCGATGGGAGGCCGCGAAGCCCCGATTGCCTGCTAGTGCCCTATGCAGCTTCTCCTTGAGAACTGCCAGGTTTGCCATCTCCGCCACTTCTCCCAGGCTGTACCAGATGATTTCAGCACCAAATTCGTGGAGCAGCAGTCCGACAAAGCACTGTTCGGCAACCCGTGCCGCGTCATACTCGCCGAAATATGCGTCCAGATAGGGCCCCTCGAAAGAAAAGATCTGGCAGACGATGGAGGCCAGTTCATATTCCACGGAAGCCAAGACTGCATCGGCAAAATCGATGATGTAAAGCTGGCCCCTGGCGTCAATCAGTACATTGTCGGGAGTAAGATCTCCGTGAACATAAACGGGATCAGTTAGCTTGTAGTTCCGCAGATACTCATGGCGCTCCGCTTGAAAGCTTGCGGGAAACTTGCACCAACGCTTACATGCCAGGGCACGCTTGACCACATCATGCCCGTTGAAACGCTCACACGGCGTGTTCAGGCGATCGGTGATCGTGCGCAGCTGGTGGGCGAACTCCCGTTTCTGGCCGTCAGTCATGCTGCCGTTCCGCCTATCAAAGGATTCTCCTGAGATATACTCCATGACCAAATACGGAAACTCATATTTGTCCTCCAACCGGCCGCTGGCCAAGGCTGCAGCGCGGATACTCCCATTCTGTTGGCTCGGGCAATGCCGAACAGCTCGGTTTGATAGTCGGATTCGGTCTCGAAACCGGACTCCTTGGGGGCGAATATCTTCACCACCAGATCGCCCACTTTAAACACTGCATTTGTACCCGGCGTGCAGTGTTCTATCTCAGCTATGGGCAAGGCGTGTTGACTCAATATGTGTCTTATCAGCGGCTCAAAAGCCTCAATGGACTGAAACACCCGCCCCCAAGATGTCCAGCCGTCAATCGTAGCAGTAAATCGGTCCATGCATGCTGAGCCTCCAACCTAAACCCGACCCTGATTCCCTGGCGATTATGGAGCTAAGCTCCGGGATCGCCAGCGTGGTCACCCTGGGGTGACCACGCTGCTCTCAGGTCTTTAGAAGCTGATATTCGAAAGCTCACTCAGAATCCCCTCCAATTCTTGGAGAAAAGCTGAGTCCGCTAGGTTCTCTTCCCTGCCCCGCTCCACAGCTCGGCCCAGCCTGAGGATGATGGATGCTAACTGCTGGAGCGGATCCAATGCCCTGGACACCTGCACCACGCTGTGCGAACCAATGAGGCATACCGCGTCGATCTCGTTGAAACCTGGCACTAGGTCCGTTCGGAGTACCAGTCGAACCCGTCGAGCAGGAACGTCCACTTTGATGTTCTCAATGGAGAAGATGCGGGATTCCTGTGAAGCGGCTTGGGCACTTCCCTCCCAGACAACATGGGGCATTCCTGTTTCGTCAATGACTTCAACCTTGACGATGGCTCCTGGATTGTAGGTTTCATACACATCGATGCGCCGCACATACACAGCCTCGTCGTAGAAGAGCTCAACCCACTCTTCCCCGCCGTTGCTCGTGCTCGCCGTCCAGGCCCTATCATAGTCACCATATTTGGGATAAACATCGGGTACACCGATCATCTGCTCAGGAGTCCAGCGGTCCTCCCGGTATTGACTGCTGGCCTTGGCTCCACTTGCCCACTGAAGTTCCATGTCGGCCTCCCCCTGAGCTTGAGGCCAAGGGGAGCTGTGGCTCCCGGTGATGCTCACCGCATCTATTTCGTTCCAACCACTTACGGAATCCGTGTCCAAAGTGATTCGCACCCGTTGGCAGGGTACTGTGACGATGTCATTCTTGACGCTAAACACCCTTGCGCCGCTGGTTGCTGCACGTCCCCCTGTACCTTCCCAGATCACGTGCCAGCGTCCCATGGTGTCGATCAGTTCCACCTTTACTATGGACCCTGGATTGAAGGTTTCATAGATGTCCACAGTCTCTACATAAACGGCCTCCGCAAACCCCAGTTCAACCCACTGCAGGCCAGCGTCCTGAGAAGAGGGGGCCCAAGCACGCCGATCGTCCCCATAGTTGGAGTAAAAATCCGGCTCGCCCAACATCTGCTTCGCTGACCAGTCGCCGCTTCCATATTCACTGCTTGCAGAGGCTGTAACCGCCCACTGGGTACAAGACTGCCCCTGGACCTCACAGACAGTGCCAAACAAGACGAACCCAGCGAGGAGCAAAATGATCCACCATTTTTTCCGCATCGTTCTTCCCCCAGTCTTTTATTTAGACAAACGATTATGGCAGCGCTCACAACGATCGTTATGAATCGGGCTTCCTCAGTCTTGATCAACACGATGTACTCCATATATGATTGGCCGGAGCCATCGTCGCCACTTTTGCACCGCCTGTTCTCCAACTCCTTCACTCATTTCCCACCTCAGCAGCCAGAACAACCCTACGGATCCCAGAATGGTAACGACGAAGTGAAATATTCCCGCAAGACCCAACTCTGAAAAGTCTACAAGGTGGGTTGGTTTGTTCACCCCGCGATAATGCTCACACTGCTGTAAATGGCATACAGCAGGCAGCGATGATTACCAAGACTACGGGGTTAAGCCGTTCGTTCTTTCCCTTAGCCATTCGGGTCGCTATGTACTAAGCGTACCGTGAAAGGGTGGATATGCCATCGCCCGTTCGGTGGAGAAAGCAAAAAAAGCGCCCTCATACTTTGGTATGAGAGGCGCTTAAACACCCGCTATATCCTTATCTCCCTTGCTCACCCAAGACAACGACGGAATTGTACTCCGCAACCGCCAGCTGATTACCCTCTGGCGACCAGGCCAAGGCCTGTAGACCCACCATCCAGGTGGGATAAACAAAAAGGACTTCTCCAGTGGCAGCATCCCAGATGCGTACCGTGCCGCTGTGGCTGGCTCCCGCCAGGTAGCGCCCGCAGGGGGACCATTCTACCACAGTGACCACGCTTTCGGCCTCGGCCAGGGTCCTTACGACCTGATCTGTTTCCAGATCCCAGATCAGAACTGTCCGATCATAGCCGGAGCTCGCTAGGTGCTTACCGTCCGGAGACCAGGCCAGGGACCGCACCCAATCTGTGTGCCCCTCGAGCTTCGTGATTTCCTCACCTGTATCCCCGCTGTAAACATGCACAGCTTGATCACGACCGCCAAAGGCCACCTGATCGCCCCGGGGAGACCAGGCAACCACAGTAACCCACCCGGGGTTTTGAATCCCCACCACTTGGGTTCCCGTGGGCACATCCCAGATGGCCACAGTGGTATCCCAACTGGCACTGGCCAGCTTCATGCCATCGGGCGCCCAGCTTAGGGAGAGAACGATGTCCTCGTGGCTCACATTCTTCATCCCCACCGCAAACTCAAAGCCCTTTTCGTGCACAAACGGCTTCTTGATGCGCTCAGTGAGAGCACCAGGATGTTCGCCTCCGGTAGGATCCCAAAGGCGCACCAGCAGATCATGCCCGCCGCTGGCCAGGTAGGTACCATCTGGTGACCAGGCCATACCTTCCACAGGCTGGCTGTTATGGCCGGACAGCTGCAGCAGGTGCCTGCGCGCCTGGAGATCCCAGATGTGGATGATCCCGCCTTCGTCACCTGAGGCCAGGTAGTCTCCCTCAGGTGACCAAGCCAGCGCCTTGACATATCTGTTGTGGCCCACGATTCTCCGCAAATTTTCCCCTGAATCTGCCGACCAGAGATCGATGATGCCCCGGTAAGTCCCGCTGACCAGGCGCTGCGCTGAACTGTCCCAATCCACTGCCAGCACATAGTTCCCTGCATTGATACTCTGCACCAGCCCCTGTGTCTCCATGTCCCAGATCTGGATCAGTTTGTCTCTGCCACTGGCCAAATAGCGGCCATCAGCAGACCAACTGAACGTAGTCTCTCCGGCTTTGAACTGCTCCAGAAAGATCTCTTCTCCTGTTTCGACGTTGAGTACCTTGGAGGCACCGCCTCCCAGGGCCATGGCAACCAAAGAGCCCTGCGGCGCAGCGGAGAGGGACAGGATCTTATCCCTCACTGGAATCTCTGCGCTGAGTTCACCCAGCTCAACCTCCCAGGCCGTGAGGCTTAACTCATCGCCGCCCGTAAACAAGAACCTGCCGTCTGGAGACCAGGCCACCGCCCTCACCCACTTTTCATGGGTCAATGTTCTCAGCTCATCCCCCGTGACAGCATCCCAGACCTTCACTTCCCCATCCCAGCTGGAGCTGGCCAGTTTGCCGCCATCAGGTGACCAGGCCAGATCTGTGAGCAAAATGGTATCGGCATGCATCGACTGGATTTCCCAGCCAGTCCGCCAATCCCAGATCTTGATTTCGCCGTTGCTGGTGGCGCTGGCCAAATAGTCGCCTTGGGGAGAAAAGGAGATAACCTTAACGACACTAGTATGACCCCAGATTGTCCCCATGAGCTGTCCGTCACTGGTCCGCCAAATCCTGATGGTCCGATCACTGCTGCCGGTGGCGATATACTGATCATCCGCACTAAAGGCAACTGTCTCCACCCGATCGAAGTGGGAATCGAAGGCAAACTGCTTCCCCCATTGGCTGAAATCAGGTTCAGGCCAAGCTTGGGCAGCAAATGTCAGCTCCCGGCCTTCTTCAAGCACCTGCTTCTCCGGGAAAAACGTGTAACCCACCTTGCGGGGGATGATCACAGTGCCGCTAGGAGCAGTGGTCTCAAAGTACCCACCCGCATCTGTCTCCACATAGGAACCCGTTCCATCCAAAATGAAGAGGCTTACTCCTGTTAAACCCTGGGCATGATCTTCCGTCAAGACGACTCTCCCCGAGATACTGCCCGCCTCAGGCGCATCAACCCCCCGCTCACAGCCGCTCACGGACAGGACAAGCAAAATCAAAACAACCATCAAGGAAAGGCACTTAGACTCTGATCATGTCTTCCATATCCCCTTCGTCTTTCTGTCCTCTTTATTTACTACTTCGGACAGGCAGAATCCTCTTATGCCGAACAATTGGTGCAAGGTCGAAAAAGCCCTGCCGCTCGGCAGGGCTTCGCTGGGCCGTTCATCCGACGCTAAAAGTAATACACCACGTTCGGCTGGAGATAACCGCCATCCTGGGAGGTGGAAACAACGCTCCAGTTATCAGCTTCCGCCATCAGCCGCAGGCTTTCGATGCCCGCCGCCGGAATGTCCACCGTCACAGAAAGCCTGGACTGGGAGTCGGGCACGAAGCTCACTGATTTGATCTGAAGCGGCTCACGGAGAGCGGAAGGACCGTAAGCCATCAACTCCATGTCTTCCGGAGACAAGGCTACTGGCACGTTCATGTACAGGTTAAGGATGAACCCTTCTGTTGTGACACCACTGATAAAGGCTTTGTTAGGGAACTTGACGATCTCCGGTTTACCTTCATCTCCTGCAGCCCACATCTGTACATATCCACCGATATGCTCCCCATCTCCGCTAGCCTTGAAGAGCAGGGCGCACCCTGCATCTTCTGCCTGGGCAGTGTACTGCTTTGATGTGGCGCCAGCAATGGCTTCCATTTCATAGGTGACTGGGTCCACCCTGTACCACTGATAGCTCATGTATTCAGAGCTGACGTCTACACGGTCGGCTACGCGCGTAGCGGTAGCGGATCCAGTAAAAGTCTCACCCACATATGGGATGCTGCCCTTCATGCCCGAAGATGAGAAATAGGTTTCCACGGGAGAAACCTCTACCGCAACCTCATTGGATGTGTAGCCGTCCAGGGGCCCTCCCATCATGAGCAGCCGAAATGTTGTATCTTGCCATATATCAACCTTGGATTCGTAGCTATATGCCCAAATCATCTGCGCCCCTTCATAGGGCTTCCAGGTTGAGTCCGCAGGATCCAGGTATTGCAGGGTATAGCCTGCGCCTCCGAACTCTGCCGCGCTTGGGAAACGCATGTCCACTTGGGGAATTCCGGTTATGCCGACCTCAGGTGGCCACTGATGGTTGCGCTCCACGTACAGCCCGGCAAATGTGTTGGACGGAGCGGTGGAGGGAACGTATTCAGGGATAGTCCCGCCACTGCCTGGTTCAAAGCCTTGGATGATGGTTGGGTCAAAATCGCCATCGATCTCTTGTGGCCTCAAATCGAATACCACCATGGGCGAGTTCACTTTGGCACGGAGGATCCGATCGGCACCGATGACCGTCACCCCGGAGTTGGCAATAAACTCTGCCACCTCCCCTGCCAAGATCTTAACCCACACGTCCCATACTCCCTCAGCGATTTCGATGGTGCTCGCACCGCTATATGCATAGAGGCGCATACTGGGTCCGCGCACGACAAGGCGGTTGTTCTGGGCATATTCATGCCAGCTCTCACCAGCCACCTTGAGAATGTCAACTGTCCCGGAAACGCTGATGTAGTTTGCCACCGAAGCATTGGGAGCGTCGACAGACAAGTCGCCAATAATCGACCCGCTTCCCATCAGAATCAGCTCTGCTTCATCCTCAAATTTATACTGCAGATCGCCTTTGATCTCGTGCCCGCTCAAGTTCAGGTTGATGGGCCGGTTGATCATCAGAGCGTCTGTCAGAGCGACGTCTTCCATGAAAACCAGATCGGTAATGGTAGGATCAGCCACGGCGTCGATAAGGTCCTCTAAGCCGCCAACGGCAGCCGTCCCTTCCGCCGTTTCCAGGCTGATTATGATGCTCTAATCCTTGTTTAACTCTAACTTTTCGTTCTTGCCGGCAAAGCCCACCATCTCTACCAACACTTCCACGGTGCCCTTCAGCCCGGAGAAGGTGACCTTGCCATCTGCATCCGTCACTTTCGACTCCGTCTTGTTGCCCGCCACTTCTACGGATGCCCCCGCCAAAGGAGAGTCATTCGCAGCGCTCAGGACAGTTACCGTCAGGCTGTAAGTCTTGGTAGGCGCAGGTCCGCCGCCCATACACCCAGCAAACAAAAGAGCAACGATGATCACGGCTAACAGCGAAGCAGTATTGCCACTCCTTTTCAATGTCTCCATTCCCCTCTAATTTGGCTTGTCCTACTGAGTTCTGCTGATCACTATCCGCTCGAAAGGCCGGTCCCGAAGCTCATGGCCGGACAGATTCGCGAAGAAGCCTTGATCCTTGTCGAAGTTCGCGTAGAACTCCCCATCGCCCGCGGCCAGGGCGGTATGGCTCCAAGCAGGCGACATTCCGTAAGTACTGATCGCCCCCGTAAACTCCATGGCGAAATACACTGACCCTGAGTACGCGGTGCTGGGGCTGAAATAGACCCGCTGGGAGGTTTCGAACCCTGAGGGAAACTGGTCGCGGCGCTCCAAAGGCCGGTTGGCGTAGGCCACCTCACTGAGTGCAAAACGGATCAACTCAGGGTCTTCCTCGAGTTCAAACTCGATCACGGCGCCGTCAACCGCTTTGGGATCCTCCGCCGCTGGGTCCGCACTGAAGCGACCTCCGCTGCAGCCCTTGAACCCGATGAGGGTGTATTCGCTGCCATAATGCACCACGTAAGCTCCAGATCTCCAGGCTGGGAGCTGGCTTGTCCGCTTTCGAAGTTGAAATAGGGGCCGTTCTAGTTGGAAACAGTTACAAACCGCGGGGCATCGACTTCTTCTTGGGATTACACGCTAATCTCGATACTGCGGCTCCTGTTCATGTTCACTGTTTGGGTCTTGCTGGCAAACCCGTCCACCCAGACCAAGACCTCTATCTTGCCCGACAGCCCCGAAAAGCGTGCCGTTCCATCTGAGCCGGCCTCCTTCGCAGCCACATCCGAGCCTACCACTTCCACGAGAGCGCTTTGGATGGGTTGGCCAGCGCCGTCAACCACCCTTACCGTCAGTGTAAATGCCCCGCCTGTGCCGCCTCCCGCACATCCCTACAGAAACACGACGGCCGCAAGAACCACCAGGAAAACGCATGCTTTCCAACCACCTGTCCGCCTCATCTTGACCACCCTTTCTACTTCCAAAGATAAGGCAGGACAAGCGAAATGTCATGACCTATCCGGAGGGAATCAAAAAAAACGCTCCTCATACTCTCGTACGAGGAGCAAAAAGAGACGGACGGACTATAAAGCTTCACCTTTGAGCAGGAGGCTGATCAGCTTCGCTCTACCGCGGACATCGTATTTGGAATATATACTTTGGGCATGAGTCTTGACGGTGTTCTCGGTGATGTGCAGCTCAGCGGCAATTTCACGGTTGGACTTGCCGGAGAGGATCATCTCCAGGACTTCCTGCTCCCTCGCCGTAAGCGGGTCCAGCGCTTCGTTCTGGTATCTGGCGGCAGTGTGCACGTCCTCTTCTGCACCCTTATATGCCGTAAGATAGGCATGGGTCTTCAGAAGCAGTCCGAGGCGGTGGTTAAGCAAAGGCAGAATGGCCAGGGTGGTACAGATGACAGTCAAGGCCAGCACCGTCACTTCCGCAGTCCAGCTGTGCTGCGCCGCCCAGAGGCCGATAAGCCCTCCGCCCAGCACCCCCAGCACATTGGCGGACAAGCCGATGCCGAAAATTAGGCTGGGATTCTCCGTATAGTCCAGCAGACTGCCGAGGATGCTCCACCAAAACAGATCGAAAACGCCGCAGGCAGCAAGGAAGAGGGTATCAACGATCAGATAACTGAGGGTATCCCGCCCCAAGAACATGAAGCCGAGAAAGGCCAGTACAATCCCGGCCATCCCCGCGTAGAGCATCCTGGAATGCTTGATCTTCGCCGGAAGGTTCCTCAGAACCACAAGGGCAGCGATATACGGGACAGGCCAATACCAAACGGTGAGCTCGCCAAGGTGCTCAAACGCCGGCTGAATGACGTGATACATAAGGCCGGAGTTGATGGTCAGGACAGCGACAAAAAGACAGAGCAGCAGGACGCCCTGGCGCAGGCTGTCCTTGGCCCGGGCCCTACTAGCGTCGCCCTTTTGCTTCACGGGCTGCAAGTTCAGCGTCCAGACTGAGGCCATGCCCAGCAACAGGCCAAAGATAACCACAGCCAGCCCCAGCTGAGGCGAAAGCTTGGTGCTCAATACATTGAGGGCCACCATGATAACGTTGGAGCCGATCAGCACATCTGCGCAGGTCCTGAGCCGTTCCTGCTTGGGCGTAAAGGCTCTGAGGAAGTAACCCCACGCTGCTAGAGAGGCACCGCTGGCGTATCCTCCCACAGCAAGCCCCACTCCCCACAGCACCGACGGTGGAAAGAAGAAAGGAACGGATGAAATCAGGGAGGTTCCGAGACCGAAGAACATCACGGTTTTGGCCTGCTGAGCTGACTTCGTGTAGAGCCCGCAGGTGAACAAGCCGAAAAATTGCGCGGCAACAGCCAGCATGATATAGCTGGAAGCCTTCACGTTATGCAGTTCCAAAAGGCTGTATAGGATTTGACCCTCAAAGGCAAAGGAGAGAATGTAACCTGAAAGGAAGGAGAACGCCAGGATCGATCGAAGACGCCCGTTCAGCGCAAGAGCCCGTTTCACCAGGGCAAACCTCCCGTCATGGAAAGAACAGCTCTTATGGTAAAATGCTATCATACTAAAGGGTGATTTGCAATGAATCCCCTTCACAAGGAGTAACTGAAAGAGGAGCAGGTGACTTTGTGGGTACATCCGCTCCCCTTGGGTTCGTGGTTCAATCCCTGTCATACTCTAATCCGCGACCGTTTCAACTGGACCCGCGGTGTGCTGGCCGCGGCATGTCCTACAACAACCCCCATGCACCGCATTTTGAACAATCCCAACGATGGACAAACCCTGTGTGGGTCCTCTCCTTTTTGCCCCCGCATGCATCGCAGTTTGCCTAGCTGCCTTCGGGCTTGCTTTCGGTCCCGCCCGTTACCACATCCAGCTCGGAGGGGGAGAGCTGACCTGTACGAGGGTGCATCAAACCAAACAGCTCATCTGCTTCTTGCATGGAGAGCGCGATACTGTTCTCTTCAGCGAGAGCCTGGAGACTCTCCGCCGTGGGCAACTTGTAGAATTAAGTGAAAGAAAAGCTCACGGCTCTCTGATACAATGTAAGGGTGCAAAACCAAATCATTGTTCAGGGAGGAGCCATGAGCTACGTTCATTGTACCAGAA
>Ga0116167_1001448_pt1 | contig 21748 bp, 14 predicted proteins | sample AD_JPNMR3_MetaG_FD_89794 | JGI IMG/M metagenome (GOLD analysis project Ga0116167, IMG submission 89794) | Active sludge microbial communities of municipal wastewater-treating anaerobic digesters from Japan - AD_JPNMR3_MetaG | ecosystem: Engineered > Bioreactor > Anaerobic > Digestate | place...
AAAATGCATTGAACGGGGTGAGTGTAAAGGTTCATAAGATCATGTCTATTTTCTTAATGGTTTTTATTATGAAATATCAATACATAGATAGAATTTTTAACTAAATTATGGGATAATGTCAGCCCCCGTCCCCTCTCCTTTTCAAGGAGAGGGGTGGCCGACAGGCCGGGGTGAGGATGTAAATGAGGGGTGGCCGCTAAGGCAGGGTGAGTTTTACAAAGATGGTAAGTACGGAAATATTTATAATCATCGTAAATGATAAATTGGCAGTTGGAAGTCGCAGGTATAAGCCTTGTACCCAAAAATTATATAATACCCGTCTGAAATATGCTATACAGAGGCGTTTTACATGTTATGCAAAATAGATAAATTCCAACCAATAACGGCATTTAAATTGGAACTGGTATCACTGTTTCTATTCTTTCCCATTCCCAAAAGGCACGCGATGGGTAATAGACTTTCCGAGGGTAAGCGTATCGGTATATTCAATTTCATCGCCAATAGGAATACCCCGAGCAATGGTGGTGAAGATGATCCCAAATTTTTCGAATTTTCGATAAATGTAAAAAGCCGTAGTATCACCCTCGGGGGTAGGACTAAGGGCTAAGATTAGCTCGCGTATCCCCCCCTGTACAAGTCGATGTTCGAGCAAATCGAGACTTAAATCGGAGGGGCCTATCCCATCGATTGGGGAAATCACCCCACCCAGCACATGATATAATCCCCTGTATTGTCCGGTAGCTTCAATGGATATAACTTCCTTAATTGATTCTACGACACATATCACTGTATTATCGCGGGAAGAATCGGAACACACATAACACACTTCGGTATCGGAAATGCTATTACAACGTTGACAATATTTTACTTCCTTTCGCAAACGTTCAATGGATTGGCTAAATGCTTCTACTTCAGCAACGGGACGTCGCAACAAATGAAAAACCAAACGAAAAGCTGTTTTTTGGCCAATACCTGGCAATTTTGCAAACTGTTCGACAGCATCCTCAAGCAGTCGAGAGGGATAGGAAAAAGTACTCATGCTAATATATTTTGGCCTCGAAATTAGTAAATCTTGGATATTGTTTTGAGTTTTTTATTTTTGCACAGAAAGCAATCGAAAATCATGTCACCATCCAGCATACTCGTCATCATATTTTTATATCTAGCTCTTTTATACATAGTTGCCCACATTACGGGTAAGAATGCCGACAACGCCACTTTTTTCATTGGACGACGTAAGTCACCATGGTACCTGGTAGCTTTTGGTATGATTGGGGCATCCATTTCTGGTATTACCTTCATATCGGTTCCCGGGTGGGTAGGTAGTAGCCAGTTTTCGTACATGCAAATGGTAATGGGTTATCTGGCTGGCTACGCAGTAATTGTGTATGTACTTATGCCCCTGTATTATCGTCTCAATCTCACCTCTATATACACCTATTTAGAGCATCGATTTGGGCCGAAAGCCTATTTATCAGGGGCTACTTTTTTTCTCATTTCACGAACAGTTGGTTCTGCTTTTCGATTGTTTATCTCTGCCAATGTACTATACTATATTATTTTTCAACATCTTGGTATTTCCTATTTTGCCACAGTGGTAGGCATAGTAGCGCTCATCTACCTGTATACCTTTAAGGGCGGAATACGCACAGTGGTATATACCGATGCAATACAAACATTACTATTGCTACTATCGCTTGTAAGCTGTGTGGTTGTATTAAGCCAAAAACTACATTTTAATGTTCCCGATTTGATTACTACTATCAAAAATAGCGAGTATTCCCGGATATTTTTTTTCGACGATTGGCATGATAAACGCTTTTTCCTTAAACAATTTTTGAGCGGAGCTTTTATTGCCATTGTCATGACAGGACTCGACCAGGATTTGATGCAGAAAAACCTGAGTTGTAAAAACATTAAGGAAGCTCAGAAAAACATGATCTGGTACAGCATAGCCCTGGTACCGGTCAATTTTCTTTTTCTATCGTTGGGGGCTTTGCTATATATCTTTAGTGCTAAAACCAACTTCCCTGTGCCAGCTTCAGCCGATGATCTGTTTCCCGCCATTGCTATGCAACCCTTTATGCCGTCGTACTTCATTATCATATTCATTCTGGGTTTAGTATCTGTTACCTATTCAAGTGCCGACTCCGCCCTTACTGCGCTTACCACCTCATTTACCCTCGATATCCTTAAAGCACAACGTAAAGGCGATGCGGTACTGGCAAGAACCCGAAAAATAGTGCACATAGGCATGGCAGTGGTACTCATTCTCCTTATTTTACTTTTTAAAATTATTAACAATCAGAGTGTTATCAGTGCCCTGTTTACTGCTGCCGGATACACCTATGGCCCCTTGTTGGGACTATTTGCTTTTGGCTTGCTTACACGTTATCAGGTAAACGACAAATGGGTACCATGGGTGTCTGGAACAGCACCAGTATTGTGCCTGGCTTTAAATTATCTTTTCCCCAACTTTTTCGGTTTTGAAATGCTCATCATCAATGGAGGAATCACCTTTTTGGGCTTATGGTTGATACGTAGGACAAAATAAAATAAAAAGAAACATTAGCTTTGTAAAAAAAGATATGGATCGGTCCTTACACAAACAACAACGAATCAAGTATTTAATAAGTGACTTTTGTAGTGCCAGTATAGCATGGGCTATTTTTTTTGTCTTGCGTAAGATTATCATTGAAAATGTCCCTTATGATCAACTTCCGAAACAGGTACTACAAAATTTAAATTTTTATATTGGCGTTGTGGTTGTTGGGGGCTTCTGGCTATTCCTTTACTCACTTAGCGGCTACTATCATTACATTTTTAAGAAAACACCCGAAAGAGATGTATTCAAAACCTTAAAGGCGACCTTACTGGGCGTTACCCTATTGTTTTTTACCCTATTGCTCGATGATGAAGTACGCAGTTATAAAAACTACTATGCCACCTATGCCGTACTATTTTTCTTACATTTTACCATAACGCTCATTCCGCGTCTTATATTAACCCACAAAAAGCAAACACTAGTTAAAAAAAGGAGGTTACTGTTCGATACCATAATCATAGGCTGCGGGGAAAAAGCTGAAAAAATCTACAGTGAATTAGCAGGAAAATCCGAATACGGGCATCGCTTTGTTGGTTATGTAAAAAACCAGCTTTGTAAAAACGAAATACTGAGCCAACATCTTCCCTGTTTAGGGCAGGTAGATAACTTACCCGATATCATGAGCACATACAATGTCGACGAAATGATTATTGCAATTGAGCCGGAGGAGCAAAAAGATATACTCAACATAGTGAGTTGGTTGGGCTATTCGGAGGTAAGTATAAAAGCAATAGCCGGGCTTCACCAGGTACTTAAGGGGCATGCCAAGATTACCAACATCATGGGCACGCCTTTGCTCGAAGTAGAATACGAGTTGATGCCTTACTGGCAGCAAACCATTAAAAAATTGCTCGATTTTGTAGTTTCTCTCACGGCACTCATTGTTCTATCGCCCGTTATGCTAATTTGTGCCATTGGCATCAAACTCACCTCAAAGGGGCCTGTTTTCTTCCGTCAGGAGCGCATTGGATTGAATGGTAAGCCATTTATCCTTTACAAATTTCGTAGCATGTACGTTGATGCCGAGCAGTATGGTCCGAACTTAGCAAGTCCAAACGATAACCGCTGTACCCCCTTTGGTCGTTTTTTAAGACGTACCAAACTTGATGAGATTCCCAATTTTATCAATGTACTTAAAGGCGATATGTCGTTGGTAGGACCACGCCCCGAACGGCAGTATTATATCGATCAAATCATCAAAATAGTGCCCCAGTACAAACAACTGCAAAAAATCAAACCTGGAATTACCTCGCTGGGTCAGGTTAGGTTTGGCTATGCCAGCGATATAGATCAAATGGTACAACGGCTACGCTTCGACCTGTTGTACTTACAAAATATGTCGTTATATACCGATTTCCTCATCATTTATTACACGATTAAAATACTTTTCAAAGGCCGACATTTTTAAACTATTACAAGCAACCAAATACAAATATTTACATTCACATATTGCCAGGGTTAGAATGGAAATAAGAAGCTGCTTTGCACATCGACAAGCTCAACTTATCGTCCGAATAATTGACAACTACGGCGTAATGAACAAAATTAAAGCTATTATTTAGACGAATAGTTGTAATGACTGGATTTTGTCAGATTTTACTTAATTGACTATTCTATAACCAGGATGCCTTTAAAAAAACCCACTGATACATTTCTCCTTGCTTTTGCGGCTTAAATCTATCGAAAATTCGATAACCATTACCCTTGTTTTCCCTCTTCTTTTGGCTCAATATCCTGCTGCTGTGCATAAGCCGAAGGCAACATGCCAAATTCTTCTTTGAAATACTTTGTAAAATATTTAGGATTATTAAATCCCACCTTATAGGCTATTTCGGCAATGGTAAGCTGACTTCCCCGCAACAGCTGAGCAGCACGTTTCAGGCGAATAATTCGGATAAACTCTATGGGTGTTTTACCCGTAAGCGACAATAACTTTTTGTAAAGGTTCACCCGACTCATATTCAACTCATGGCTGAGTTCCTCGACCGAAAAATTGCTATTGTCGATATTCTTTTCAACAATTTCGACAGCCTTTTGGATAAACTTTTTGTCGAGTGATACAACTTCCACGGCACTGGGTTCGACTTCTATCTGCTTTTGAAAAGATTTTCGAAGAGCCTCCCGCTGCCTGATGAGATTACGAATGCGCGATTCGAGAATTTCGAAGGTAAAGGGCTTGGTAATATACTCATCGGCACCGGCTTCAAAACCTATTATTTTCTGGTCGGCTGCGGTTTGTGCAGTTAGCAGTATAACCGGAATATGCGAAGTACGACGATCGGTTTTTATTTTTCGACAAATTTCAATGCCATCCATCTCGGGTAAAACAATATCCGTGATAACGATATCAGGAAAAACAGAAAATACTTTTTGATAACCTTCCTTACCATTGCTGGCCTCCAGTACATGATATCGATGGCGCAAATTATCTTTCAGATAAAAACGCAGATCATGGTTATCCTCAATAATCAGTACCGTCAAAGGTTTTTGCTGTCGGGGCTGATTATCGTCGAGCACTTCGAGGCCAGAAGAAGTAATATTTTCCTCAATGACAGCGGTATCAACGATTGCTTCCGTTATTACCGGTAAGCTAACGATAAAGCAGCTTCCCTTATCGGGCTCGCTCTCCACGCTTATGGAACCCTGATGAAGTTTGACAAATTCTTTTACCAGGGCAAGTCCCACCCCACTTCCCTGATTAACAACATTACCTGGGTGTTCATGCTGAAAAAACTGCTCAAAAATTTTTTCGTGCTTATCTTTGGGAATCCCAATCCCTGTATCCCTAACACTAATTTCCACCACCCCTGTACCGTCATTCAGTGCATCTCTTTGATACTTAAGATCAACCTGAATCTGTCCACCCTGAGGGGTAAATTTAAAGGCATTGGATAACAGGTTATACATTATTTTATCTACCTTGTCGATATCGAAATACATAAACAGGGTAGCAACATTGGAATGAAAGCTGTATTGTATATGTTGACTTTCGGCAATGTCGGAAAAAGAGTGGGTAATATCCTTTACAAAAGCCACCATATCGGCATATTGTGGATGTAGCTTAAACTCCTCCACCTCCATACGACGGATATCGAGAAGTTGGTTAACCAGGCGAAGCAGTCGCTGTGCATTTCGATACACCAGACTCAGTTGAGATTTTAATTCACCCTCTTTGAGATTTTTTAAAATTTTATCGAGCGGTGAGAGAATGAGCGTCAGCGGTGTACGGAACTCATGGCTGATGTTGGTAAAGAATTTTATCTTCATCATATCCAGCTCGTGCAATCGTTGACTTTCCTTTTTAGCGTTTTCGATATTGAAACGCATGCGAGCACGATCGAGTAATATTTTCCGGGCTAATAGTAGTAATCCCACCAGAAAAAGGCAATACAGCAATATCGCCCAACGGGTACGATAAAATGGGGGCAGTACCTCAATTTCAATAGTAGCACCCGTGTTATTCCATATTCCATCATCGTTTGAGGCAATAACCCTGAAAACATATTTTCCTGGGTCAAGGTTGGTATAGGTAACCTTGTATTGCCCTGGATCGGGTCGGAGCCATTGGTCATTGAACCCTTCAAGTCTATACCGATATTGATTTTTTTCAGGATGTAAGTAATTCAGGGCTGCAAACTCGATAGAAAAAACATTTTCGCGATACTTTAGTACAATCTTTTGAGTTTCGGTAATCGAAGCGGAAAGAATGACACGACGGTTAAAGGGTTTATTCACCTCAACAGGCTGGTTAAAGATTTGAAAATTGGTAAATACAACAGGGGGCACATGTGTATTGGTTCGGATTTTTGCCGGATCAAAAAGATTAAAGCCATTGGTTCCACCAAATAAAATCTCGCCACTCGACAATTTTAAACAGGCCTTCTCGTTAAACTCCTTACCCTGCAATCCATCGGACTTATCATAATTTTGAAAGCTAAACTGAAACTGATTGTTTGCATCAAATTTCACCGACACTCGCGTTAAACCCGATGGGGTACCGACCCATACATTACCAAAATTATCCTCAACAAGTGTTTGAATAATATTATCGGCTAAACCATCCTTTGCGTATAAACGACGAAAAAGTTGCTTTTGAACATCCAGTACGTTAAGCCCTTCCCGCGTGCCCGCCCATATCAGACCACGTTTGTCGACCAGCACGCTAATAACGTTGTTGTTGCTTAAGCTATTGGGCTGATTTGCATCGTAATAATAGTGTTCAAACCGCCGGTTTATTATATCCAGTTTGTTAAGGCCAACCGCAGTAGCAATCCAAAGCTGCTTATTTTTATCTTCAACCATGCTGAGCACATAATCCGAACTAATGGAATTACGCATTCCAGCGCGAAAATGGTCGAATTGTCCCCGCTGGGGGTCGAACCTTTCAAGTCCTCCTCCCAGGGTTGCCACCCAAAAATTGTTTTCTGAATCGATGTATATATCCCAAACCTTATTGTCGGAAATGCTATGCGGATCATCTGGTTGATGCTGATAGTGTACAAAACGCTTTCCATCGAATTTCGTCAACCCACCAAAATAGCTGCCAATCCAAAGTATATTGTTTTTATCGACGTACAATTTTACGATAACATTGCTCGAGAGGCTATTGGGATTCGACGGATTGTGTACGTAATGGCGAAACTGTTCCGATTTTCGATCGAAATAGTACAGTCCTCCCCCATTTGTTCCAATCCAGATATTACCAGTTCTGTCCTCGGCAAAACAATTGATATCATCGTAGCCGATACTTGCAGGATTGGAAGGTTCGTGTTTATAATGGCGAAATTTTATCAGGTCGGGATGATAATAGTTTAATCCTTTTTTAAAGGTTCCTACCCATATAATCCCCTGGTTATCCTTATACAGGGACGTAACCACGTTTTCTGAGAGGGAATTCTCGCGATCGGGATGATTTAAAATGTACTGAAAAGTATTGTTTCTCTTGTTAAGTACATTTATCCCTCCATGATCTGTTCCAATCCATAAAAATCCTGGTGAATGCTCAATGACCCCTCGAATCAGACTGTTATTTAGGTTTTTATTAGTATTACCCTGTCTGTAACTATAAAATATCCCGGTAGAAGGGTTGTATCGAAACAATTCCATAGGAACATCTGCATAAATCCAGAGTTCGCCATCTGAATCGGCGTATAGATAGAAAAAATAATTGTCCCTCTGCTGTGCCCTGGGCAGAGTAATTCGTTGTTGAACTTTCAGGGTAGCCGGATTGAGTTGCTCAAGTATCCCGCGACGATTAATGCACCAGTACCTACCTTGACGGTCTTGAGTCAGAGCAGTAATGGCATTCGTTGAAAGAGAGGCTGTATCGTACTTTTCGTGATGAATATGTGACCACTTTTTTCCCAGAGGTTTATAATATACAATTCCGGAAGAATCGGTAACAAACCATAGATTTTTTTCAAAATCACAGAACACGGTAGCAATTTGGGTCAACTGCAAAGGGGAGTTTTGAAGTTCGGAGGGCAGGCGGTGATGAAATGTTTCTGTACGAGGGTCGAAAATATTAAATCCGTTGCGGGTTCCAATCCAGAAATTACCATCCGCGCCCTGTACAATGCTGGTCACAAAGTTGTCCGAAATCGAAGAAGAGTCGTTAGCGCTATGTTTGTAAATTTTAAAGGTATTTCCATCGTACCGATTAAGACCGGCCATTGTTCCGATCCATATAAAACCACGGCTATCCTTGTAGATACAATTGATATGATTCTGCGAAAGGCCATTGTTGATATCCAGACGGGAAAATCTGAAATCGGTAGATTGTCCCGCTACAGTTAACCAAATTCCCAAAAGAAATATTCCAAGCAGGGTGCGCATACCAAAGTGAAATATATATTTTTCAAATATGATAAATTTAATCATTTTTACATCGGAAAAAATGATAAAACTATAGCACACCAACCATGAATATTGATTTGGAAACCTATATTGAAGAACATTGCAGCGAAGAGCTTCCAATACTCAGGAAAATATATAGGGAAACCCACATCAAATATCTTAACCCGCGTATGGTATGCGGCCATATACAGGGTATGTTTTTATCCTTATTATCAAAAATGATTCAACCCGAGGTTATTCTGGAGATTGGCACCTTTACTGGATATTCGGCCATATGTTTGGCTCAAGGACTTAAGCCAGAGGGAACGCTTTACACAATCGAAGTGAATGAAGAAATTGTTGAGGTGGCACAGCAATACATTGCCGAATCGGAATACTCGAAATTGATACAGGTGATCCATGGGAACGCTATAGAAGTAGTTCCCCAATTAAGCACCTCCTTTGATCTGATATACATTGATGGGGAAAAGGCAGAATATCCTGAGTATTTAGAAGTATGCCTTCCGCATTTAAAAGTTGGAGGTTACTTAATAGCTGACAATGTACTCTGGGACGGAAAAATACTTAATACAGAAGCGCAAGATAAAGCAACGCAGGCATTACGTAAGTTCAATGACGCCATAAAAAACAATCCATCCCTCGAGAAAGTATTACTTCCCTTGAGGGATGGATTATTTCTTTGCAGAAAAATCCTTTGAGGTTATTTAGCCAGCTTTTTAAAATCACTGGCCAGAAAGCCATCGGGTTTACTTTTGGAAATATTGTGGTAGTTGAAGTAATAAAATTTTGAGTCGGCAGCTCCAATAATAATCTTATAGCAACGCGCCACCAACCGCGTACCTTCAGGTCCTACCTTATGCAGGAAAACCACATCGGGGTTTCTTTCGTCTATTGCCTTTGCAACCTCTTCGCGGGTTACAATTTTAAACCGATAGGGATAAATCTTTTTAATCTTTGCCTCCGTATTACAGTCGGGCGCAAGCTCATCCTTTACTACATAAAGGATTTTGTCCTTAATATTTTTAATGCTATCGTTATAAATCGAAAACATATTAGTACGAATCAATTTTGGGTTTTTGTGGATAAGTTCCACATGTTGCTGCATGAAACGCAAAATAGTCTGCAGTTTATAGTTATAATGGTCTTCATCCACCTCAGCATAAGCTACAGGCACCGGGCACAGGTCGGGCATATTGGATACAATAGGCTCGTTACCACCCAGCACAAGGCTCAGAAAGATATATTTAGCCAAACTTTTATCATTATCGAAGCGGACCTGATTGAGCAAAATAAATGAATACTGGGGGTCCATACGTTTTTCTTCAAATTCACTGTATTTAATGAAATCGTATGGGGTGAGCTTCCATTCCTTGGCCATGAAATCTTTGATGACGTAGTTATATTCAGCCATAGGATTATCCTCGAGTACTACAAGGGTTTTTGTTGAGTAAAATCGATCAACTTCTTCGGCTGTAGGCACGTAGTCGGGTTTTAAACCAGCGAACAATAACCACGTGATAGCTAAAGCGGGGAAAAGTATTTTTTTACACATAATGAGAAATCTAAATTTTAAATTTTACTTTATAACTTACTAATCTCCATGATACCTATTATCCGTACCATGCCATACCCATCTTCTGGTCAAATATAATGAAATTTATCGAAAATAAATTTAAAATACCATTACATAAATTTGGATATTTTTAATACTTTCGTAGTAAAAAGCAAGGAACTTATGTCGTTTACGGCAAAATTGTTTGAAATTCTATCGTTTGGGGCAGGGAATACCACGGAAAGAAACCTAAAGTTTAGCTTTACCATTACCAACATTTTTACTGTGCTTGCGGGTTTCTTTCTTTTACTTTTCGATATCTTATCTATTCTTGCTCATAACTACTTTCATGCGCTTGTAGTATTTATTACGCTTGTTCTGCTTTTGAGCAACTTTATTCTCCTTCACCGAACACGCAATTATAGATTATCCAACCGGTTCTTAATGACGTTGACTACCGTCGTATATACCTATTTTATTGTTTCTGGTGGGGTTGACAAAAATTACGGTTACCTGTGGGTATTTTCTTATCCTGTCATCAGCATGTTTTTATTCGGTACCCGAAAAGGTACCATCCTTTCCCTTATTTTTATGTTGATCATGGCAATAGCCATTTTTGTTCCTCTCCCATTTGCGCGAATAGAATATGCTTTTCCTATCACTGTTCGTATTTTTTCAATATATTTTTTTATTCTCATCCTTACTTTTGCCTATTTATACTTAAGTGAACAACTTTTTCAGGATGTTAAACAAAATGCACAGGAGGCTCAAACAGAGGTGAAAAGTAAAGACGAGTTTTTGTCGAAACTATCCCATCAGATACGCACGCCACTGAATAACATCATGGCTCTTTCGGAATATTTAGCGGCTACCCGGCTTGATGAAAATCAGAAAGATCTGGTAGAATCGCTTCTGGCTTCCACACACAATCTGGTAAATGTGGTAAACAGCATTGTAAAAGTATCGATACCCGGAATTGAAGAAAAAACCACACAAACCACCTTTGAACTGATTTCTACCCTACGTAGTGTAATACGGCTCTTTGAGCAACAGCACGCCAGTGATTTGCAGATAACCCTTACGGTAGATCGTCAATTACAGCAGCTAAATGTAGTAGGCGATCCCATTCGTTTGAAGCAAATCTTTTTAAACCTTATCGACAACATACTGAAATTCAAGCGTTCTACCGGAAACAAAATCGAGCTCAGGTTAGAAGTTATAAAAGAAAATATCAATCAAATCGAACTCTCTTTTGAAATTCATTTCAATTTTGAGCTTCCTGCAATCAATCTTACCGAAGAAAGATGGTTGCTCAGTGATAATATGCTAACCACGCTAAACATTATCAATAGCAATTTTGACATCCTCATTGCCAAGCGATTGATTGAATTGGCAGGAAGTCGAATCTTTGCGTTCAAGTCGGACAATATGACCACGCTGGAGTTTAGTTTGAAATTCAAAAAATCGGAAACAGCGATACGACCAGCACCGACGGCTAAAAGTACTCAGCTAATTTCATCACCAGTATCACAGCCGAAAGTAGAACTAAAAGATGCCAATGTATTATTGGTAGAAGACAACCTTATTAATCAGAAAATTGTACTATTGAGCTTAAAACCTATTGTTGGTAACATCGATGTTGCCAATAATGGGAAGGAGGCACTGGATTTGTTTGTGAACAAGAAATATGATATCATCCTCATGGACATCCAGATGCCTATCATGGATGGCCTTACTGCAACTCGCAAGATTAGAGAACTTGAGGCATCGACCAACACGCATGTACCCATCATTGCCATCACCGCCAATGCACTGGCTGGTGACAAGGAAATATGTTTGGCCGCAGGAATGAATGAATACATCAGCAAACCCTTCCAGATAGAAACGCTCATTCAAAAAATCAAGGAGTTACTGGAAGAATCATCCAATTAATCTTATGCCCTAAATCCTATGACGAGGATATCGTCGACCTGTTCCTGATTGCCTTTCCAGAGTTCAAATGTTTCGTTAAGGATTTGTTTTTGCTGCTCCAGTGGCATGCGGTAAATATTCAATAGCATATGCCTGAAACGGCGGTACTTAAATTTCTTACCTTCGGGTCCACCAAACTGGTCGGCATAACCATCGGAAAACAGGTAAATCATGTCATTGGGCTGCAACTGAATAGTATGAGTGGTAAATTTGGTCTCCTCATCCCGACGTTCTATTCCTACAGAAAAACGATTGCCCTTCACCTCAAAAATTTGGTTATTGCGTACATAGTACAAAACATGCTCTGCCCCAGCAAATAACAAGACATTTTCTTTCCGGTTCCATACACAGAAAGATACATCCATGCCATCTTTCAGGCTCAAATCCTCCATCCCTGCAAATATTCGAGAAAATTCCTCATTGAGACTATCCAGAATGATTGCCGGATCTTCAATATCAGTATTCATAATATTGCGAAACAACTCGATACCTAATATCGACATAAATGCACCAGGTACCCCATGACCCGTACAATCGACCGCAGCAAGAAAAACTTTATCACCCTTTTCGTGTATCCAGTAAAAATCTCCACTGACAATATCCTTGGGACGATGGAAAACGAAAGAATTAGGAAGGATACGTCGGAAGTGACGTTCGGAGGGAAACATAGCCATTTGAATGCGACGGGCATAATTGATGCTATCGGTAATATTCTTGTTTTTGATAGCTAATTCTTCTTTTTGACGATTTATCTCAATAGAAGCAGCATTACGTTCTTGAAGCTCTTTATTTTCCTTAATAAGGCGAGTAGTTCGCCAACGAATGAAAGCAAAAATTCCTGCTAAAGTTAGCAAGACATAAATGAAAATAGCCCAGGTGGTTTTGTAAAGGGGGGTTTCAACGGTGAGTCGAACCACAAAAGGTTCTTTCGACCAGACCTGGTCACTATTGGACCCCTTCACCTGAAATACATAATTCCCAGGCCGAAGGTTGGAAAATTGAACATAATTTTTTGTACCCAGACTGATCCAGAGACCCTCTGCTGTAGAACTCGACAATTTATACATGTACTTATTGTTAGCTGGGTAGGTAAAATCAAGCGCCGAAAAATAGAAGGTGAACAGCTTGGTTTTAGCAGGAATTATAATTTCCATATTCGGAGATATGGAATACATTCGTTTTGTTCCAATAGTAACCAGCTCAAATGAGGTAATTACTGTTGAAGGCTCATGGGGAAATGGTTTAATCGAATCGGGATAAAAATAATTGAGTCCCTGGACCCCTCCAAAAAATATTTGATGGTTCCGGGAACGAGCACCAGCGCCCAAATTAAATTCATAACCCTGTAACCCGTCGGCCAAATCGAAAGTTGTAAAAATCTCGGCGGCCGGTTCAAACTTAATAATTCCCTTATTTGTAGTTAACCATATATCTCCATTCGCATCATCCTGCATGGCATAGATGGTATTATTGGGTAAACCTTCTAACTCTGTCAATACCCAAAAATCGTCAGAAGCAAGATTGTAGCGACATAAGCCAGCATTAGTCCCTACCCACAAATGCTTATCCTGAGAAAAAAGCAAGGAATACACATTATTGCTTGGCAGGCTACGAATACTCCTGCGAGGATTTGATAAGTACTTTTTATACTCTTTCGAATCGATATTGTACCTAATTAACCCATCGTCGGTACCCAACCATAGGTTGCCCTTATCATCTTCGGCAAAACATCGCACGCTATGTATTGCAACTCCTTGCGAGTCGGGCAACTGAACATAAGCTTTCCAGCGACGATTTTTTCTGTCATATTGATGTAGCCCATATTCCGACCCTATCCATAACACATCGCGTTTATCGAGATAAAATGCATAAACCAAATTGTTAGACAGGAAATTAACGGCCTGTTTATCGGGTTTTACGCTTGCAATATTACCCGTGTTGGCATTGAACTCATAAATACCATCGGAGGTACCCAGCCACATGATATTAGCCGCAAAAGGAAAAATTGCAAAAATACCATCGGACAATAAATACCTAAAGTCATAACTCTTCACAACAGCAATATCTTTGCTGGATGGATTTTGTCGCAAATGTATAAGTTGAGACCTTCGCGTACCAAGCCAGATATCCTGGTTTTCCGTCAAATACACAGCAGTAACATTAAACGTAGCATCCTTGGTGTCGGCGGGGAATAGACCGAACTTGAAAGGTTTCAGATCGACTTTGGTAAGTCCTTCATAGCTACCAATCCACAAATTACTGGCTTTGTCTTTTACCATTGTGCTAATTCCCGTAAGGGGCAACGTCAAACCTCTATACTGCAGGGTACGATACGTAAAAAAACGATTATTCTTTGGTTGATAATTACAGAATCCATCCATGGTAGCAATCCAGAGGACACCCTCCTCATCAAAAAACATATCGTTAATAACATTATGCACAAGGCTATTGGGATTGTTAGCCTCATGAAAATAATGAATAAACTTGCCTGTAGAGGGATTCAGAACATTTAATCCATTCTCCGTACCAACCCAGAGATTTCCAGCTTTATCTTCGCAAATGGCCTTGATGCGATTATCGCTTATGGACGAAGGATTTCGAGGATCATGTTCGTACCGACGAAACACTTCCATCTGACGATCAAAATAGTTTAATCCATCCTTGGTGCCCACCCACAATCGCCCCTTGCTATCCTCATAAATTGAAAAAAAGAAGTCGTTGGAAGCATAGTTAAAAACATCGTTATAATGCCTGTAATGAATAAACTCACCCGACCTACTATTAAATTTTTCAAGTGTTTCAATAGTTTTGACCCAAATTACTCCTTGCCTATCCTGATACACAAAAAATACATTATTGCTCCATATGGACTTTGGATTCTCAGGATCGTGGTAGAAATTTTTGAATTTATCCTTTGACCGAATATAACAGCTCAGTCCGTTGCTCGTAGCAATCCAGATGTTACCTTCATTATCTTCGCAGAGGTGTCGTACATAATTATCGCAAAGTGAATTTGTATCTGATAATGCGTGCTTGAAATTAATAAAAGTATAACCATCATAACGATTAAGACCGTCGGAAGTGGCAATCCAGAGGTATCCTTTCGAATCGATTAGCAGGTAATTAACGGAAGAATGCGATAAACCATCCTGAATGTTAAAAAATCGAACGCTTGAGCCCAAAGATTGAGAATAACAGTTTGCAACCCACAAAGCTGCTACTACAATAAATATTATCCCAACTCTCATTCGATGCATACCAACGAGCTTTTATTTTCAACCCCGCATACCCATCTGTTTTCCTCTATTCGTAAGCCTGTTAGCAAACCCACAAAAATGTTTGCACACAGCCCATTTTACATTTACCAACTCATAAAAATATAAAAATTATTACTACCCAGAAATAAAAGGGAACTGTTTTTTTGTCGAACTTAATTTTTTCTCCATCATAATCGCTCAACCCGTTGGGGTACCCCAGAAAGTGTTATAGGTTTATGAATGGTTGTAAATTTATAGGGACAATGTTTCAGTGACCAAAGTTCATCGTATAAGGCACGGTATAGAAACAAAAATGGTAGGAATCTACACCATTCCTACCATAATTTTATGCATCAAGATAAGCTTTCTCCGTCAGGGACTTACTTAACCTCGTCGACAAAAGCAGGATCTACAAGAATGCGCCCACAATATTCGCAAGCAATAATCTTCTTGCGAGAACGAATTTCGAGTTGCCGTTGGGGTGGGATTTTATTAAAACACCCTCCACAGGCGTCGCGTTCGACGGTAACCACGGCAAGTCCGTTACGAGCATTAGACCGAATGCGTTTGTAAGCCGTCATTAAACGAGGTTCTATTATTTTCTCAATTTCCTGTGCACGCTGCAGTAATTGTTCTTCCTCCTTCTGGGTTTCAGCAATAATTTCTTCCAGCTCTTTCTTTTTATTTTCCAGATCCTGTTTACGTTCATTGAGCTTTCGGGTAGCCTCTTCGATAAGCTCTTTCTTCGCTTTTATCTGAGCAGTAAACTCTCTTATACGCTTTTCGCAAAGCTCTATTTCGAGTGTTTGAAATTCAATTTCCTTTGAAAGAGAATCGTACTCCCGGTTGTTCCTTACATTCTCCTGTTGCTCCTGATACTTTTTTATCAGCGCATTGGCATTTGCAATTTCATTCTTTTTGGCCGAAACAGCCGATTCTAAACTCTTACACTCATCCTGCAAATTTTTTATTCTCGTCTCAAGCCCCTCTATTTCATCCTCCAAATCCTCCACTTCAAGAGGCAATTCCCCGCGCAAGATTTTTATCTTGTCAATCTCACTATGTACTCGCTGTAATTCGTAAAGAGCTTTGAGTTTTTCTTCAATTGAAATTTCACTTTCTATGTGTGCCATAGGTTACAGATAATTTACTGGATTGGTATTTATTTCCGAAAAATGGACTGCAAAGTTAGGAAATTTTTTTGTCAGAATATGATAAAAAATTTCTTTTGTATATTGTTCACTTTCAAAATGTCCGATGTCGGCAATGATAATCTGGTTATCGGCATTGAAAAACTGATGATATTTAAAATCGGCTGAAATAAAAATATCGGCTTTAGCCCTGATGGCATCGTTGAGCAAATCGCTGCCACTTCCCCCACAAAAAGCTACTCGCTGAATCTTTTCCTTTATCAAGGAAGTATGCTTAATAACTGCAACTTTGAAGATCTTTTTAAGATATGCTAAAAATTCAAGCGATTCCATGGGCTGATCAAGATTACCGACAATACCAAGCCCCACTCTTTCGTGAATATTTTCAAGCGGATAAATATCATAAGCAGGTTCTTCGTAAGGATGAGCTTCCAATAATGAACGGATAACCCTCGCAAGTATGTGACGTGGACAGATGGTTTCGATTCTAACTTCTGGCTCAAAGTGCAATTTCATTGGTTCACCAACAAAAGGATTGGTTCCCTCCTGACCCCGAAAACTTCCCTGTCCCATGACATTGTAACTGCAGCTATCGTAATCGCCTATATTACCAGCCCCTGCCTCAAACAACGCCTCTCTTACGGCAGCAGCATGCGTTTCGGGCACAAAGGTTACAACTTTGAGTAATTGCTTCTGCAGTGGACGTAAAATCTCTACAGACTGCAATCCCATTTTTTCTGCCACATACGTATTGACTCCTCCCCAAACTACATCCATATTAGTATGGGCACTATACACGGCAATACCCTGCCGAATGGCTTTAATTATCGTTCTCTCAAGAGATGAATTATAGGTTATTCGCTTTAAACCAGAGAAGATAAGCGGATGATGGGAAATTATCAAATTACAACCTTTAGCAATGGCTTCATCTACCACTTCCTCAGTTACATCAATACATAAAAGTGCAGCTGTAACTTCTGCAGCAGAATCTCCAAGAATAAGTCCGGCATTATCGTAGCTTTCCTGCAAGGCCAACGGGGCGTATTCCTCTATCTGATCAACTACCTGACGAATGGTCATAAGCGTTACAAATTATCCTTTATCTCCAATAGCATCTCCTTTATTGCCTTCAGTGTTTTGATAACCTCGAAATTATTTACCGTATCTTCCCGATTTTCTTTTAACTTCTTTTGAGCACCCTTTAGCGTCATACCTTTTTCCTTGACCAGATGATAGATTAAATGAAAATTATCTATGTCCTGTTTGGTGAAAAGCCGATTGCCCTTTTTGTTTTTTTTAGGTTTTATAATATCAAATTCTTTCTCCCAATACCGAATAAGCGAAGTAGTGACCCCAAACATTTCGGCCACCTCGCCAATGGTATAGTACACTTTTTCTATCTTTTTTTCTTTATAAGGCATCTGTATCTTCTTGTATACCTGTAGGATATAAACAAATATTGAGAATACATTTGCTTAAATAACTGATACAAAATAAAGTAATTTTATCCAATTAAGCAAAATGTTTAATTATATTCGAATAAACAAATCTTTGTAAAAGATTTTACTCGACGATTAATTTCTTAAAATTGTCGGTTGTATATTCGCCATACTCATTTCCAAGTTTGCCAAAAATAAAATAGGCTGCAAGCTGGGGTTTACTTTTGACAAACTGAATCGCCTTTTCAAGTCCCATAACCATGCAGGCAGTTGCATAAGCATCGGCATCGGTACAGTTGGGTGCCACAATGGTGACACTCAACAACGTATTCCGAGCTGGATATCCCGTGTGTGGGTTAATGGTATGCGCATACTTTACCCCATCCCGAACATAAAATCGTCGATAATTCCCTGAGGTAGATACAGCCTTATTTGTAACAACGATTATTTTCTGAATTTGTTCCCCCTGCAACTGATTATTGTCAACCGGCGCTTCAACACCAATTCGCCAGGGCTGTCCAGAAGCATTTACGCCTTTTGCATAAAGCTCTCCGCCAACCTCGATGAGATAATTGGTAATACCTAATGAATCAAAATATTGCGACAAAAAATCGACAGTATAGCCCTGTGCTATGGCGTTGAAATCGAGCTTGATCCGACTATCTGCTTTTGTCAACACCCGTTTTTTAAGGTGTATTTTTTCCATGCCCACAATTTTTAGCAACGAATCGACCTGTCGGGCTAATGGTTGCGTTTGCTGCGATTTGCCAAATCCCCAGGCCTCCACCAATGGCCCTACGGTTATATCAAAAGCTCCCTGCGTTTCGTGGTTAACTTCAAAACATTTTTTCAGCAACTGCTCCATCATAGGAACAATGGTAACCGGTACTGCACTATTATTGATGCGTGAAACCAGAGATTGAGGATTGTAGGTTGAAAAAATTTGGTCAATAAGCTGCAATCGCTGTTCCACCTCCTGTTGCAAACTTCGATGAACCGTATTCTGATAGGTAATGTGGTAGGTGGTACCCTGCGTAAAACCAGAAATCTTGATATACTCCGCTTCACCGGAATACGCTGGCATTAAACGCAATAGGGTTGCAGTTAAAATAAAAAATAAATTCAAGAATGAGGTTTTCATGTTTAAATGTTTCAAAGGTTGGATGGAAAGTACAATGTAATAAATTTTGACCAAAATGCTACAAGCACAACTATAACATACTTGTTACGATTGTTGTGCCGTTTCAAAAGTATAAAAATTATATTATTGCCCAACATCTCACCTTCGAATCAGCACTTTAAAATTAAATACTCCCCATTCAGCATGTACAGAGAATATATAAAATCCTGTTTTTAAACCACTTACATCAATAGTAAAATTTGATGCATTATCGCTACGGCTAACCAGGCGACAAATCCTTCCCTGCAAATCGTAAATATAACATTTCACTATTTGCTTTGGGGCATTTTTAAACAAAACCTGGACATAATTTGAAGCAGGATTAGGATATATGCTCACCTGGGTAGGATAAGGAAATTCACCTGGATTACTTTCAGGAGGAATGTAATAATCAAAAGTTAACAATTCTATGTTGAGTGAAGCAGAAATATAGCTTTCCCCGGAATAAAGAGGAAACCAGCCCCTGTTGTAAAATGCCCAGGCAGTATTTTTTTGCATCGTAGGCTGTTCAACATAATACATCGAAAAAGTGTCGTCGGGCTGAGTATTGAGCTCAAAACCAACAAAGAAACTACCATTTACCAATTTCATGGTATCCAGACGTATCAAATTGTACTCGTCCGGAGCCAATTCAAATAGCAGTATTTGCTGTTGATATAACACGTTGACGGGCCTATCCTTACCAGACCATATTTTTAACTTTAAGGTCGATCGATTGGAACTTGCAAATAATCTGTGCACGTGTACTTTTACGGCATATATATATTTTGCTCCATTAATGCGAAAATGCTCAGCAAATGCAGCAATGCGAAGTGGATTAGTACCAGCCACATAGCCTGAACCATAATAACTATCATGTTTAAGTTGATCGAGCGTATCCACATTGGTCAGATGGTTGGCATAAGGTAAAAAAGGGTTGGGCTGAAAATATGGTAAAATTTTGTCATCCAATTTTTTAGGATTAAGCCAGTATGCAAGTTGCTGCATGGTATCGCTTGAAGGTTCCCAGGCCTTGTCCAGGCGAATGTAATAGTCATATATAAATGGTTTACAGCTTTCGCCCCCATACGACAAGATACCTTTGATGTGAAAGACCGAATCAAACAAGGCAGAACCCGAGGAACCTGCCTGCGTGGTTCCAACTTCATAATTTGGAATAACCCAATAATTATCGTTAGGAATATTAAATAAACGCCCATCCATTACCAGATCTTCATTGACAGATACTTTCTTGACATCGCCCATCGGATGATGAATGGTATAGCTTTTCGAAAAGTTGTCGCCTGTAATATTCCATCCTGCATACACAGGATTGAAATCGTAAGGAATTTTCTCATTTATTTCAAGAAGTGCAAAATCGTATTCCACATTTCTGGCTAACAAACGGCTACCAGCAACCGACTTTAAAGGTTTAAGCTTTCCATCACAAACCTCACGTTCGTAATCAAAATAAAACAAGGCCGACTGGGCTGCTGTGTCGCTCTTGATGCAATGTGCAGAAGTTAATACCAACGGACGTCCATCCCATGCTGTATTATTTAGAAGCGTTCCTGTGCAAACTCCAGAATTGTTGTATACAATTTTACACACCGAATGCTTTTGCAGTTGTAACTCTCTATTCAAATAACAGGTAACATCCACATTGCACCATGCAGAGATACTACTGTCCGATAAAGTCATCGCTATACGCCGCTGAGAAGGATAACCCAGTCCCACACTCCCTATCTTTAATTCACCATAATCTTCAACATAATATGGTACTTGCATTTCTATTATCAACGAATCGGTAGCAAAGGAACTTATGGGTAAAATACCATTTTTATTGTTATTTCTAAAGGTAAATGCGCCCCCATAACGAATTGAACGATATGGATACACAAAAATTTTTACTCCTGGTTTAATCCGATACCGGGAAAAGATAATTCCCATAGAGCTAACACCAGGCGAACATAAACCCATTATCCATACCCGCATCGATGTTGTGACCTGATACCATAATCCAGCTGATTCAGGATTTATATCGACCCTAACCTCGTCTGCAAATTGAAAGGTCTTGTATTTATTCATTTCTGCATCTTGAACATTCTCACGCTGGTTCCGTTCAATGCTAACAAACTCAACCGGTAAACCATAGGCTACCCCAACTGGTCGACCAGGATAGCTCACCTGAGCAACAAGCGAGAAAAAATGCAGAAAAACGAACCCAGACAACAAAGATCTTAGTGACATGTCTTTTCTTTCAGTAAAAGTAAAAAAAAGGATCGTCATTCAACGATCCTTTTTAATTTTATGATACCAGGCTACTACCACCTGATTATCTTTCTTTCTATGACAGCATCGTGAGTATGAACACGCACCAGAAACATTTTACCATTTCCTACATCATCGATTTCAATTAAGGATCCTGTTAGTTGCTTGCCTTCAATGCTCTTTAGCAGAACTCCCAGCACATTGTATACCTCAATCCTATTGACCTTCTCCGGTTCACTAAGTTCAACATAAAATTTGTCCACAAACGGAACAGGATATGTCTTAATTTCCATGGGAAGATCAGCTACAACACTCTTGGCAGCCGGTGCCTCGAAGTGTGACCAGGGGTACGAACCCTTGTAGTAAATGTACCACTTACCCCCTATGGCAGCCGGCATGACGTTCGACCACTTATTGGTGTAGTCTACCCCGTTGATCTCTACCCGGTCCATATTCCACGAGTTGACATACGCAGGCTCCTGACTGC
>Ga0116167_1001479_pt1 | contig 21518 bp, 16 predicted proteins | sample AD_JPNMR3_MetaG_FD_89794 | JGI IMG/M metagenome (GOLD analysis project Ga0116167, IMG submission 89794) | Active sludge microbial communities of municipal wastewater-treating anaerobic digesters from Japan - AD_JPNMR3_MetaG | ecosystem: Engineered > Bioreactor > Anaerobic > Digestate | place...
AGGAGCCGAGCATGCGCTGCGGCTCGGCCTGGCTGCGACGCGGGAACACGGTTGTGCGCGTCGTGCCCTCGGCGATCGTGCCTTCGCAGAGCAACGTCCTGCTGAACCCGCTCCACCCGGATTTCGGCAAGATCCGTATCGGCCGTGTGCGCCCCTTCGCGTTCGATCCCCGGATGCGGCGGCAGGCGGCGGCGCGTTGACGGCCCCCGCTTCGATGCCGGCCCTCGGCCCGCAGCGCTGCTCGAGGATGGGCACCGGCTCGCAAGGGTCTGCCGCAGTGGTCGCATGGTGATCCCCGGGGGTGGCCATCTCCGGTCGAACAATCGGCCAGCATGCCCCCCGCTGCAGGTCACCCGCGTGCGCTGTCGCTGTGCGCCCTCACGCTGCAACGCTGTGGCGCGATCAGCGTGAAACGGTGGCAGCCCCACCCGTGAAACGCGGTCCGCGATCCCGTGAAATGGCTGTGCGCGATGGCGTGAACTGCGCCGATGCGATCAGCCATGTCGTCGCCCCAACACGCTGCGCGCGCGCTGAGCACCATGGCGGGATCCTGGCATCGGCGCGATCGACTCCCTGCCTATACTCGATCGCGTCTGCCCGCACGTCGTGGCGCTGAACGTACGAGCCCCGATGGCCATCGCCCCCCCCCCCGCGATACCCTGCGCCGCCCAGCGCGGCCGCAAACCCAAGCGCCGCGGCCCCGGCCGCCCGCCGGCCGAGGCGCAGGTGGCCGACATGCGCGGCGCGATCATCGACGCCGCGGTGGCCTGCTTCGCCGCCCGCGGCTACGCGCTCACCACCAACCGCGAGATCGCCGAGCGCGCCGGCGTCACGAGCAGCCTGCTGTACCACTACTTCGATTCGAAGGCGGCGGTGTTCCGCTCCGCGCTGGCCGACGTCAACCAGCGCCTGTTCTCGATCTACCGCGCGGCCTGCATCGAAGCGCCCGATGCGCCCAGCATGCAGCAGTTGAGCCTGGGCCTCGCGCGCGCGACCGAGCTCGCGCTCCAGCGCCCGGAGATCATGCGTTTCGCCGGCTATGCCGAGGCCGAGATCCAGCGCCATCCGGAGCTGATGATCGGGCACGACGAGGGCGCCGAGGCCTTTCCGAAGCTCTTCCGCGAGCTGCTGCAGCGCGCGCGCAAGCGCGGCGAGCTCGCTGCCTCGATCGACATCGACGCCGGCGTGCGCGTGCTCTCGGCCTGCTTCACGCGCCTGGCGGGCTTGCACGGCGAGGCCGCGAGCCACGCCGATTTCGCGCAGAACCTTCTCGCGTTCCAGCACATGCTGCGCGGCGACCTGATGCGCGTGCCGGCCAGCATGCCGCCGCGCACGCGCCGAAGCACCCGCTGACACCCCCGGCACCGCCGTCGCGGATGCGGGATTTCCCTCGTCCTCGATTTAATTGACTTGCGGATCAATTTTCGATTCAATCGAGCCCGTTCCAGCCCACGCACCTCTCGAGACCTTCCACCATGGACGAACTTGCCGCCGATCCCGGCATCACCGGCGAGATGCGGGCGATCCGCGACACCTGCCGGCGCTTCGCCGTCGAGGTGCTGCGCCCCGCAGGAGCGAAGCTCGACCGCATGTCGGCCGAGCAGGCAGTCGCCAAGGACTCGCCGCTGTGGGACGTGCTGCGCCGGTACAAGGGCCTGGGCTTCGGCGGCGGCGCAAGCATCCACGATCCCGACCTCAGCCCCGCGCAGCACGCGCTGCTGCATTGCATCGCGCTGGAAGAGCTGACCTGGGGCGACCTGGGCCTGTCCATCACCTGCGCGCTGCACCAGATGATGACGACCTTCGCCGCCTCGTTCGGCCGCCAGGACCTGGCCGAGTTCTTCGGCGCGCGCGACGAGCTCGGCTGCCTCGCGATCACCGAGCCCTCGCACGGCAGCGACCACATCGCCTTCACCGAGCCCGCGTATCGCGATGCGCGCATCAAGCCGGCGCTGAAAGTGCGGCGCGACGGCGGCGACTTCGTTCTCGACGGCCAGAAGGCGGCCTGGGTCTCATGCGGCACGATCGCCGGCTCGGGCGCGGTGTTCGCGAGCTTCCAGGATTCGCCGGTGGGCCTGGCCGACGGCGCGGCGTTCATGATGCCGCTGGACCTGCCCGGCATCAGCCGCGGCAAGCCGCTGGAGAAGATGGGCCAGCGGCCGCTCAACCAGGGCGAGATCTTCTTCGACAACGTGCGCGTGCCGCGCCGCTTCCTCGTCGCCGAAGGGCCGCAGGCCTACCCAATGGTGTGGGAGGCGATCTTCACCGGCGCCAACGTGCACATGGGCGCGCAGCTCGTCGGCGTGGCGCGCGCCGCTTACGAGACGGCGCTCGACTACGCCAAGCAATGGGTGCAGGGCGGCCGCCCGATCATCGAGCACCAGGCAGTCAGGCTGCGCCTGTTATCGATGTACCAGAAGGTCGAGGTCATGCGCTCGCATGTGCGCCGGATGTCGATCGCCGCCGCCACCGCGCCCGGCGGCCTGCTGCCCTACGCGCAGGCCGCGACGGTGAAGGTGTTCGCGACGCAGACCGCGTTCGAGGTCGCGAGCGAGGCGCTGCAGATGCTCGGCGGCAATGGCCTGACCTGCGAGTACCAGGCCGAGAAGCTTTTCCGCGACACGCGCGCCGCGATGATCGAAGACGGCGAGAACTACATGCTCAGCCTGATGGCCGCGGCGCGGCTGTAGAACGGCCCGCAACCTCAACCCCCACCGGAGACACGCATGGAACTGCAGCAAGTCGTCGGCAACCGCCGCTCCTTCCGCTACCTCGATCCCGACCGCCCGGTCGAGATCTGGAAGATCCAGAAGATGCTCGAGGCCGCGCGCCTGGCCTCGCACTTCGGCAACAACAATGCGGCACGCGCGCTCGTCGTCGACCGCGCGACGGCGACCGAAGAACAGCGCGATTGCCTGCCCTCGCCGGTGGGCGGCTTCCAGATCCAGCAGGCGCCGGTGGTGATCCTCTGGTACGTCGAAACCGAGGCGATGGACGAGGCGGGCCAGCGCCTGCGCGAGCTCGTGGCCTGCGGCGCGCTCGGCTACGGGCCCGGCCGCAACGACGAGCTCGAACGCACGCTGGTGCCGATGTTCGCCAAGGGCGCAGCGGCCTTGAAGGCACCGGGCCTGGTCGACATGGACCTCGGCCAGGCGATCGCGCAGGCCACGCTGATGGGCATCGAACTCGGCCTGGGCATGTGCCTGCAGGGCTCGCCGAATTGGGAGCGCACGCGAAAGGCCTTCAAGCTGCCCGCGAGCTGCCGCATCGCCGCGGCGCAGACGCTCGGCTACCCGATCGAGAGCATGAACGGGGGTGGCCAGCGCCCACGCCTGCCCTTCGAGACGCTGTTCCAATACAACAGCTACGCAGAGCCGTTCCCGCGCGACCCCAAGGTGGTGGCCGAACTCGAAGCCAGCGGCCTGCTGCAGGCCGCCGCGCCCTTGCCCGGGCGCGAGGAGGAAGTCGAGCGCATCCGCGCCAAGTACAACCTGCCGCGCAACGGCATGATCTGAAGGGAGCGCGCGATGCGGCTCAATGCGGTGATCGCCGGCGCCGGCATGACGCCCTTCGGCAAGCATCTGGACAAGAGCTTGAAGTGGCTGGCGGGTCAACCCGTGCTCGCCGCACTGGACGACGCCGGCCTGTCGATCGGCGACGTCGAGGCCGTCTACAGCGGCAACTGCGCCGCCGGCCTCGTCACCGGGCAGGAGTCGATCCGCGGCCAGGTGGCGCTGCTGGACATCGGCCTCGGCCGGGTGCCGATCATCAACATCGAGAACGCCTGCGGCAGCGGTTCGACCGCGCTCAACCAGGCGGCGATGATGGTCTCGGCCGGCTGCTACGACGTGGTGGTCGCGGTCGGCTTCGAGAAGCTCTACCACGTGGACAAGGCGGTGAGCTACGCCGCGCTCGGCGGCGCGGTCGATGTCGAGGAGCGCGACCGCTTCATGTCCGGCCACACCGAAGGCTCGGGCAAGGACCGCTCGGTGTTCGTCGACTTCTACGGCGAACTCGCGCGCGAGCACATGGCGGCCTGCGGCTCGACGCTCGAACACTTCGCGATGGTCACGGCCAAGAACTCCGTGCACGGCAGCTTGAACCCGAACGCGCAGTTCAGGAACGCGATGACGGTCGAGGAGGTGCTCGCAGCGCCTGTGGTCTCGGCACCGCTGACGCGGCCGATGCTGTGCCCGCTGGGCGACGGCGGCGCCGCGGCGGTGATCGTCAGCGAACGCAAGGCGCGGCGGCTCGGGCTGTCGAAGCCGGTGCGGCTGGCGGCCAGCGTGGTGCAGTCGTATTTCGAGCATCCGCCCAAGGCCGCCGACAACGTAACCTCGATGACCATCGCACGCGCCTATCACGACGCCGGCGTCGGCCCCGAGGATCTGAACGTGGTCGAGCTGCACGACAGCTCGTCGGTGATGGAACTGCTGAGCTACGGCCACCTGGGGCTGGCCAAGCCCGAGGACTGCGTCGCGCTGCTCGCGCAAGGGCACACCAGGCTCGGCGGCCGCATCCCCGTCAACACCTCGGGCGGGCTGCTGCGCAAGGGCCACCCGGTAGGGGCCACCGGCCTGGCGCAGGTGTTCGAGATCACGCGCCAACTCCAGGGCCGCGCCGGCGCGCGCCAGGCGCAAGGGGCCAAGGTCGGCCTGACGCACAACGGCGGCGGCAACATCCGCGGCGAGGTCGCGGCGATGAACGTGTCGATACTGGTGCGCTGAGCATGCGCGAACGCAACGAACTCATCCTGTCGGACCTGATCGCGCTCGAGGCCGCGCAGCAGCCCGGCTTCGACGTGCTGACCTTCGAGCACTTCAGCCTCGACGGCGGCGCCACGCCCGACGAGGTGCGCACCTACGCCGACCTGTGGCGCAACGGCAATCGGCTGGCGACGCGGCTGGCGGCCCTGGGCCTGCGCAAGGGCGAGCGTTTCGCGCTGATGATGCGCAACCACCCCGAATTCGTCGAGGCGATGATCGCCGCGTCGCTGATGGGCGCGGTGTTCGTGCCGATCGACCCGCGCACGCCGGCGCCGCGCCTGGCCTTCATGCTGCGCGACGCGGCCTGCCGCGGCGTCGTCACCGCCGACTATGCGCTGCCCGAGGTGCTGGCCGCGCGCGCCGAGGCGCCGTCGGTGCAATGGCTGCTCGCGATCGACAGCGGCGAACCGGGCCTGGCCGCGGTGCCGAACGCCAACGGCGTCGAGAACATCGCAGACGGCCTGGCCCAGGACGGCCCCGACTTTCCCGCCGCCGACGTGCAGGTCGGCGACCCGATCCAGATCCTCTACACCTCGGGCACCACCGGCGACCCGAAGGGCATCGTCGGCGACCACCGCCGGTTGGGCAGCACGCCCTATGTCGCGCAGCTCTTCGGCTACCAGGCCGACGAGCGGCCCTACACCGGCCTGTCCTTCACTCACAACAACGCGCAGACCACCGCGCTGCTGCCGGCGCTCAGGTTCGGCTACCGTGCCGTGATCAGCCGCCGCTTCACCAAGTCGAAGCTGTGGGACATCGCGCGCCGCTACGGCTGCACCTCGTTCGCCGTGCTCGGCGGCATGGCCACCGCGATCTACAGCGAGCCCGCGCGCGCCGACGACGCCGACAACCCGGTGCGCCTGATCATCAGTTCGGGCATGCCCGCGGTGCTGTGGCGCGCGTTCGAGCAGCGCTACAAGGTCGAGCTGTTCGAGATCTACGGCGCCAGCGACGGCGGCGGCATGGCCTGCAACCCGCCCGGCCAAGGCCCGGTCGGTTCCTTCGGCAAGCCGGTGTTCGGCGTGCAGATGAAGATCCTCGACGACGACGGCAACGAATGCGCGCCCGGCACGGTCGGCGAGATCTGCTGCCGCCCCGGCGACGGCAGCGCCGCCAGTGTCCAGTACCACAACAACCCCGACGCGTCGCGCAAGAAGATCGTGGCGGGGTGGAACCGCAGCGGCGACATGGGCCACCGCGACGCCGAGGGCTGGCTCTTCTACGATTACCGCAAGGGCGGCGGCATCCGCCGCAACGGCGACTTCATCGACCCGAGCGCGGTCGAGCGCATGATCGCCGAGCACCCGATGGTCGACGACGTGTACGTCTATGGCGTGCCCGCGGCCTCGGGCGCGGCCGGCGAGCGCGATCTCGTGGCTGCGCTGGTGCCGGTGGATGCCGAGCGCTTCGATGCCGCATCGGTGTTCGCGCATTGCCGCGCCGCGCTCGAAGCCAATGCCGTTCCGAGCTGGCTGCAGGTGCTCGCCGAGATTCCGAAGACGGCTTCGGAGAAGCCGCAGGAGCGCTTTCTGCTGCAGGATTTCAGCAGCGGCGGCGCGCACCTCATCGCTGCCGCGCGGGTGTGAGATGGACTTCGTCGCCGTCGACCGCCGAGCGCCGGTGCTGCGGCGGCCGATCGATGCGGCGACGATCGACGCGCTGTGCCGCGCCGCGCTCGGCCCGTCGGCGCGTCTGGCGGGCTGCGCGCTGCTCGGCAGCGGCCACTTCAACACGACGTACCGACTGGATCTCGAACATCGGCCGCCGGTGGTGCTGCGCCTGGGCCCCGAAGCCGGCGCCCCCCTGTGGCGCCACGAGCGCGGCCAGATGGCGCGCGAGTGCAGCGTCCAGCCGCTGCTGCGCGCCCTGGGCGATGCGATCCCGCGCCTGCTGCACGCCGATTTCAGCCAGCGCCTCGTGGCGCGCCACTGGATGCTGGCCGAGCACCGCGCCGGCGAAGTCTGGGAGCTGGCGATGCCGCGCATCGGCCAGGCCGCCAACGACGCGCTGTGGCGCGCCTACGGCGAACTCGTCGCGCGGCTGCACGCGCTGCGAGGCGATCGTTTCGGTTTCCCGGCGCCGGCCGCGCGCCATGCGCGCTTCTCCTCGTGGTTCGTCGAACTGGTCGATGGGCTGGCGGAAGATTTGGCCGAACAGCGCATCGTGGTGGCGGGCCTGGCGGGCTTTCGCTCGAAGCTCGATCGCGAGCGCGCGCGGCTCGACGACGGCGTGACGCCACGCCTCGTGCACGGCGACCTGTGGCCGCGCAACGTGCTGGTCGCGCAGGCGTCCGGCGGCTGGAAGATTGCCGCGCTGCTCGACGCCGAGCGCGCCTTCTTCGGCGACACGTCGGCCGAGTGGATCTTCGGTTTCCTCGACATCCCGGCCGCGTTCTGGGCCGGCTATGGACAGCGCCTGGCCGACGCCGACCTGGGCGCGACCGCACGCTGGCGGCGCCGCGCCTACCAGGCGCGCGGCGCGCTGCAGATGATTCTCGAAGGGCGGCGCTTCGGCTTCGACGCCGCCTTCGCGCACCGACAGTTCGCCCGCTTCAGCGCCGAGTTGTCGGCCATCGATGCCGCACCGCGTGCGGTTCACGCCTGAGCCCATGCGCACCGGAGCCCCCCATGGCAACCATCGCTCACCGCACCCACGCTGCGCTGAACCCCGACCGCCTCGACGCGGCCGCCGCGCTGGCGCTGGCCCACGGCACGCCGAGCGACCTGCCCGATCTGCTGCGTCGCGCGCGCACGCTCGCGATCGCGGGCCACGGCCGCATCGTCACGTACTCGCGCAAGGTGTTCATCCCGCTGACGCAGCTGTGCCGCGACGTCTGCCACTACTGCACCTTCGCGCAGGCCCCGCGCGCGATGCCGGCGCCTTACCTGAGCGCCGAGCAGGTGCTCGCGATCGCGCGCGCGGGCCAGGCCACGGGCTGCCGCGAGGCGCTGTTCACGCTCGGCGACCAGCCCGAGCAGCGTTACCCCGCCGCGCGCGCCGCGCTCGACGCGATGGGCTTCGGCACCACGCTCGACTACCTCGAAGCGATGGCGCGCCTGGTCTGGCACGAGACCGGTGTGCTGCCGCACCTGAACCCCGGCCTGATGAGCGCGGCCGACCTCGCGCGCCTGCGCAGGGTGTCGGTGTCGATGGGCATCATGCTCGAGTCGGCCTCGCCGCGCCTGTGCGAGAAGGGCGGCGCGCATTGGGGCTCGCCCGACAAGCGCCCCGAGGCGCGGCTGGCGACGATCCGCGCCGCCGGCGAGCAGGCGGTGCCGTTCACCAGCGGCATCCTGATCGGCATCGGCGAAACCCGCCGCGAGCGCATCGAGGCCCTGCTGGCGCTGCGCGAGCTGCACGACGAGTTCGGCCATGTGCGGGAAGTGATCGTGCAGAACTTCCGTGCCAAGCCGGGCACTCGCATGGCGCAGGCACCCGAGCCGAGCCTCGAGGATCATCAGTGGACGATCGCCGTCGCGCGCCTCGTGTTCGGCGCGGCGATGTCGATCCAGGCGCCGCCCAACCTGCGCGAAGGCCAGCTCGGCGCGCTGATCGACGCGGGCCTCAACGACTGGGGCGGCGTCTCGCCGGTGACGCCCGATCACGTCAACCCCGAGGCGCCGTGGCCGCACCTCGATGCGCTGGCCGCGCGCACACGCGCCGCCGGCCGCCACCTCGCCGAGCGCCTGGCGATCGCGCCGCGCCACGCGCAGCAGGCCGAGCGCTGGGTCGATGCCGCGCTGCGTCCGGCCGTGCTGCGCCAGCTCGACAGCTTCGGCCGCGTGCGCGGCGAGGCTTGGCACGCCGGGGCCGCGCAGGCGCTGCCGGCGCTGGCTGCCGGGTGGGTGCGGCCGTCCGTGGGCGCGGCGGCGAGCGAGCTGCAGGACGCGATCGATCGTGCCGCCGCCGGCGAGGCGCTCGGCGAGGGCGCGATCGTGGCCCTGTTCAACGCCGACGGCGACGAGCTGCCGCGCGTGCTGCACGCGGCCGACCGGCTGCGCGCGCGCACCGTGGGCGAGGGCGTGTCCTACGTCGTCAACCGCAACATCAACTACACCAACATCTGCAGCTGCCGCTGCACCTTCTGCGCGTTCGCCAAAGGCCGTGCGACGCAGGACCTGCGCGGGCCCGCCTACCTGATGGACAGCGCCGAGATCGCGCGCCGCGTGCGCGAGGCCTGGGCGCGCGGCGCCACCGAGGTCTGCCTGCAAGGCGGCATCCACCCCAAGTTCACCGGCCAGACCTACCTCGACATCGTGGCCGCGGTCAAGGACGCGGTGCCGGCCATCCATGTGCATGCCTTCTCGCCGCTCGAGGTGACACATGGCGCGCGCACGCTCGGGCTGTCCTTGCCGGACTACCTGCGCCGCCTGAAGGACGCGGGCCTGTCGACCCTGCCGGGCACCGCGGCCGAGATCCTCGACGACGAAGTGCGCGCCATCATCTGCCCCGACAAGCTCGGCACCGCCGAGTGGCTCGAGGTGATGCGCCATGCGCACGAAGCCGGGCTTCGCAGCACCGCCACCATCATGTTCGGCCATGTCGATCGGCCCGAGCACTGGGCCCGCCACCTGCTGCGCCTGCGCGCGCTGCAGCAGCGCACGGGGGGATTCACCGAGTTCGTGCCGCTGGCCTTCGTGCACATGGAAGCGCCGATGGCGCGCAAGGGCGCGAGCCGCCACGGCCCGACGCTGCGCGAGGCGGTGCTGATGCACGCGGTGTCGCGCCTCGCGCTGCACCCGCTGATCCCCAACATCCAGGCCTCGTGGGTGAAGATGGGCGCCGAGGGCGCGGCGCTGTGCCTGCGCGCCGGTGCCAACGATCTCGGCGGCGTGCTGATGGACGAGTCGATCACCCGCGCCGCCGGTGGCGCGCATGGACCGGCGCTCGATGCGCGCACGCTCGAAGCGCTGGCCGCGGGCATTGGCCGGCCGGCCTGGCGCCGCAGCACGCTCTACGCCCCGGTGGCCGATGCGCTGCATCGCGACCCGGCGCCCGCAGCGCCGCAGCCGGTGATCCGCATCGCCCCGACCACACAAGGCAAACAGGAGTGCCCCGCCCATGCATGAAGTCATCGTCACCGGATCGAGTTCCGGCATCGGCGCCGCGGTGGTGCAGTCGCAAGCACGGCTGGGTCGACGCACGCTCGGCGTGGCGCATGAAGCCGCGCCCATCGTCGCCGACCTCGGCACCGCGGCCGGGCGCGACGCCGCGGTGCGTGCGGTGCTCGAGCACAGCGGCGCCGTCGTCGACGCGCTGGTCTGCTCGGCGGGCCTGCCGCCAACCGCCGACCCGGCGCAGATCGTGTCGGTCAACTACTTCGGCGCGATCGGCGTGCTCGACGGCTTGTTCGACGCGCTGCGCGCCGGCACACAGCCGGCGGCGGTGCTGATCGCGTCGACCGGTGCGGTGCAGGTTCCCGACCCCGCGGCGCATCCGCTGACCGTGGCGATCCTGTCGGGCGACGAAGCCGCGGCGCGTGCCGAAGCGGCGAAGGTGGATCACCCGCTGACGGCCTACTGCCTGAGCAAGTACACGCTGGTGCGCGCGATGCGCAACCGCGCCGTACGCTGGGCTGCCGCGGGCGTGCGGCTGAACGCCGCAGCGCCGGGACCGATCGCGACCCCTATGCTGGCGGCCCTGCACGCCGACGAGCGCCTGCCCGAGCAAGCGCGCCAGTTCATGCCGCCGTTGGGCCGCTGCGGCGAACCGGCCGATGTGGCCGAGCTGGTGGACTTCCTGCTCTCGCCGCGCGCCGCGTTCATCCACGGCACGGTGATCTTCATCGACGGCGGCATCGATGCGCTCGTGCGCCCGGGCAGCTTCTGAGCGCCCCCAGGGCCGGGGCAGCGCCCAGCCCGCCGTCGGACCTGGAGGTCCGATGGCCCTCACCCGGCGAAGAACCGTCCGCAGTGGACTGTTCTTCGTCCGGGCTCGGCCCACCCGCGGGGGTCAAGGAAACTTGGGGCGGCCCGGCGTTTCCTCGAGAAACCGCGCTGCAAGCCAACCCGCGCGATCCGCGTCCGTCATCCTCCGCGAACGCCGGGGCCCCATCGCCTGGATCACGGTCAACCGTGCCGTGGCGAGGAACACGCTCGACTCGGATGCCTTCATCGGCCTGGCCGACGCCTGGGCCAAGGTGCGGCGCGACGACGCGGGTTGGCGCTCCGGGGTGCCGCGGCGCGAGTAATTCGCCGCCGAGCTTGCATGGGGTCGCGCCTCGATGCAGGCGGTGGCGATGCGCCAACCCGGTCAACGGCCTGCCTTGGCTCGACGCGATCCTCGACCTGCTGTTCCGCCCCATGCACGAGCCCGAGTTCGGTTGCCGCCAGTCTGGAGCGCGGGCGGCCTGCTGATGGGGGGATCAGCGCGCGGTGCAGCACTTCGCGGTGAGGGCCTTCGAAGGCCGGCGCGTGCCGCACGGCATTTCCTGCCGCGAGGAACCGACTGCGCCCGCCGGGCGCGCTCGACGCGGGCCCGGCGGGCGGAACCATGACACGCAGGCTTGCCTTCACGGCCGCCGCTGGGCTGCCGCGCTTGCCGACGGCTGTGATGCTCCATCTGTGCGCAGGCCGCTGCAGCGTGGTGAATCCGCACCCAGCGCTGCAGCCGCCGCGGCTGAGCTCCTCGAAGCGCCGCCGGCCATGCGCGACACACAGCGCCGACTTGCGTTGCGGGTTGACCTTGACACTCTGCACGGCGTTGCAGGCCGCGTACGGGCCGGTGCGCAAGACGCCGCCCCACTGCGGCTCGGCATAGGGCGGCGCCTTGCCGTCGACGTGCCTCGGCGTACTTCACGCACCACCGTGCCCGCAGCGGGCAGCACGTCGCGGAACCTTAGAATGCTGCACCGCAACAGCGCCGACCTTCGCGCAGCCATTGTGCCGCCTGAAGGATCTGGACCCTCGCGTCGGCGTGGTGCCCACATCGGCCCTCACCCCGGCGCGTGGCACCCCCCCAATCACGCCTCCCGGCCGCAGCAACTCCGGGACGGAGCCATCGAATGAACCAAACACCCCCGCCTTCGCTGCTCAGCCGCATCGGCCTGGCCTTCAGCGCCTTCTTCGGCGTGCTCGGCGACGCCCAGCTGGCCGCGCGCTTCGCCGCGCTGCGCCACGGCACCGACGCGCCGCCGCCCGCCCCCACTCCCGCACCCGCCCCAGCCCCGACGCTGAAGCAGGCCAACCCCGACGCCGCGCTGCAGTTGCTGGCGCTGCTGCAGCGCGACGCGCGGCTGATCGACTTCGCCGGCGAAAGCCTCGGGGCTTACGACGACGCGCAGATCGGTGCCGCGGCGCGCCTGGTGCACGAGGGCTGCGCCAAGGTGCTGCGCGAGCATTTCGACATCGTGCCGGTGCGTGCCGAGACCGAGGGCGCGCGCATCACATTGGCCGCGGGCTTCGACGCCGCGGCGGTCAAGCTCACCGGCAACGTGGTCGGCCAGCCGCCGTTCAGCGGCAGCTTGAGCCACCGCGGCTGGCGCGTCGCCGAGGTGCGGCTGCCCAAGCTGGCCGAAGGCCACGACGCGCGGGTGCTGGCGCCGGCGGAGGTGGAGCTGTGAGCGCGCCGGGCCGCACCAAGGGCGAACAGCGCAAAGCGGCGCGCGCAGATGGGCCGACGACCACGTCCGCCAATGGCGCCAATGGCGCCGATGGCGCCGATGGCGCCGGTGACGCCACCGCGCCGCGCTACGCGATCGGCATCGACCTGGGCACCACGCACAACGCGCTGTCCTGGGTCGACCTGGCCGCCAGCCGCGACACCGACAACCCCGAAACCACGGTGCACGGCGTGCTGCCGCTGCCGCAGCTGACGGCGCCCGGCACGGTGGAGTCGCTGCCGCTGCTGCCGTCGTTCCTGTACCTGCCGCACGCCGACGAGCTGGCCCCCGGCGAGCTGGCGCTGCCCTGGGCCAGCGACGATTCCCACGTCGTGGGCGAGATGGCGCGCAGGCGCGGCGCGGCCACGCCGATCCGGCTGGTGTCCAGCGCCAAGAGCTGGCTGTGCCACCCGGGGGTGGACCGCCGCGCGGCCATCCTGCCGGCCGACGCGCCGCCCGAGGTGGCGCGGGTGTCGCCGCTGCAGGCCTCGGTGCATTACCTGACACACCTGCGCCATGCCTGGGACCTGGCGCACCCCGACGCGCCGTTCGATGCGCAGGACGTGACGGTGACCATCCCCGCGTCCTTCGACCCCGCGGCGCGCGAGCTGACGGTGGAAGCCGCCAAGGCCGCCGGCTACCCGCCGCCGACGCTGCTGGAAGAGCCGCAGTCGGCGCTGTACAGCTGGATCCAGGCCAGCGGCGGCGGCTGGCGCAAGCAGGTGCGCACCGGCGACATCATCCTTGTGGTCGACGTCGGCGGCGGCACCAGCGACTTCTCGCTGATCGCGGTGCTGGAACGCGAGGGCACGCTCGAGCTGCACCGCGTCGCGGTGGGCGAACACATCCTGCTCGGCGGCGACAACATGGATCTGGCGCTGGCGCACGTCGTCGCGCGCAAGCTGGCCACGGCCGCCAGCGGCGCGGTCACGCTCGACGCCTGGCAGATGCGCGCGCTGACCCACGCCTGCCGCGCCGCCAAGGAGGCGCTGCTCGCCGATGCCGACGCGTCGGCGCAGGCGATCGTCGTGCCCAGCCGCGGCAGCAAGCTGATCGGCGGCTCGGTGCGCACCGAGCTGACGCGCGACGAGCTGGGCGCCACGCTGGTCGAAGGCTTCTTCCCGCAGGTGGAGGTGTCGGCACGGCCGCAAGTGCGCGTGCGTGCCGGCCTGGCGCAGCTGGGCCTGCCCTACGCGCAGGACGCCGCGGTGACGCGCCACCTGGCGGCCTTCCTGGCGCGGCAGCGCGACGCGGTGGCCGAGCTGGAAGGCTTCGCGGCAGGGCAAACCTTGGCAGAGGGGCCGGCCGGGGCCAGCTTCCTGCACCCGACCGCCATCCTGTTCAACGGCGGCGTGTTCAAGTCGCAGCTGCTGGCCGAACGCGTGCTGGCCACGCTCAACGCCTGGCTGGCTGCCGAAGGCGCGGCGCCGGCGCGGCAGCTGGCCGGTGCCGACCTGGACCTGGCGGTGGCGCGCGGCGCGGCCTACTACGGCTGCGTGCGGCGCGGGCGCGGCGTGCGTATCCGCGGCGGCACCGCGTTCGCGTACTACATCGCGGTGGAATCGGCGATGCCGGCGGTGCCCGGCGTCGAGCCGCCGGTGCAGGCGCTGTGCCTGGCGCCCTTCGGCATGGAAGAAGGCACCGAGGCCGAGCTGCCGGCGCTGGAACTCGGGCTGGTGGTCGGCGAGCCGGTGCATTTCCGCTTCTTCGCCTCGTCGGTGCGGCGGCACGACGTCGTCGGCACATTGCTCGACGCCTGGGCCGCCGACGAGCTGCAGGAGCTGGACGCGATCAGCGCCACGCTGCCCGCCGAAGGCCGCAGCGCCGGCGACATGGTGCCGGTGCGGCTGCACGCGCGCATCACCGAGGCCGGCACGCTCGAACTGGAGGCGGTGCCGCGCAGCGGCGACGAGCGCTGGAAGCTCGAGTTCGACGTGCGCGGGGAGCGAGAGAAATGAACCACCCCCTACGCGCTTCGCGCGCCCCCTCCAGGGGGCACCGCTGGCGGACCGGCAAAGCCGGATCCGCGGCGGTCGCTCCACACTCCCGTTCGTGCGTCGCGGGTCTCGCATAGCGCGGGGGAGCCACTGAGGTGGTTCGTGTCGCTACGGCCGCGGTCTATACGGTCGGCATCGACCTCGGCACCACGCACACCGTCGTCGCCTACGCGCCGGCGGCGGGGCGGGTGTCGGACGCGACGCTGCGGCTGTTCGAGATCGAACAGCTGGTCGCGCCGGGCGAGGTGGCGGCGCGCGCGCTGCTGCCTTCGCTGCGCTACCACCCGGCGGCCGGTGAACTGAACAGCGCCGACCTGGCCTTGCCCTGGGGCGCGGCGCCCGAAGGTGCCGTCATCGGCCCGGTGATCGGACATTGGGCACGCCAGCTCGGCGCGCAGGTGCCGGGCCGGCTGGTCAGCAGCGCCAAGAGCTGGCTGTCGCACGCCGCGGTCGACCGCCTGGCACCGATCCTGCCCTGGGGTGCGCCGGACGAGGTGCCCAAGGTGTCGCCGGTGGCGGCCAGCGCGAGTTATCTGGCGCATTTGCGCGCGGCCTGGAACGCACGCTTCCCGCAGGCGCGGCTGGAACATCAGGAGCTGGTGCTGACGGTGCCGGCCTCGTTCGACGACGCGGCGCGGGCACTGACGCTGCAGGCGGCACGCGAGGCCGGCTTGCCGGCCTTGTCCAGCCCTGCGGGCCTGCCCACGCTGCGCCTGCTGGAAGAGCCGCAGGCGGCGCTGCACGACTGGCTGTTCCGCCACCGCCGCAAGCTCGCCGCCGAGCTGGCCGAGGTCAAGCTGGTGCTGGTGTGCGACATCGGCGGCGGCACCACCGACCTGAGCCTGGTGCGCGTCACTCACGTCGATGGCCAGCCCCAGCTCGAACGCTTCGCGGTCGGCCGCCACCTGATGCTGGGCGGCGACAACATGGACCTGGCGCTGGCGCATGTGGTCGAGGGGCGCATGGCCGCGGGCACGGCTGCGGCTTCGGCTCCGGGCAGCGCGCGGCTGTCCCCCGCGGCGCTGGCGCAGCTGGTCGAACGCTGCCGCGCCGCCAAGGAACGGCTGCTCGCGGCCGATGCGGCCGGCGCGCCCGAGCGCGCCACCGTCACGCTGCTGGCCGCGGGCGCCAAGCTGGTCGGCGGCGCGCGCTCGGCGCAGCTCAGCCGCGACGAGGTCGAAGCGCTGGTGGTCGACGGCTTCTTCCCGCAAGGCGCGGCCGACGAGCTGCCGCGGCGCGAGCGCGCGGGCGGCGGCCTGCTCGCCTTCGGCCTGCCCTACGCCAGCGACCCGGCGGTGACACGCCACATCGCCGCCTTCCTGCAGCAGCATGCGCACGCCGGCTGGCCGGATGCGCTGCTGCTCAACGGCGGCGTGTTCCGCGCCGAGCGCATCGTGCAGCGGCTGCAGGCCACGCTGGCCGGCTGGCGCGGCGCGCCGCTGAAGCTGCTGCACAACGCCGACCCCGACACCGCGGTGGCGCGCGGCGCGGTGGCCTACGCGCTGGCGCGCCGCGGCCAGGCGCCGGCCATCGGCGGCGGCTCGGCGCGCAGCTACTTCCTGGTCGTCGACGGCGGGCCCCGCGATGCGGCAGCGCGCGGCGTGTGCGTGCTGCCGCGCGGCACCGAGCCCGGCCACGAACTGCCGCTGGCCGAGCGCAGCTTCGCGCTGACCCGCGGCCAGCCGGTACGCTTCGACCTGGTGGCCACCACCACCGGCCAGGCGCAGCCCGGCGAGCTGGTGAAGCTGGCGGAACTGGATGCGCAGCCGCTGCCGCCGCTGGCGGCGGTGCTGCCCGGCGACGACGCGTCGCGGCGCGAGCTGCCGGTGCGGCTGGTGTCGATGCTGACCGAGGTCGGCACGCTGGCGCTGCACTGCATCGCCGAACACGACCCGGCGCGGCGCTGGCAGCTCGAGTTCCAGCTTCGCAGCGAGCACGGCGATGGCGGCACCGCGGCCCCCGCCGGTCTGCCGCCGCGTTTCGACGAGGCGCTGACGGCGGTCGAGCGTGTGTTCGGCGCGCGCGACCGGCAGGCCGACCCGAAGGCGGTGAAGCAGCTGCGCGCCCGGCTCGAAGCGCTGCTGGGCACGCGCGATCGTTGGACGCTGGCCACGTTGCGCGCGCTGTACGACGCACTGGCGCAGCGTGCGCGTGCGCGCCGCCGTTCGGCCGAACACGAGCGGCTGTGGTTGAGCCTGGCCGGCTGGTGCCTGCGCCCCGGCTTCGGCGACGCACTGGACGGCTGGCGCGCCGAGCAACTGTGGCCGCTGTACGAACAGGGTGTGCAGCACGGCCACGACGCGCAGGTCAACGCCGAATGGTGGACGCTGTGGCGCCGCGCCGCCGGCGGCCTGGAAGAAGCAGCGCAACAGCGGCTGCTGCAGGATTTCGCGTACACGCTGCGCGGCGCCGAACTCGGCAGCCAGGCCGAGCGTCCGCCGCGGCTGGTCAAGGGCGGCTGGGACGACATGATGCGCGTGGGCGCGTCGCTGGAACGCATCGCCCCCGAACACAAGGCCGAGGTCGGCGACTGGCTGGTGGCGCAGCTCGAGCGCAACACCAGCCCGTGGACCGTGTGGGCCATCGGCCGGCTGGGCGCGCGTGTGCCCTTCCACGGCAGCGCGCATGCCGTGGTCGCGCCTGAACGCGCCGCGCCCTGGCTGGCGGCGCTGCTGGCGCTGGACTGGAAGCGCGTGGAAGGCGCGGCGGCCGCGGCGGCAAACCTGGCGCGAATGAGCGGCGACCGCGCACGCGACTTCGATGCAGAGCTGCGCCAGCAGGTGATCGAGCGGCTGCAGGCCGCGCACGCCGCGCCGAGCTGGATCGAGCGCGTGCGCGAGGTGGTGGCGCTGGACGAAGCCGGTGAACGCGGCGTCTTCGGCGAGGCCTTGCCGCCGGGGTTGAAGCTGATCGGCTGATCGCGCTGCAGCAGATGCGAGCGGCGGCCAAGGCGCGTGATGCGCAGGCGTTCAACGAGTACGTCGACGTCGCCAAGCTGCGCGACAACCTGAAGGGCCAACTCAGCGCAAGGCTGGCCGGCGCGATCGGCCCCGACGCGCAAGGCAGCGAAGCCCGACGCGCCGGCACGGCGCTGGGCACCGCGCTCGGCGTGGCGCTGGTCGGCAAGGCGGTCGACGCGCTGGTGCAGCCCGACACCGTGATGCAGGCAATGAGCGCGGGCAAGGCCGTGGGGTGGCTCCAACGCCTGCCGGGCGTCGAACTCGACCAGCCGGCAGACCCGGCCGAGCGCCGCGAGGTCGAGTGGCGGCTGCACCGCGAAGGCGCCGACCGGGTGGCGGCCTACGCCGTTGCGGCCAAGGCGGCCGATGGCGCTGCGCGCGCGGACTGGCCAGACCAGGGCATCGGCCTAGTCTTCGAGCTCAGCGGGCTGGCCGAATGGAAGTTAGCCTTCACAATCCGCTCATGCTCATGTCACGTCCCACAAGATACGGAGCGGGCATCGTGCTCGCAGGAGATTCTGCCGACTTTGAGCAACTCCATGAGATCGTCCACGAGCTTGCATCTGAGTCTGGTCCTCTCGCACCGGGACAGGACGAATTCGTCCTTGGCCTAGCCTACGAGTGTCGGAAAGCATACGAAGGGAAGAGGCCAAAATTCGGCGGAGACGACCTTCGGTATTCCGACTACCACGCAGTGCAAGTTCTCTGGCCGATCCTCCTGGTGCAGGTTGGCATGCTTCGGTCTAGCTGCGCATACGTTCCGACGGATCGCAAAGTTCAAGCGAATCTATACACTTTGGAAGCTTGCACTGAAGAGGCGCTACGCGCGGTCGACCCCGTAGTTGGCGCTCTTTGCATGAGGTGGCTCGCGCGCTTTTACCCCTTACCCGACAAGTACCTGCTTGAGTTCATCTCGTTCCAGGCTAGAGACTTCGTCTTCGGTGCAAAGCCTGGGAAGCAACGACTGCAGAGGTTACCGACGGTCTTGGACCGAATGGACTCGCTCTCTACAGCGTATCGAGAGTTTCAAGATCGCGTCGGCGGCGCTGCTGCAAGAGCGGGCGCACGACCCGAAGACATGCAAGACTGGTCAGAGTGGCCAGAGTTCAAGTGGTAAGCATCGGTGCTCCAGTGAAGGCTAACTCAAACGCTCAGCGGCGTGAGGCTGCCGCCACCGCGCTGACGCGGCTTCAGTGCACCGGCCGGTGCGCCTCGGCCACCGGCCACGGCAGTGCGCGCCCCTGTTCGGCGCTGTCACGCACCGCCGCGGTTGCCGCCGCGATGTCGAAACCCATCGCCGCCAGCCACTGCGGGTTGTAGCAGCTGTGCGCATAACGCTCGCCGCCGTCGCACAGGATGGCGACGATCGAGCCGGCCTCGCCGGCCGCGTGCATGCGCTGCGCCAGGTGCAGCGCGCCGATCAGGTTGGTGCCGGTGGAGCCGCCGCAGCGCCGGCCGAGCGCGCCCACCAGGTAGTGGATCGCCCCCAGCGAGGCCGCATCGGGCACGCGCAGCATGGCGTCGATCACGCCGGGCACGAACGAGCGTTCGACGCGCGGGCGGCCGATGCCTTCGATCAGCGAGCCGGCATCGAGCCGCAGGCTGTGGTCGCCGCTGGCATAGGCGTCGAAGAACACCGAGTTGTCCGGGTCGGTGGCGCACACCCGGCTGGCATGGCCGCGGTAGCGGATGAAGCGCCCGATGGTGGCGGTGGTGCCGCCGGTGCCGCAGCCGCACACGACCCACGCCGGCAGCGGGTGCGGCTCGCGTGCCATCTGCGCGAAGATCGATTCGGCGATGTTGTTGTTGCTGCGCCAGTCGGTGGCGCGTTCGGCGTAGGTGAACTGGTCCATGTAGTGGCCGCCGCATTCGCGCGCCAGCCGTTCGGATTCGCCGTAGACCTGGTCGCCGCGCTCCACCAGATGGCAGCGCCCGCCGTAGAACTCGATCGCCGCGATCTTCTCGGGCGAGGTGCTGCGCGGCATCACCGCGACGAAGCGCAAGCCCAGCAGCCGCGCAAAGTAGGCCTCCGACACCGCGGTCGAGCCCGAGCTGGCCTCGACCACCGTGCTGCCTTCGTGCAGCCAGCCGTTGCACAGCGCGTACAGGAACAGCGAGCGCGCCAGCCGGTGCTTCAGGCTGCCGGTGGGGTGGCTGGATTCGTCCTTCAGGTACAGGTGAACGCCGGGATAAGCCGGCAGCGGCAGCGGGATCAGGTGCGTGTCGGCCGAGCGGTTGAAGTCGGCCTCGATGCGGCGGATCGCCTGCGCTTGCCAGTGGCGTGAGCCCATGGTGCTCCTCCTTCGTAGACTCTTCAGTCGGCCAGCGCCTCGTCCAGCACTTCCACCCAGTGCCGCACCGGCGTGGCGGTGCCGCTTTGCAGGTGCTGGATGCAGCCGATGTTGGCGCTGACGATGGCCTGCGGCTGCAAGGGCTGCAGCTGGTCGAGCTTGCGGTCGCGCAAGCGGTAGGCCAGCTCGGGCTGCAGCAGGCTGTAGGTGCCGGCCGAGCCGCAGCACAGGTGGGGCTCGCTGGGCGCCAGGTCGATCTGGAAGCCCAGCGCCGCCAGATGCGTCTCGACCTCGCCGCGCAGCTGCTGGCCGTGCTGCAGCGTGCACGGCGGGTGCCAGGCCAGGCGGCGCTGCGCCGGCTCGCGCAGCTTGGGTTTCAGCAGCGGCACCAGCCCGCCCAGCAGCTCGCTCAGGTCGCGCGTCAGCAGGCTCACGCGCGCGGCGCGCTGCGCGTAGTCGGGGTCGTGCGCCAGCGCGCGGCCGTAGTCCTTGACCGTGACGCCGCAACCCGAGGCGTTCATGACGATGGCTTCGACGCGCCCGGCCGAGGTCAGGCCCTCGACCAGCGGCCACCAGGCGTCGATGTTGCGCCGCATGTCGTGCAAGCCGCCGTCGTGGTCGCCCAGGTGCGCGCGGATCGCGCCGCAGCAGCCGGCGCCGTCGGCCACCAGCGTCTGGATGCCAGCGGCGTCGAGCACGCGCGCGGTGGCGCTGTTGATGTTGGGCATCATCGCCGGCTGCACGCAGCCCAGCAGCAGCAGCACCTTGCGCGGGTGCTCGCGCTTGGGCCACAGCCGCGCGCGCGCGCTGGGCAGGCGCGGCAGCTTGTGCTTCAGCGCCGCCGGCAGCAGCGCTCGCACCAGCCTGCCCAGCGCCATCGCCGGCGCGAACAGCGGGGAGGTCAACCCTTCCTTCAGCAGCCAGCGCACCGCCTGCTCGCCGCGCGGGCGTTCGACGCGCTGCTCGACCAGCTTGCGGCCGATGTCCAGCAGCTGGCCGTATTCGACGCCGCTGGGGCAGGTGGTCTCGCAGTTGCGGCAGCTCAGGCAGCGGTCCAGGTGCTGCTGCGTGCTGCGCGTCACCGGCGCGCCTTCGAGCAGCTGCTTCATCAGATAGATGCGCCCGCGCGGGCCGTCGAGCTCGTCGCCCAGCAGCTGGTAGGTCGGGCAGGTGGCGGTGCAAAAGCCGCAGTGCACGCACTTGCGCAGGATGGCTTCGGCGGCGTCGCCGTCGGGCGTGCCCTTGAACTCGGCGGCCAGGTGGGTCTGCATCAGGCCAGCGTGTAGTGCAGCACCCAGTAGTGCGGGTGTTCGATCCAGGCGATGTCGTGCGCGCGCTCACCCAGCGCGGCCAGCGCGGCCAGCGCTTCGGCGCGGGTCGGGAAGTTCTTCAGCACCTCGTGCCTCGAGCCGTCGTCCAGCGTGCGCTGCTGCCAGCTGTCGCCGGCCGCATCGACGCGCGCGATCGGCGTGCTGCTGCCGGCGACGAAGCGGTTGTCGATGAAGACCACGCGCGCGCCGGGTGCCAGCCGCGCGTGCAGTTGCGCCAGCCAGCCGGGCAGCCGCGCGCGTTCGACGTGGCTCCACCAGAAGCCGGCGAAGGCGGCGTCGAAGCGCGGCGCGCCGCGCGCATCCAGGGCGTCCAGGGTGTCCAGCCGCCAGGCGTCGAGCTCGGCCAGGCGCACGCACGGCGGCAGCGCCTTGCGGCGCGCGATCGCCAGCGTCTGGGGGTTCAGGTCGCTGGCCAGCCACGACGCGGCGTCGCGCGCGCCGTGCGGCGTCCACCAGCCGGTGCCGCAGGCGATCTCGAGCACGTGGCGTCCGGCGAACACGCCGCCCAGCCAGCCTTCCAGCAGCCGCAGTTCGGCCTGCCGCTCGGGCTTGGCGTAGATGCGCTCGTAGCTC
>Ga0116167_1001489_pt1 | contig 21451 bp, 11 predicted proteins | sample AD_JPNMR3_MetaG_FD_89794 | JGI IMG/M metagenome (GOLD analysis project Ga0116167, IMG submission 89794) | Active sludge microbial communities of municipal wastewater-treating anaerobic digesters from Japan - AD_JPNMR3_MetaG | ecosystem: Engineered > Bioreactor > Anaerobic > Digestate | place...
AATCTATGGAAAAGCTTACACAGGCTAATGGGTTTTCATTAGCTCCGATTGCTATCTTACATAAATGAAACGAAGGGAAGATAAAGTAGAAATCATTTTACACCACTTGACAAGACACTATCCTTATACTTTTTCAGATTTGTCTCTTGCAGCATTCTTTAGTCCATATCCGATACACATCCCCATTCGCATTGCTTCAGGACCATGAATATTAGCATAATATGTATAAGCCATCTTTGTTTCTTCATCCCAGGCTCTCCACAACGTAGGGCTAAGCACCATATTCTCAGAATATAGTGGTAAAACCATATTTAAATAAAATTTAAGCTTCTCTATTGAAGCGGATTTAAGCTGATTAAATAATTTTTCATAAATATGTTTCTCCGATTCAAGGCAACTTAATAATAGCCACGACTGTGTCGTTTCTGGAAAAATAGTAACTGCAATTCTATGCATAATTCCTTTTTTTGTATGTTTAATTCTTTTACCATTTATATCGAAGTCAGGAGCAATATACGCATAACCCGCAAACTTTATTTGTTCTGGAATCCTAATTGCACAAGTTGCAACTCCTTCAAATGTATTTCCGATTATTTGTGAATCAAAATGTTGTTTTACAGGTTCAAATTCCTGCATCTTAAGCTGCAACATTCTATACATACCAATCATTTCTGGAGATTGAAATGCTGGGCGGGCTAAGCAGTACGGAGGCAGCCATAAAAAATATCCCGATAATTCATACGGCTCCAATCCCGGGCTGCGAAAGCAAAAATGCCGAGTTTTTCAAAAGCCGCTTTATGTCATTTTCAAGCAAATACATTATAAGGCAGCTAAAGGCTGCTGCAAAAATATGCTCCGATGATTTTTACAGATGCAAAATTATACAGGCACAGAAGGAAAACATAGTCAGGGACAGCTGCGACAAAATATACAGGCTTCTTACTGAGCTGAATGGAAGGTAGGGAGGTGTCTCTTGATGCAATATATTCTTTTTATTGCTGCAGGCTTTATATCCGGAAGTATCCTGTACAGCTATATGATTGGCAAATATTTTTGCAATATCGATATTATGGAAATAAGTGACGACAAAAATCCCGGTGCTGCAAATATAATCAAACAGGCTGGAGTAAAATACGGTATCCCGGCAATTTTCCTGGATGTTGCAAAGGGATTTGTACCGGTATATTTTGCGGTAAAATATCTGGATATTGAAAGCTTGTATTTTATACCGGTTCTGGCAGCCCCTGTTCCAGGACATGCCACCGCCCCCCTGTTTAACTGGCATGGTGGCAAGGCAATTGCCTCGTCCTTCGGCTGTTTATTGGGCCTGATACCCAGCAGCTATATAGTACTTGCTCTGGCCCTTCCTCTTTTTTTCTTTACCTTTTTTGTAATTATCCGCCCGGACGGCGTTCGCTGCATTATTTCATATGCATTATTTGCCATATACAGCTTTTGCTATTGTCCAATTCCCGGCGTTCGCTACGGCAGCATGCTTATAGCAGCTATTGTAATAATCAAGCATATTTTAGGATATGAAAACACAAAGGTATCATTTCAATTTGGTCCCTGGCAACAGCTAAAAAACGCACATAAATAATATTAAGATTTCATATTTCACCCAGGTAATTATTGAGCAAAGCATTCACAGCAAAAGCCTCCCGGCAGGTACGATATCTGACCACCGGGAGGTTTCTTATACCCTTATTTTATTCTCCAATGCTCTCGGTCCATAGGCATAGTCCTCGTACTCATTGACAGGAAGGGGTTCCGAGAACACAAATCCCTGCAGCATATCGCAGCCCATCATTCCCAGCTGCTTTGCCTGTTTCTGGCTCATGACTCCCTGGGATACCACCTTGATATTCAGTCTCTTTGCGGTTTCTATTATACCCTGTATAATCATCAGACCTCTGTCGGACTTCTCCGCCTCCTGAATATAGCTTTTATCCAGCTTGAGCTCATCCACATGAATATGATAAAGAGTATCCAGGGAGACGTTGCCTGTACCAAAATTATCGATGGATACTATGAAGCCATGCTTCCGGAATTCTCTGATAAAGCCTGCCGCCAGCTCCATATTGTCCTGTATTGACTCCTCAGAAATCTCAAATATCAGCAATTCCGTAGGAACACCGTATTTTTCAGTTATCTCCAGCACATTCTTGATGAAATTGGGATCATAGAGGTTAAGCCTGGATATATTCAGCGACAGAGGCATAGGACGGTAGCCCTTTTTGGTCCAATCTCTAAGCAGGCTGCACATCTGATCCAGCATATACATATCCATTTTTCCGATAAAGCCGGTCTTTTCAAATACACTTATAAATCGGCCGGGATACATAAGCCCCTTTTCCGGATGCAACCATCTTACAAGAGCCTCCGCCCCTACCTGCAGGCCGGTTTTAAGGTCATACTTCGGCAGGAGATAAAGAACCAATTCCTTTTCTTCTATCGCCCTGTACATTCCTTCCTTAATTACGTTTTCATCATGAAGCCTGTCATACATGGAATTGGAGAAGAAGTTCAACAGATTGCTTCGGTCATCCTTAATATGCAGCAGTGCCTGATTAGCCTTATCAACCATATGCTCGACATCATTATCATCCTCTGTCACCAGGTAGATGCCAAATCTCAGAATAAATTCATATTTAATACTGTCCCTTCTCTCCTCCTCATAGTTTTTGATTAGGGTGTTTAAATACGCAATTCGATTTGCCAGTTCTTCTTTATTGTGATATTTGAGCAGGATATTGAAATATTTCGAGCTTTGTCTGCAAAAGAGCTCATCATCCTGCATATTGGCCTCCAGTACTTCCGCTATACATTTCTGCAGGCGCTTGATTTCATCCTGACCAAAGAATTCCCTGAGATAGTCAAATTTATCAATATCCATCTGCACAACGGCAAATTTATCATTTATTTTCTTCTGAATATTCCTTAAGGCGAATTTTCTGAAGCTATTGAAGTTCATACCACCGGTTATCGGATCATTATAAGCAATAAACTCCGCCTTCCTTCTTTTCGCAATTTCATAAACCGATACAGCTATCAGAATTATGATGCCTGCAGAAGACAGAATTGCTGTTGTTGCTAGCAAGCGGTCGACCTCCGAGGTATTTGCACTGCTGTATGCTTCTGCCAGCAGTTTCTGTTGAATAATGCTAATTACCCCCAGTTTGCCTGCTCCATCAATTCCCCGGTAGTAGATGTAATGCTTCTCATCATTTATATTCAGCTCAGAAAGTATGCTTTTTCCCTGATTGATAACCTGAAGCACCGACTGGTAATCCTCAGCCTCTTCATCCAATAATGAAAGTATATTATTGGCTTCAATTACCATATCTGATGTCGACAAAACGATATCTCCGTCCCGCTCTATAATAAACACATCCTCGTTGCCTCGAAATGTGGTCATGGATATCAGCCCTCTTAGTATCTCCGGATCTGTTGCGGTTCTTATTACTGCAATTACTTCATTGTCACGCTTAACCGGTACCGAATCAACTATCGCCAGACTGCCGCCATTATTATAGAAATCAGTGTATGCAACCGCTGCTTCTCCAAGAAGCGCTTTTTGATAGAGCATGCATGAATCCAGCTTATATTCCTCACCATCCAAGCCGAATCCGCTGCCCTGGATATTGCAGATCATTATATCACTGAGGGATAAGGACTCTGCCACATCCTTTAATATTTCAATTAAGCGGCCGCTTTCCATCAAGCTACTGTCGTATTCCTCCGCAGACAGCTGTGGCAGCTCTTCTGAAATCATTTCGGAAAGCAGACATATATTATTATGTCTGCCTTCCATATATATACCGATTTTTTGCGCCACTTTATCCGTTTCATTTCCAAGACAGGCCTGTGAATATTGCTTCAGGTAATGGTTGTTGCTATCTATTGCCAATTTGGTCATGAACAAAATTAATGCTACTAAAACAATACCGGAAAGAGTCAACACAATACCTTTCAGTTTCATAGCATAGCCTCCTTGTGCTTTTTGTACAGCAGATAGCCCAGTAGCAATGCGACACCGGTTATGGCTATTGAAAGTAGGATATATCCATAAACATTGCTGTCCCCCGGTGAGCTGATGTCAGCATTACTCCTTGGACGATAATCAACCATACGCCCGGTTTTCTCCAGCTTTTCATTGACTGAAACAAGCTCCTTATCTTCCCTGGTCAGTAAATCCTTTTCTTCATATAATAAATACCTTGTTTCAACAACATCATAAACCGGTACAAGCCTTATCTTGGTTGTTTTTTCATTTGCAGCCTTTTTGCTCTCCTTTTCCGAGCCTTCGCTCTCATCGTCGCTATTATTCTTATCATCATCTGCTGTAGCTTCATCTTCTGTATCCTGATCGGATGGAGCTTTATCCTCGTTAAGCTCATCAACAGCTGCAGCTTCGTCAGCACTCACATCATCAGAATCAACCTCAGATGCAAGCCCGTCTTCATCTGACTCGGCTTCATCAGACGCAAACCCGTCTTCACCTGACTCAGCTTCATCATCTGCAAGCTCGTCCCAAACATCTCCGTCTCCTCCGCCTGCTGCCTCATCCTCGGCAGGCTTATCCGGCCCGACTATATCCTTATCAGCAGGAGCAGCGTCCTGGCTTGCCTGATCCGCATCTGTCGGTAAGGCGTTTTCACCTGAATCAGCTATTCCCGTCAATTCCTTACCGACGCCATTTGCTGTATCACTATTGCCTGTATTGCCGTCATTCTCTCCTGCCACCTCTTCAGGTGAAAGTAAATCAGCATTGGCAAAGCCGTCAAAATACGGGCTGTTTGGATCATCAAACCTTTCTATAGGCAGGTCCTCTTCAAAGTCCATTAATGCTTTGTCATATTCGGTAAGCAAACCTTTCTCAGGTACAGCCCAGCCAAGGTTAATATTACTTCCGTTAATCTCAGCCCAGCCTGCCCCATCAAGGCTTGTTTCAAAAAGAATGGCATCCTTATAGAGATCGGCAAAGTTAGTCATGGATGTATTGGCTGTTCTCCTCCTGACTGCATTAGGGTCAATGAGGTTGGTGCTAGTACCCCTTGGACTTACTATCGGAAGAAGCTCTCCTGTTATGTAGTTAAAGCCGGCTACCGCTCCATCAAAATAACGCACAAGCAGGATATGGCTGTTACTGTTAATATTATGGGTCATATACTGGATGTCTTCATTGATAAATTCCTTAGGCATATTTACCTTACTGTCGGTCATATTTACAATCATGCCATCGGCCAGCACAATACAATACTTGTCTCCATTATAGTTGTCTATTACAATGCTGTCCTTAACCACATCCAAATACGAGGATACGGCAGTAACCTCGCCGTTCTTCACATACAGCCTCATATTGCTCCGGACGGTACCATCAACAACCGAATAGTTGGCAAACGTATCTATCATGTAGCCGTCATAGCTAAAGCTGTGCAAAGGCATAATACTGTCAGCCATTCTGGTAGTGCCTGCAAAATCTATAGGCTCGGCTGTCTTCAGATCATATACCTTGCCATCGGCACTCAGAGCCTTTCCGTTATAGATGTTGACAAATGTTCCGGCAAGCTCCTTGCTTCCTGCTATTCCACCGCCGGTAATATAATAATAATCTGCCTCCCAGGTCATAACATTTCTTGCAATGTCCTCCGGCCAGAAGCTATATTTATTTTCCTTGCCTTCCTTTCTGATGACGATTTCCAGCTCGCTTCTGAAATCATATTTTATGGTAAAGGTTCTTCTGTCGATATCAGTCTCGGCTACCAGGATTCCTCCTGCATAAACAGCAAGGATAGCCTCCTGATCTTTAGCAGTAAATTCTATATTTACCTTATCCGCATCGGAGGTATAGACCTCAGGTCTTGGCATTGTTACAAGGTTTTTTGATAAAACAGTTCTTTTTATGATTGTTTTACCGGCACCCGGAATAGGGATTCCACCCTTTTCATCTATCCTTTTATATATATATTTGCCATTTTCATCCACCGCAGGCTTTGTAGGATCCTCATCATCAGGCTTATAGCCCTTCTGATAATTCATTATCGTTACCGCACTTGACCAATTGTAATCATTTTCAGGTGCATGTGTCAGGTATGGCATATAACCATCCGTCAAGCCACTGTAATTATAAAACCTTGAGGGGGATGACGCAGTCTCGGTATTCCAGCCAAGATATCCAGTATATGTATTCTTGTTTTGCAATGTAGCAGTGTCTGCAAGCGTCACTTCACTGTTGGGGTTGGAGCTAAAGTATTCCTCAGCCGTATTGGGAGTCTCACCGAAGGTGATGCTGCTGCCTTTGTATACCATGGCCTTTCTGATACTGCTTATATCATTAGCCATCTTGTTGATAAAGAAATCACCCTTGCCGGCAGCATTTTGTACGACTACATCGCCTATCATAAGCCAGCCGTCATTTAAGCTGAACATGGTCTGGCCCATGCCACCAACGACTCCGGCTGCGTAGCTGGGAGCTGTTACCCTACCGGCATAGTAAACCTTGCTGACATATGGTGTTTCACCCTGATTTGAAACCGCCCCTTTGATATAGCCGACTATTCCGCCTGCATTTTCCTTAGTGGCTGTTACATCAGAGTTGCTATAGCAGTTGGCAATATAGCTTCTCGTACTGTTACCTACTATACCGCCTATATTGCTTGCACCATATACATTGCTGCTGAAGCTGCCGTTGCTTACAACACGATATGGCCAATACTCAAACGAGCCTGCCTCCGTCTTTCCTACAATGCCGCCTACATCCCTTGCACCAAAGGCACCCACTGTACAGTTGGCTGAAATTGTACTCCATGCAGATATAGTTTTTCCGCTGATACCACCTATAATACTGTTATTGCTGCCGCTGCTGGGCAGATTTGAGTATGTGTTAATCCTTGAATCAGATAACAGGTAATTCAATACTATACCGGCTCTTGAATCTGCGCCAACCTCGTTAATCCTTTTTCTGACCGCATTCTGGAATTTAATATTTTGCTGATTGATATCCTCCTTATCATATGGAGTAGATATCACAGAATCCAGGCAATATGAGTATATGGCGGAACCGCTGCCTGTAACACCACCTACATTATATAATCCATATATTATTGAATCTCTTACCTCGGCTCTCTTTACACTGCATACTCCGGCCACACCTCCGACCGAGTGTCCTAGTCCTACAATAAACACATTATCAACCTGTGTCCTGTAAGAATCATCCTCATACTCGGTCAGCAGACCATCTCCTGTAGTACTTCCCAGTCCGACAATACCACCTATATAGTTGCTGCCAAGTATAACCGAGTTATAAACTCTGTTGTTGCCAAAGGTTCTGGATAAGGTTGAGGTTGGTACATAACCGGCTATGCCTCCTATATATGATTTGGAATCATTGGACAATATGGAGGATACAAGAGCGTTATTTACCTCGTTGTTCCACAGGTTCTTGCCGTCCTCCTGAACACCTACAAGGCCACCGACATATCCTCTGCCTTCAACAGCTATGTTGTTGGCTTTGGTATCTTTGACTGATGCCGAACCCGACAGTCTGCCTACCAGGCCTCCTGCTCCTCTTTTTGCAGGTATTGAGCTGTAATCCGCTTTGATATTGACATTTTCCATGTATATGGAATTGTTGTTTCCGTACGATATTCCTGCAATACCTACATAATTGCTGTTTTTGGCATTTATATCGATATTTGAGAACTTGACGTTTTCTATTGCTCCCGTCACGGAACCAAAGAGGCCAAAGGTTTCAGTAAAGCTGCTATCTGACTTTTTATATATAATATTTTCAAAGCTCAGATAGGATATCTTGCCATATGCTGCAGCTATCAACGGCTCTGTTGTTGTCATATGGATATTTTTGACAGCCTTCCACTGACCTTCATCCGGTACGGAGCCAATCAGATTGTTAACTATTACATTCCTGGCCGCTGCCCCATTATATGCGCTGAAATCCAAATCTCCTATAACTTTAACATTATAGCCCATTAATCCGAAATTCTCGGATGCCATCTTCTGATTCCAGTCGTCGGCGGAGCTAATCTCAAGGTATTGGGGAGCAATTCCGACGCTAAGATGCTCCTCCTGTACCAGCACAGCATTCGGCTCTTCACCACCTGCATCCTTATATGACAGCCCTGTAAGGTAGTAAGCATCAAAATAACCATTCAATTTCAGGATATACTCAAGATAGGTTACTGTACCCTCATCATTTCTCACTATCTTGACATCGTCGGCCAGACCGGCAGGTATCAGGCCGTCAAAGCTTGCTCCCTCCACGCTTATTGCAGGATTGTGCTGTGTTTCTATCTGTACTACAAACAATTCGCCAGTACTGTAGTTCCTGCTTGTAACATTACTTACCTTAATAGGATTCTGAGGTACATAATAATCCTCCTGGTAGGGAACAAGATTTTTCCCCATGTAATCCATAAGCTTTGGCATGATGCCCAATGCTATGCTGTCAGGATTAATTTCAAAGGCGTCCTCCCAATACAGCTTGCCGCCCGGCATATATGTAGCCGGATCAGTAAGCTCGCTGTAGCGTAAGGCATCCTTATCGTTATTTATGGCCCCGTTAACCCTGGACAGCTCATAGCCATATATATTGGAGTAAGGATAATGGTTGTATCCGAAAAATCTCCCGACCTCTACCGCATCACGCATTGTGGAGGATACATCTCCAAGTACAAGACCATTTACACTGTCCTCGGAGTTATCAATATATGTATAGCCTATAACTCCTCCTGCCCTGTCAGTAGTGGTATGTATATCCACATCCACGTAGAAGTTCTTAAGGATATAACGTGATGCATCAGACGTTGTCAATGTGTCGACTGAACCTATAAGACCGCCTGCATTCTTGAACACTGTTTTAATGCTTCCGTTTACTACATATACATTATTTATTTCGGCACTTGCCCTGATTAGCCCTACCAGACCGCCGACGCCTCCGATATCACCCGCGGATAATGCCTCAATATCTACTCCGTCCACATAGGAGTTATAAATCTTTATATCTCCGTATATTGAGCCTGCACTGTTTGCCTTGTGTCGTCCCAGCAGGCCGCCTATAGATTGTGTATAGCTGCCGTCTGCACTGGATTTGATAACCACATTATGGGCGGATGAGTTTACAATGCTGGCTGCATATGCATCTCCTGCTATTGCGCCGCAATGCTGGTAGCTTATAGCTTCCATGCCCAGTATATGTACATTGTCTACAACTGAGCCCTCCAGCATCCTGCCTATAAATCCCTTGTAAAGACTGTTACCGCCCTTAAGATTTAAACGCTCTACGGTCAGGTTTTTAACAGTGCCCAGTAATTTACCGATAACATATCCATATTCGCCTGTATCAACAAATCTGATTCTAAAGCCGTTTCCGTCAAGCTTTCCCCTGAAGGCGTCCTTAATGGCATTTTCAGTACTTATATCAACCACAGTAAGATCACCAGGCAATACTATGTCCCGAGGAGCACGGTAATTAAAGTCGATGTTTGTTATCAGGCGATAGTTCTGCTCATAATCGTTCTTTATTATAACCCACTCCTCAAATGAGGATATAGGCATGTAAAATTCCGCCGCTATGGTAGGTGCCTTTTCTTCATCATAATACTCCTTGGTATATTCAAGATAAGAAAAGCCCAATGAGTATTTAAAGGATGTAATAACATACTCGGAATAGTACTTGGTTACCTCAGGCAGGGTGAGCAGTACTGTAACCCTGTAAAAATCCCCGTCCTCCTCCTGAGAAAGTATTTCTGTATTTAACCAGCGCACATTTATTCCGGTAATCTCCAGTTTATCAGGGTTTCTGAATGTAATAATGGCCTTGGCATATTCGTCCCCCTGCTCGATCACCTTGCTGCTTAATATTTCAATCCTACTATCGGTCGTCAGTGCAGGCAGAGGTATATACTCCTGTGCAGGCATCAGACCGGATAATTTAACATGAGGATAGAAGCCCAATCTGACAGGAGTCAAATCAAACTGGTTACTCTTGCTGCTATGAGGATCATTGAACAAATGCTCATACCATAATCTGTCATGGAGAACCGGCTTTGCTATCCATGTGTTATTTGTATTCCCATAATCCTCATCAGAGTGGTAGAATACGTTACTTGCCATACTGGTGGTTCTTGCGTTTCGATAGGCCGGTCCATAATCCTTGCGGATTTTGCCGGCATAATATACATCGCCGACAGAAAAGCTGTTCCTTATTTCACCGTAATTTATTGAAACTATTGTAGCAACACTGTCATTTGCGGACAGATTTTCTCTTGTATGAATATCAATTAATGTGTATACATTCTCTACTATTCCACCCGATCTGTTATAGGTTACTAGTCCACCGATATAATTGTCTGCAGAGTATTGCTGTTCTGTCAAATTCAGGTAATTGGTCATTTTTATCGGTTGACCATAGATATAACCGTTCCTGATTATACCTCTGTTATAGCTCACAAGTCCTGCAACATAATTTGTGGCAATATAGGGATCCTTAAGCTTGACTACAAAGTTTTCAATAATGCCGCTTTCATAATTATGTAAGATAAAACCGGATACATCACTTCTGTAGACCTCACCGGCATTTCCGTTATTTAATATCAGCATTATATTTTGTATTTTTCCAAGATTGGCATATATCAGGTAGTTTGCATTCTGCTCGGTTTCCTTACCCCATGCATCATTATAGGTAAATACCATGTTCTTTAATTTGCCGTTGCTGCCTATTTTATACAGGAACGCATTTTTGCTGTTATAGATAAGCTTATGTCCTCTGAAATCCAGTTCACCCTGGAATTCATCATAATTGCTAATCCTGTATAATTGAGTGCTTGCCTCTATATCATTCAGGACATAATATTTCTTGTTCAGACCGAAGCGGACATTCAGCAAATCCTCCTCAGTCTTTATCCCAATAATTTCCTGCTCAGTGGTAAATTCCTCAGAGCCAAGCCTGATTTCATAAGTAAATACCCGTACAAAAAGCTCAAAGCGATAGGTGTGATAACCCTTATCCACCTCATAGTAGAGGTTTGTATAAATGCTTCTTTCCGAACCGTCAATTATCTTTGACTCAGCTAAATATTCCACATTCTCGGAATTCCTTTTGTAAATATCCAGTGTGTATGTATCGTCAGGATTTCTGCTCCATGTATGTCTGATTACCTCTTTCCTGACACCGTCTTTATAGATATTCAGCAAATATGTAGCATCTGCCAGCTCTTTATTTACATCAGTGATAGTAACTTCCATATTTGCATAATATTTGTCCTCTGGACAAATTTCCGCATTTACGAATCTAATGCCAAACAGGCAGTTAATTTCGCCATTGCCGCCGGTATCAGCTACAATATATATTGTATGCTTACCGGTAAGCTCCAAGCCGTTTTCAAACAGCTCCACATTAGACCAACGGGCATATTCAGAACTTATAGTTTTCTCGGATACGTTAGTAGAGCCTATAGGCCGGGCACTGGGATTAGCCTCCGGGTTCTCAAGATAGATCCAGTATCTTGTAGGATTAATATAGCTGTAGTAAATCTGGAAACCATTCATCTTGTTTTCGAAATCAACCTCAAGGCTGTACATTGCCCTGGTGACACTGTTGCTTGTAAATCTGTAGCCGTTATATATGGTTACTTTATTGGTGTGGCTCTTTATGTATCCATCCCTTACCAAATAATCTCTCTGGTAATTTATTTTATTTCTGTTCAGCTGCAAAAGCCTAATGGAGCCTGTTATTGATTCCCTGGTTGCCACCTGAAGGTATTGCTTGCTTTCAAAAAGCTCGGAGTAATACAATTCATAATTTCTTCGATATGTTGCCATAGTGGTGCCATTATTGAACTCATAGGCAAAGAATCTGAAGGTATAAAGCTTACCCTGTTCAAGCTTTGCAAATTCAATCAGCTCCACCTTATCCTCCGACATAATATCTACAACCGATACCTGCCGTCCTTCCTCATCGTATACCATAACTGTGACAGGATATTTCACCACGGCCTTATCAGGATCATTAACTGACACACCATAGAAGTTAATGAAATTAGTTGATGCATATATAGCATCTATTTCGATAACCGGTGTCCTTTTAAGGGTAAGAAAGCTGTCGGGAACATAATGGGTCTGTATATCACGCAGTAGCTCATGCTCCCCTGTTCCCATCAATACCCTTGGCATAATTATGATCCTATATTCCGTCATGCTTAAAAGATTGCTGACATAGAAGGTGAATGCTCCTTCTTCACCCTGCTTCATCTGGAAAACCTCATCCGCCGATAAGGATACCAAGCCGTTATTTTCAGGAAGCTCCTCAGGTATTGTAATCGCCGAACCGTCAGCTACCCACTCATGATATACACTTATTCCCTCACTTTCCATTGTGTCGGCTTTGGCAAATGCAATATCAATATGTGAGATAAGATCAATTAGCCTCTGGTCGGTTCTTTTTTTGTCCAGCTTAATGGTTAGGTTGGCACTCTTATCATCCAGGTTATTAATGGTTACATCAAAGAATGCGTATCCCAAAGCGGTTATAGGAATAGTCGTAAATTTAAGCTCTCCTATAATGGCATTCTCATACATACCCTTATTGTCATGGATGTCATAGCTGCAATATACTCTGATACTATATATCTGATGATCCAACAGATTTGTAAATCTTATTGTATCACCATTTAAAGGCAGGGCATGAACATATCCTGTTTCCGTTTCTGTTGAGTAGCTGCCATCTTCAGCCATTCTGGCAATGATTGTCTCAACAGGATTGTCCTCCATATCATAAAGAGCAAAGTATATGCTTCCATCTGCAATCTCTGCATTGTCAGGATTCGATATTTTAATTGAAAGCTCTATATTTTTTACTTCATTTTTCAGTAGCCTTATGCTGGCCACCGGCGGTTGCTTGCAGGTATGCGACGTTCCCCGCAGCAGGCCGTCCGTCGGCAGTACATTGCCGAAACGATCATAAAATGCAAACTCATAATGATACCAGGTGTCTGATTTGATGTTGCCTAGTGTTGTGTATATTATGTATCTGCCATTCCTTAAGTCGTTCAAATCCTTGCTGTTCATCATAAAGGTATATTTCAGGCTTTCATCATCTCTTCCAGTAACCTTAAGCTCAATCCTGCTTAGATACTGTACTGTTTCATTGAGCAAATAAACACCCTCGGAATCGATATTCTTTACTGCATTAAGAATGGCCAGATCCTTAAGTTCCAATCTGTTGTAATAAATATCCCCATTGGTCCAGGTTAATTTGATTGGCTCAAGCTCACTCAAAGGCTTTGTCCGTACAATAGCCTCAGCTATAAATTCATCCTCTTTACGACCCTTCTCATTAAGGTAGGACATATTAACCTCTACCCTGTATTCGGTATCAGGCTTAAGAGGCCCAATTTTTACCTGTTCAGAGGAGGTATAGCTCTTCCTCATTACCAGCTGCGAGCCTTCATATATGTCAAAGCTTACTCCGGAACGGTAGAGAAATTCCGAATTTTCTACCTTAAGGCTGTTTAATATTGAATAGACCGATGTGGTAAATTCCCCTAATTCAACAAGCGGCTTCTTCCACTTTTTATCCTTTTCCTCCTCCTCTTCATTTCCATAGCCGGGATCACCACTTTCACTCTGTGGCGGTAGCTCAATGTTATATTCCGGCATTTCCGGCAAATCCACCGGTTTTGCAGGCTCTGCCTTTTTTGCAGGCTTGGCAGGCTTAGAAGGCTGTTTTGTCGGGCTTGGCTTATCTGAAGGCTTTTGCTCCTCCGAAGCCGGAAGCTCAGACTCAAGCTCTTCTTTTTCTCCCGGAACAGGCTCGGTGTCTTTCTTGTCTTTCTCCTTTACTGCTGATTCTGTAGGCTTGGGAGTTGCCGTAAGCTCAACAATATCCGTCCCCACCGGTACAAGCTCCCGCTCGGTCTGTGACTGCTCAGAATCTGTTTCCTCCATATCGTCAGAAATATCCCTGTTGTTCTGGGCAGGCGGTGTAGGAGTAGGCGTAGGAGTAGGAGTATTTACTGCGACATCCCCGGTTTGATTATCCTGCTCCTGACCGCTTTCTTCACCCTTAAGCTCACCCCTATCGTACAGACCCAGTCTTTCCAGAAAGTCATAGTACAAATAATGTTTGCCATCAATTACTACCACCGAGGTACTGTTTAAGGGTTTTATATATGAGAGAGTAAGCTTATTACCGCTTATACTGTAATATCTTATTTCATTCTCCATAAAACGTATTATAGAGTTGATGGGTATGCTCTTTTCAATAAAGAAGTTGCCTTTAAGGGTTAACTCCTTTGTATTTATAAAGAGACCATTTGACAGGCTCTGAAGAATAAACTCCTCCCTGTAGGCTCTTTCAAAGTCAGGATTAAAGGACTTTCCATCTATAATATATAAGCCCTGATAGCTTTTAAGGAACTCAAAATCATCCGTTACCAACTCTGCGCTGCCATCCAGCTGCATAGTTGTTGTAGCGTTATTTATATAAAGAGGATATGCCTTGCTGACAGGTATCTTATCCTCTCCCAGATAGTATTTTCCGGATTTTTTATATATAATGTCGGAAACTGAAAAAGGAGTCAATTTATAATCGGCTGCTGCAGTATCCGGACTGTCGGCAAACAGTTTTTTTGATATTTCATCCTGACTGATTAAATATCCGTCATGGTTCAATACCAAATAGACAGTGAAAACATTTAGCTTTATTACTAAAAAGACCGTTAATACGGCTGCAGCTAATAAGCCATAGATAAGACCTATTATAACCCTGCTTTTCTTCATAACTTCCTCCCCTTCTATTGTACCTCGTTTAATAATGAAGGATGTTTAAACAGCATGAATTCCTGTCCGTCAAGACGGTACATTATGTCATTGCTTAAATTGAGGGTCGCACCGTCCTTAAGCTTTACAAAGACATCCTGATATCCCTGTATCTGTTCAGTTACATACTCCTCGTTTTCATAGTTATATATATCAATGTTTCCGTTGCTGTCTGTTGTCACAAAGGAGAAGGGGGTGATGCCGACTTTCTTCTCTCCCCAGTAAATCTCCAGATAATCAAAGAAAATATAAGTATCCTTACCGTTGTATAAAAACAGATCCGTAAAAGTTGCTTGGTCATTGTACGATTTTATATATACCGCATTTGTATCCATAGTAATTTCCGATAAGGCGGAAGCTCTGTTCATCGTATAAAGCTTCGGCTGAACCAGTACATAATCGGCAGGCAATATAATCTTCCTTTCCCCTGAAACATAAAGGGGCTCATCGCTGATGATATTCCTGCCCTCATCACTTTCCATGCAATAACCGCCGCTGATCCTGTAAAAGCTTTTGTCACCGGAATATGTATATTTATTGGACATATAATATTGATACAGCTCCTCCTGAATAAAGAGCTTTTCGATTCTGTCTGCTTGCCCCCCCTGATTGATAAGCTTTTCAAAAAATGATGAATAGCTTAATCGTTGCCAGCAGAAATTTATCATAGCAGTAGGATCCGATATCTTAATGGTATTCACTGTCATGCTGTCATCATACAGGTTAATATAGGAGATGCTGTCCGGCCTCCATAATACTATTGAATTCATTGGAATAACCATTGTTTTGTCCCAAATCTCAAGCTTAAATGGCTCAAGTCCCATATAAAGCTCACCATAAAGCTGCAGAGCAATAATAATATCCTTGATTTCACGGGTTTTTTTCTCATTGAACAGACCGGTACCGCTTATATAGCTTCCCATCTTACCGCTTATTGTGTCCAATTGCTCATTGACCAGGATAAAATCATTGTGATAAAGATAAATATAGGAGCCTTCATTGATAAAGAGGGGATAGCTTTTGTCAAGCCTGATGCTGATATCCTCCGCTTCTATATAATAGAAGCCCTCTTTAAGAATTAAGCTACTGTTTGAAGGAAAGCAGTATTTCACCTCATCCCATCCCTGTGCATCTTGTTCGCCGGACAGGATTGCAAGAAGCCTATCGCCTGCCAATACAAAGCCCTCACTGTCAAATTCATATACTGGCCCTGCTTTGTGCTCTACAGGCCTTTCCTCAGGCCTCAGGATAATACTCCCTGTTATGATAATGATGAGCATCATGATAAGCAGGGACAGGACAGACCAGGTCTTAACCTTATTTATGTCATTTTCAATCAATCTGCTTCTTATCCTGCTGATTAATCCTCTATTTAGCTTGTCCATCAATCTGCCAAAAAACTTGCCAAACAATCTGCCGCCCCCTGATTATCTTTATTTTAAATCCTCAAGCAAATTAGGCTGCAGGAATAAAAACTGCTCCTGACCGTTACTTCTAATTAATATGTCTGAGCTCAAATTTATAGAGGAACCCTTGCCTAATTTTGCATAGACATAGCTTACCCCTGTTTCCAATACCCTGTAGCTTTCACTGGCCCTGTCAAAAAATTCGATGTTTCTGTTGCTTTTGACTGTTATGTACGAAAAAGGTGATATTTCTATAACATTTTCATCCCAGCTTATTTCTATAGGTTCAAAAAATATATAAGTATCCCTTCCATCAAACAGAAAGAAATCCGAGACCCTTACCGTGGCCTGACTGTTGTCAACATAATATCTGCCATCATCATCAAGGTATATGATGCTGTTAATTCCTACCCTGTTAGTCATGGCCAGATTGGGCTGTATGATTGAATAAACGCTTGTCAGCATTAAAGCCTCATCCTCTGTAAAATAAAGAGGAGTTTTATCCAACGCGATTAGTTCCTTGTCCTTCTCTATTAAGCTAATATCCTCCGACTTTGATATCCTGCTTTTTGCCGGATAAGTCGTTTTGCCGGCTGCAGTATATTGGAATACCTCCTGATCGGTTTGATATATTTCCATCTGATTTATATAAATATAAGGAACAGCAGTCACAAATAAGCCTGCTAGTATAAAATAAAGCCTTTTCTGCAGCTTTGCTTTGATCTTTTTCGACTTTGTTCCGTTGGCAAGGCTGCTTATATGCTCGATCATGCAATAAACGGACGTTACCAAAACACAGACAGAAATCGCTATATATACTGCTATCAGAAAAATACCGCTCTTTGTGCTTCTGATATATAAGCCCAGCATCTTGTCAATATATAGCTCGGCAAATATCATTATCGTACAGATTATGTCAAATGCCAAAACACTCAAATCAGCAAGGAGAATATGTATAAGCATAGTAATGATTGCACCGTATATTATATGGACTAAAACGAGCTCGCCGGAAAACACCAGATACCATATAAATATCATTCGGAGCAATATAGCTGCCAGTGCAAACTGCTTTACCGTTTTCATGCCTATAAATAATCCATAAACCTTAATCAGTCTGGATTTCCACCTTAAATTGCGAATAAGAGTTAAACTAATCAGCGCAAATGCAATCATAAATACTACAACCATCAGAATATAGGGTCCCAATAAGGACAGGTTGTAGATAATATTATTCTGCATGTGTATCCTCCCTGGTCAAAAGCTTGAACACATTATTCTTCATGATATAGAAGGCATTAATGTTCTTCATGCTTACTACATCATTTTCCGATACAATTTCAATATCTCCGTCCAGCTCTCCAACTATAGGCATATAATCAACCATAATAAGAAGATTATACTTCTTGCTGACAATTCTAATTAGCTTGACATTATAGTAGATCTGATATCCGTTCCTGAAGCTGATCACTATAGCCTCTATGCTTTTTTCCCCTGCATTTTGCACTGTCTTAGCCATTATATACCTCTTTTCTGAAGATAGATAAAAATGTGTTTATTTGCGATACTCATGGAGATTTCCTATGTAGGCGAATCTGTTTTCATCCGTTGTATCGTATTTGCCGTCAAGTATTGCCTCCACATCTATCAGTACATCTTCTATAGCTACAAACTTACCGGGTATATTCGTATACTGCTCGGCAACAAACATGGGCTGGGTAAAATAATTGCGCAGCTTTCTTGCCCGATAGAAAATATTGTAGTCCTCGGTCGACAGCTCTTCGATGCCTAAAACTGCTACTATCTCCTCCAGCTCATTATACCTGGACATATAGCGCAGAACCTCCTGAACCAGATGATAATGCCTCTCGCCAATCTTATCCACCGATATAAGCTTGCTGCTGGTCTTAAAGACATTTATGGCAGGATATATACCCTTGGCGGCAACCTTACGATCCAGTACGATTTGCCCATCAAAGTGGGAGGTTATAGCATGCACGGCTGAATCATTCATATCATCTGCTGGAATATAAACTGTCTGGAAGGAGGTTATAGAGCCCTTGTCGGTCGAGTTGATTCGCTCCTCAACAGCTGCTATATCGGATAAAAGCGTTGACGAATAGCCGTTGTCAATCGGCAGCTGTTCCATCTCGGCGGTTATTTCCGCATTTGCCTGCACAAAACGGTACATATTATCGATAAAGAGAAGCACATCCTGCCCCTTCTCGTCACGAAGATATTCCGCCAGAGTCAGGCCACTGTATATTGCCCTTGATCTGTTCATGGAATTTTCGCCCATCTGTCCGAAAACCATAGACATCTTGTCTATCAGATTAGCATCCAACATCTCATCGTAGAGCTCCTTGCCCTCCCTGGAACGCTCACCAATACCTACAAAAACCGAATTTGATTTCAACCCCTTATAAACATTGTTGATCAATTCCTTTATCAATACGGTTTTGCCGACACCTGCGCCACCCAAAAGACCCATTTTAAAGCCCTTTTGCATTGGTGCAAAGAAATCTATCGCCTTGATGCCGGTCCATAGGATATCTCCGTCAATATTAATTTCATTCAGCTTAAGATTGCGCTCATAAACGTTTTTTGTCCTGACCGTTTCAATGGTGTTTCCGTCAATCAGATTGCCGTAGGAATCAAAAACCTTTCCCAGTATCTCGTCTGAATACTGTATGGCAAGTCCGCCCTCTTCTATATTAACATCCAGACCCTTGCGCAGGCCTCTGACATTATCGAAGGGAGTGGCCACCGCTATATTGCCGTTTACACGAGCTATCTCAAAGCGGTTTATGCTGCCATTATGCTCAGTGCTGACTATATCGCCCGGCTTTACTTTATTCTGCTCCAGTAAAATCTCTATTCTCATATTGGATATCGATATTATTTTACCGGCCTTCATCATATATCACCCCTTGTATCGATCTTTCTTAACATAGTTTTCGATTACCTTTCTGAATTCCTTCTGGGTCCTTTCCTTTCTGGCCTCCATAAAATCAATCAGTTCTTTTTCCTCTATCTTTTTCAGGGATTCGGAGGTTGAATTCTGTCTCATTATATTCTCCGATGCAAAGCTGTTAACATTTGCTATTTTCACCTCATAGTTGATATATGTAATAACAAGGTTAATCAAAATGGTATTGGCATCACCCTCAATATAATAGTCTTCCTTATACTTACCCTTACCGCCGGCTACTATATCAAAGGGAAAAATCTTTTTCTTAACCAGTTCGATATTACTTATATTATGGAAATGGTTGTAAATTAAGTTGATTTCGGAATGCTCACGGTTAATTATGCTGCTGGACAGTATTCTCTCCAGCTCTTCATAGCGCTGTATAAAATCCTCTCTGGAAAGCTTTAATATTACACCATCCTTAACATCCCTAATCTTTTTACCTATGAGAATTTTCTTTGCCTCAGGCTCCTTAACAAGCTGCTGGTTAATAAGGAAATTAATACTCCCGCAAAAACCATAGTCACTCCCGAAGTATATATTCAGCGTAGGTTTGCTCTTATCAACCTCCCATAGCCTTTTATCCAGGATAAAATTTCGATTGTTTACAATCATGTCCATAATATCTGTTGCTTCCTTTTCCAGCTGCAGATATTTGTTCGCCTTTTTCATGGCGTTATCAACACGGATTAAGGAATGGAAGTTCATAACCTTGACTATACTTTTTATATTCATAAAAACACACGCTTTCTTTTATATATTTTCCCGATGCCCTTTTAGTCATAATCTACCAGGCCGTCAAATAAGGTGCTCATCTTCTCCAGACTAACAGGACTGAACTTGTATTGGTTCAGGCGGTTTCTTATCTCCCTCCCATTCATCATCTTCGCCGCCAGCTCAGGACTCATCTCGTCAATATTTGCAAGCTCATATACATCACATGTTTCAAGATAAGACAAAAGCTCCATTCTGACCTTTGCTCCGATCTTTTTGATCTGTTCCGTCTGTACCGCGCCGCCCAATCTGGATACGGACAGGGTATAGTCAATAGCAGGTCTCATACCCTTTTCAAAGTTCTTGGATGACAAAACTATCTGGCCGTCGGTAATTGATATGATATTGGTAGATATGTAATCGGTAATGTCTCCTCCCTTGGTCTCGGCTATAGGAAGGATTGTGATTGAGCCGCCGTTCTTATGCTGGCATCCCTTTTCCAAAAGTCTGGCATGGGTATAGAACATATCGGAGGGATATGCGTCACGTCCCGGAACCTTTCCTGTCAGTATGCTGATTTCACGATAAACATCAGCGTGCCTCTTCAAATCATCAATTACCACCAGTACGTCCATATTATGATCCAGCATATATTTCTCTGCCACCGCCAATGCCACAAAGGGGGTATTGTGCAGAACAGGAGGACACTCATCATTAAATGCGGCCATAATTATGGTGTATTCCATGGCACCCCGTTTGAGGAGCTCCGTATAAACCTCCTTAACCTCCTTCTTTGTCTTTCCGATCGCAGTGTATATACAGAGAACATCCTTACCCTTTTGGTTAACTATAGTATCCAGGGTAATCTGTGTTTTTCCTGTCTTTTTATCACCAATTATTAGCTGCCTTTGACCCCGGCCTACAGGATAGATCATATCAATGCCGGTAATACCGGTAAGAAGCGGCCGGCAAACACTGCTTCTGTCCATAATAGGAATTGGCTTCGTTTCGATGGCAAGCTTGACAATATTGTCGAATTTCTTCCCTGTAAGCTTGTCCTCTCCAAACATGTCCACGATATGACCTATTGAATCAGGGGAATAGAGTCCACAGAACTCCTCACCAGAGGCAATTACTGCATCACCTGTATATATATCCCCGTTCTTCTTTGTAATAGCTACGGTTACATATCTTTGCCCTATTGCATTAACATATCCTTCCGCCTTATCCTCAATTGTGACTTTTTCATAAAAGCCTACATTATCCAGACCTTCGACCTCTATTATATAATCATTAACATTTGATACCCGACCAAGCTCATATATGTTCTTCCTGTTTTTTATGGCAGTTATCTTTTTCTCTATTAATTCATCAACGTGTTTACTCAATACAATCACCTTAGCCTTGTACAATTAATATTGTATTAAATCAGTGACCGAAGCCACTGTTCGACCCATTAAAATTCATTGTTAACATAACACTTCAAACTTCATTCTTTTCTAAACATCAAGCACATCATCCGGCT
>Ga0116167_1001506_pt1 | contig 21320 bp, 12 predicted proteins | sample AD_JPNMR3_MetaG_FD_89794 | JGI IMG/M metagenome (GOLD analysis project Ga0116167, IMG submission 89794) | Active sludge microbial communities of municipal wastewater-treating anaerobic digesters from Japan - AD_JPNMR3_MetaG | ecosystem: Engineered > Bioreactor > Anaerobic > Digestate | place...
CCGAAATCCCACCACGCATCCAAAATATTCGCTTCATCTTCCACCGTAGCCGCAAAGGTAACCGCCAATGGAGGGCTCCCATAGGGAGGAAAACCACTTACATTAGCGATCTTCGGCGGAACCTGCTGTCGCAGGGCGTTGCAGATGTTTAGCCGCCCACCAGATAGAACTACGCCTTCGAGATCGGGCTTCTTGTCAGCAGTCGACAGAATGAGTTCTTTTATTGTCACCTGGTCATCCTGCCAATCACTACCCCAAGGGTAAAAAAGCATATCCGGAAACTCGGCCATTAGCACTGCGCAGGCTCCCGCAACGTGTGGAGTCGCCATGGATGTGCCATTCATCCATGCATATGGCAGATATCCCTCCGGGGTTTGGTCTGTAGGCAGTGTCGAAAGAATACGGTGGCCCGGAGCGGCAATATCCACTGTGGTCTTTCCCCAACACGAAAAAGCCGCCAGCCTATCATTGCAGTCGGTTGCGGCGACCGCGATTATGTTATCCAGTGGAAAACTGGACGGGTAATGGCTTTGTTTTGGATATTTAGAATCATTATCGCTCCCAGTATTTCCCGCAGCGCATATATGGAGCAAATCACAGGCCCTGAAGGCATCCTCGAGCGCTGGATCGAGGGGCCCGCTGTACCCCCAGGAATTCGAGGTGATATGCGCTCCGTTGTTCCAAGCATACGCTAGAGCTTCAATAGCATTACCAGTGTCCCCGACACCATCTTCAAGAAACTTCAAACACATAATCTTGGTGTTCCAGGCAATTCCGGTCACTCCAAGGCCATTGTTGCCTACAGCGCCTATGGTTCCCGCGGTATGCGTTCCATGTGAATCCAAGCCATCATACACGCTGTTGTCATCGTTTGCGAAATCCCATCCATAAATATCATCAATATACCCGTTTCCGTCATCATCGGCACCATTGCCCGGGATCTCCCCGGAATTAATCCATATATTATCCATAAGATCCGGATGATCCCACTCTATCCCGGTATCGAGAACGGCAACAACGATTTCTGGCACATCGTGCCTGATGGCCCACGCCTCAGGCGCATCTATGTCAGCATCAGGAGTACCGACGAGCCCCGGGTACGATTCTTGACCGGTATTGTTCAGGCCCCACATCCTGGGAAACAGGGGATCGTCCGGGATCACTGCTGATGGCGAATCGTACGCATAAACCTTTCTCTGTGGCGATACGTACATTACTTGCGGGTTTGCCCCGAGTTTTTCGACCACGCTTTCCGCATTGATTCTCTGGCCATCACAGACCTTCACCCGATAAATAGTCAGTCCTTGAGGAAATGCATCACTCGGCTTGAACCATATCGGCTTTACAATCTTCATCCCGATACGGTCCAAGCTGCCCGTAACCTCCGAAGAACCTACACCGTCAATGAATCTAACCAGATATTCGCCATCCTCAAACGCCTCCCCAGCCAGTTCCTGCTGGGCCCAGGCATTCCCAGCATCTACCGGGCTAGCTGTAGATGCCGACTCGACCGAAGCCGCAAAGAATACAATGATGACCATGATAATTGCCATACTTGCCCAATTTGGGCGCCTAGCCTTGGCCACTAATCTCCCTCCACTTCATTCAGATAATAATCACAAACCAGTACCTCAGATTTATTTGCAATATCTGTGCCATGATTTGATCAACACGTATCCGCTGGCAGAAGCCAGAGGGGGATGGCACGTGCCCTAATCTCAATCTGAGATTGGTCTCACCTCGAGACCACGCTAAGGCAACAAAACAGGCAGACAATTAACGGGAGATAGCTGGCTACTTTATGCTTGACAGTTATCCGCCCAGATCATACTCACGGATCCTTCTATATACAGTGGCACGACTGATACCCAGTCGTTCCGCGATAGTCTCCTTTGCTTTGCCACTATGCCCTAGCTGCCTCAAGCCCTCGGCTATAGCCATCCGTTCCCATTCCGATTTTGATACGAACCAGTTGAAGGCCTGACTTCCTGTTTCATTGGCTATGTCACCAGTCGACGAGCCTCCATGTTCCATTGTGCCTTTGGTCACCTGTGCCGGGAGGTGGTGAGGTTCTACAGTGTGTCCTAGGCACGTATGGAGAACATATTGAGTCGCGTTTTCCAATTGCCTTATGTTGCCCGGCCAATCATAGACAAGCAGAATCTGCTCGACCTCCTCGCAAAGCACAGGAATGTCCCGCTGCGATAAAATAGCATGCTTGTTCAGGAAATAATTGAAGAGGGGAATGATATCGGTCTTGCGTTCTCTTAGAGGCGGAATGCGGATGGGAATAACGTTCAAGCGGAAATACAAGTCCTCTCGGAACTCGCGCTGTCGAACCATTTGTTCGAGATTTCTATTGGTTGCAGCAATGATTCGCGCATTTGAAGTCAGAGTCTGTGTTCCACCGATACGACAAATCTCTCCATCGTCCAGTGCACGAAGGAGTTTCGCCTGAAGCCTCAGCGAGCAATCTGCAACCTCGTCGAGGAACAAGGTTCCTTCGTCTGCGAGCTCAAACTTGCCGGGCTTGCCCCCTTTGCGGGCGCCGGTAAACGCACCTTCTTCGTAACCAAACAGCTCCGAATCGAGCAGCTCCTCGGGCATGGCAGCACAATTCACTGTGACAAATGGTCCATACCGTCGAGCGCTGTGATAATGAATAGCGCGAGCAAAGAGTTCCTTACCTGTGCCGCTCTCGCCAATCAGCAAGACTGTGGAGAAGCTGGCCGCCGTACTGAGGGCCATCTTCTTAGCCTCCATGAGTGCAGGCGCCGTGCCAAGTATATTGTCGATGGGCTGGTCTGGCTGACTATTTGAAACTTGGTATGCAAAACGTCTTGCATTTTTGGAGCTGGTGAGCAACTCCACAGCGCCCACGACACAACCTCCGCTGCGCAGAACTGATCCACTGCTGACATACTGGATTCGCCCCGCCGGGACCGAGACTATGACCTCTTTCCCTTTATATGGCGTCCGGGTTTGCACAACTTCCAGTATGGGTGCATCAGCAACCACGTCACCGAGTTTTTTTCCTACAAGCTCGACTCCGTCTAAGCCAAGCACCTTTGATGCTGCTCGATTGCAGCAGAGAACAATTCCGTCGTCGTCTACTGCAATTATGCCTTCATCAACAGCATTGACTATACCAGTAAGCTGGTCACGAGATTTCTTGACTTCTTGTGTAACGTAGGCATTCTTCGCACCGCTTTCAACGAGCCTGGCCATCTGTTCTATAAATGCCACATACTCGTCAGAACAGTTCACAACACGCCGGCGCTGATCTTCCGTGAAGCATATGAGGCCTACCACCCCTAAAGGTTCGCCATCCATCATGAGAGGATAAACCATGTGACATGTCTCGATACATTTCTCTGCGACCTCGCACTTCCCGCAGGCGACGTTCCGCCTCGGGTCCGTGATCAAGCGAGGTTTGCCAGTTCGCATTGACTCGGCAAAAACGGACGACGAGGCAACCTTCTGACCAACAAGTCTGGAGTATCGTCCAGTGCCGGCAACCCGCGTCAACCCGCGTTCAACTATAGTGACATCCAACTGCAAAACAGTAGACACTGCCTCAGCTACTTGCTGCATAAACTCGCACATCGATCTGTCCCACAATGACATCACGCAACCACCCTTGGAATCTATCTTTAGTCGCAGTCCTTGTGCATGCTCATCACACCCCAGTCAGCTGTAATGATGATGCAACATGTCTGCTGCAAGTTCCCTAGCTCGGCGAAGGCAGGCAATGTGGGCGAATGTGCTAGATCAATATTGCGATGTTGAAGCCAACAACATCTGTTCCATTAGGTAGTGCGTCGGTATGTTGCGCATTTCAGTCATAGCAAACAGTCCCATGTCGACCCGTCGAAGCCCTCCCACTTCTTATGGCATGGCCTGCATGATCGGAGAAGCTCGGGGCTTCCCCCAGATAAGGCATTTCTCTAATCTATTCGTCAGAACAATCTGGAATCCCTTTGAAATCGGTCACCATTGCCTCACAACAATGTGGGGTTGATGCACCTTTTACCAGGCCTTAGGATGCAGTGAAGCATTGTATGGGTTTGATGCCTATGGTTGGATCGTCTGGGAGCTAACCATACCCAGAACAATTGTCAATCGCAGTTTTGGGGATGTCGGCCCAGGCGGCGGATGGCAACGCGCGTCTTCGCTCAATGCTGCGATTTGGCCTTCCTCCTTCTCACAACCATACAGACCCAGTGGTACACTATCTCGAAGGCGAGGACATCATATGCCTCTCACCCCAAATCGCTGGCAAGATCAATGCCATCATGGCAGAACACCGGCTTTATCCATCACAATCACGATAGAGCGCAACTTTGTTCCGTCCGGAGCGCTTGGCCTCATAAAGCGCGGCATCTGCATTCTTGATAAGCTGATCGACTTGCAGATCTGGCGAGCAGATTTCGCCTGCTACCCCCATGCTGACAGTAAGCTCAATCCTCTGATCATTGTAGAATATCTCAGCGCCAGCTATCTTCTTTCGCAACCTTTCCGCCAGCGCAAAGGCGGCATCCACTTCGGTGTCCGGCATTATCAACACAAACTCCTCGCCCCCGTAACGAGCCAGAATATCCTGAGCCCGTATACTCTGCTTCAGAAGCAAAGCCACTTCCTTCAGGACCATGTCTCCCGCCTCATGTCCGTAGCTATCATTAACCTGCTTGAAGTCGTCGATATCCAACATGATTGAAGAGACGGCCATGCCAGTCCCGCACCGCCTCAATACATCTTCCGCCTGGCAGTAGAGCGCCCTTCTGTTCGCAATATTAGTGAGGGCATCACGATGAGCAAGGTCTTTTAAGTCCCTCATCACGTTCATCTCTCGAGTCATGTCGCTCATAGTCAGACACTTCACAAATGCGCCCTTTCTCCTGCCCTGCACCGTGCGGACTCTGACTCTGTACACGCGGCCGGAACCATCTTGAAGAGCCACATTGGTCTGGCCATTTGCATGGTTCGTCACAAAATCGACTACCTGAGGGTGGGAACTGAAGACGTCAGACAGGCGCTCCCCGACGTAATCGTCCGAATTGCCTGCCACAATATGCGTCAAGGAATGGTTATGGTCGATAATGCGATTGTTTCTGTTGATGATTAGAACAGCATCATCCATACTGTCAAGTACTCTGCTCTTGGCAATGCTCACAACCTGGAAAAGTTGATTCTCATTCAAACCAAAGAGCAGGAGCACGCTCATGAACATTAAGTAAAACGGAGCCAGGTATGCATCATATGGGCTGAGCCCAAGAAGATAAACAAGGTTCCCCACTCCGGGAACGAGAAAGCTGACGAAGTAAACCCAGTATTGGGGTTTCAGATCTACCGGTGCCTCCGCTAGGGCTCTAGCCATGATCACGATGCCCGCAGCAAAAGCTAGGTTGACGTACGTCATGAAAACCTTGTACCATATGCCAGGCACAACGTGAACTATCGTAAGCACATTCGCCTTGGTGAGTACGATGTCAATATAGTACAGATGGTGCAAGCTGTTGGTGCATACAATCGCCAAAGTGACTGCGGAAAATGCTATCATGCTCAAGATCGTGCCCTTCTTGAGATGCCTATCCTTTCCTGCAAGCTCCAAAGCGGCTAAAAAACCGAAGGTAGGAAGAAAAGAGATGCCCAAGTACGCGATCCTTATGTAGACAAGTGCCTCCTCTACACTGTTGGCAGTCACTTTGAATGCATACCCAAACGAATGCAGGGCAGCGGCGAGAGCGAATCCTGCAAACCACAGATTCCTTCTTCTTCTGCCTTCAATCGCCACATAGATACTGATGCCCAACAGAATGATTCCAGAGACGATCAAAACCCCTACAATCGCGTATCCCACGTGGCGCACACCTCCAGCAACCAGCAAAAGCAATCTCGGAAACAATCCGCGGTTACCAACTCCAGACGCCGAAATGGTTCAAATAATTTTAATTTCTCGTCCGAGGCTCTTGAATCCTTCAGCTCTGCAGTGCTTGCGCAACACCTTCTCATAGCAATCGACAAGCCCTTCCGTAACAATGACTCGTGGAGCGACTCACGGTCCTTCTCCCAACTGCCCACAAAGAAACCCTGAGAATCTACAAGGCCTTTGATGTGCTCCATGAAATCATGGTAAGTGACCAATTCTAGAACGTAACCTTATATGAGCTTGGCATTGCTTGTGAAAGTGCAGAAGTTAAACTAATTCAAGGCCCGCAACGCCTTCATCTTCCGCGCTGCGGGCCTTGCTGCCGAACACGGCCCGATTGGCCGGCCCGGCTGACACTCTTCACCTAGTTAAAACCTCACATTCAGCGAAACCCTGTGCGAATCAGGGAGCACGCTATGGGTCTGGTACGCATAGTCCACGGAGAAGCCCTCCATGGCAAACCCTGCGCCCGCCGTGAGCGATGTCTCATCCCCGTCCAGCACTCCGCCGGCTCTGAGGGCAAACTGCTTGACGCGGTATTCAGCCCCGACCCTTGCCGCAAGGCCATCCTCGAACACTGCATCAGCAGCAAACAGAAGGCTATCCGAAGGACGGTAGGCTGCGCCTACGCCAAAGGCTCGTTCGAAGGCATCTTCAGCTATATTGTCGTACCGCACTTTGCCCATGAGGTTCCTGGCAACAGCGCCAAAGCTCAGCTTGGCATCGTCCATCACGTATAGCACTCCGACATCTCCTGTAACGCCTTTGCCTGATACATCAGGCAACGACTGGCTATAGAGCTTCACCGTTCCGCCAAGGCTGAGCCCTGGCACGACTTCGCGTCCGTATCCGGCCATCGCCGTGAAATCACTCATTCCAAAGGTTCCGATCACGTTTGCAAATTCATCAGTCTCTTCAATCCCCGAAGCATTGAGCCTGAGGAATCCCCCGCCCACGTTCTTCTGAGCGTATCCTAAGGCCATGTACCCAGCAGCCCCGTGCAGGCTCGTGTAGAGCGAAGTCACGCTCCGTCCCTCTATCCTTGCAAGCCCTGCGGGGTTGTAGTAGATCACGGCTGCGTCATCGGCCACGGCGATATGGGCACCGCCCATCCCCATGGCCCGAGCGCCCATCCCTATGTCAAGCATTGCAGCGGTACCGATAGGATCGGCATCTTCTGCGGCAAAAGCCGCAGCCGACATGGCCAACACCAATGTTACCGCCAACAGAAACGCGCTTATCTTCCGTTGCATCAGCTGGTCCTCCTTTGCTTTCATGACCTGGTGCTTTGCTTACCCCTCAGAGGAGGCGCAGGGAAACCCGCCCTGCGCCCCGCCTCTAAGAGGCACATTCATTGCTTTTTGAGTTGTCTACCTTTGTATGACCAGCCGTCCAACCTCAGATGTTTCACCGCCATCGGTCACAACGACGTAGAGGTACAGTCCGCTGGCGACCGGCCTGCCGCCCAAAGTGAGATCCCACATATGGAAGGTGGATCCCGCGGTCAGCTCTGCACTGTAAACAAGCCGTCCGGCCACATCGTACACGTAGAGCTTCCCATCTGTTTCGGCGTCATAGTAGAACGTCACTGACTGCCTGGCCGGGTTGGGCGCTGCAACAACTGCGTGGGCGAGAACGATGACTGTGAATTCATCACTGACGTCATGTCCCTCGGCCCCATCCGGGTCGGTTGCGGTCACCCGCACCTTGTACAACCCGCCCTTGGCCAGTTTTGAGATGTCCCACAGATACTTGCCTGTGTTCTCCTCTCCATCAGCTATCAACTGCCAGCCAGCCTCATCGTTGAGACAGTCATACTCCAGCAAGATGGCGAGAGTATCCCCGTCTGCGTCGACAGCTTCATACTCGATCGCCCGTGTCCCTGTCCAGACCGCACCGGCTTCAGGCTTGAGGATCTTCACCTCAGGCGCCACGTTGAGCACCTCGATGGCAAACTCCCCGCTTACCGCCTCTGCGCTTTCTCCTGCAGGATCTGAAACAACGATTCGAACACGGAAGCTGTCGCCGCTCTTGCCGACTTCCTTTGTGTCCCACTCGTAGGAACCTGAGTTCGGCAGAGACGAAGCGATCTCGTTCCACGTCTCTCCATCACGGGTCCATGCTATATCGACTGACAGCGAATCTGCAGGATCATCCGGATCCGCTGCCTTCCAGACGATCTCCTTCGTTCCTTCCCACTTGTCGCTCGCCGCCGGAGAGACAATCGTCACCGTTGGCGCCTGGTTGAGCTTGACCGTCACAGGGATAGTTGCGCACGGACGGAACGGATCATCTGACGTCACGTACAGATAGAGCGAGTATGTTCCGGGCGCCGCATCAGGCGAACCGAGCGTCACAACGACATCCTGCTTTCCGCCTGGCACTAAATGCCCGGAGTCGGGGTTGACTCTCACGACGGAACCTGCGGGAGAGAAGGCCACGGCAAGCCCGTCCTCCAAGTATGCAGCGTTGTACACTACCTGCAACCCGTCAGCACCGATGGCATCTTCAATGCCGACCGTAACAGCCTCTGGATCGCCATTGATCGATAGATACTGATAGACTATCGTGCCGTTGGGATAGAGGATTACCTGGTAAGTAGATCCTATCTCATCGCCCCACTCAGGCACATTGTCGTATTCCACTATGAACCTTCCGTTCAGTTCATCATGGTAGTAGTAGACATCCCCGAACGCCTCAGGATCAAGGTCGGTCCAGTAGACCGCCATCAGATCGTTTGGATCTGCCGAATTCGGAATCGGGCTATTCCTGAAATGCCCCTTCAACTGGCTCTGGTCGAAGCTGAGATAACCATTTGAAGCTATCCCAACCTGCGTCTTCAAGCTGCCGTAGAACGGGAACTTGAACGGAAGAGGCACTGTGACGCCATCTTCGTCGAAGAGCTCGATTCTCTTTCCGACCTCTCTTATCTCGAACCAGTCGAACACCGGTCCGTTCTCCTGATTGCTGTCCATCCATACATACCCGAACTGGTCGGGCCCGCCGGCGCCGGCGCCTGCAAACCCTATTGGCCTAGAGGCCGACTCGCCCTTCACAGGCTCCATCTCCGCATACCGCTTCCACTCAGGGCTCTGGGCGAAGCTCGGCATGGTTGTGACTGCAAAGTCCATCGCTGAGACTCCGGTGTTGGATATGGTCAGCAGCGACTGAGCCTCAGTCCCGGCGAGCACGACCTCGTCGAAGCTCATCGGCTCGACATTGAACACAGGCAGCCATTTGACCGTGACTGTGACCTTCTCCGACGCGCTTACTCCATTTTCATCCACCGCGTGAAGCTCGGCCTCGTACTGGCCTACGCTGGTGTATGTGTGCTCGGCATGGGCATCGTGTACAGACTCGGAACCATCGCCGAAATCCCACCATACATCCGTAATCGGCACATCGCCCGGCTCAACCAGACCGTCGAATACGACGGCAAGAGGTGGCTGGCCGATGGCAGGGGTAGCCGTGACTTTGCTGATCACCGGTCCTCCCTCGATATGGATGTTGAGTTTCACGTTGAGAGATTGAACCATAGGATCGTCAGTTGCGATTTCCAGATATCTTTCGACATCGTCACCGGGACGGCCAAGCTTTAGAGCATCAAACTCGACGGTGATCTCGCATGTCTCGCCCGCCGGGATACTCCCTGACCCAGGGTCGACGCCTATCGGAGGCATCGGCGGCAATCCGGTGCTCACGACGTATACCATCTTCTCATCCATCGAGATTACCCAGAGGTTTCCTTCACTGTCCACTTCTGCTCCGGCACCGCTGTTGTACAGGTAAGCCGGGTGGAGGAACTGCTCGATAACCTTGTGAGTTTCCACGTCGATACCGTAGATCATGTCGGGCTGTCCATTGTCGGTCACCCACAGGACTCCTGCTGGGTGATATGCAAGCCCTGCTATGTTCACAGGGAACGACCACTGTTCCAGTATTGCTCCAGGCTGATCCCAGCTCGGTCCCTTGATGTGGAAGATGATCTTCTGGTTCCAACCACCGATGTAGAACGTGTCGTCATCGGGATTGTAGGCGAGGCCCCGCTGCGACATCTTGGCCCAAAGCTCATTGGAGATAATCCTGTCCACCACTTCGCCAGTGGCCGGATCAATCCCGTATATGCCTAGATCGCCAGCGGTGTTCACCTGCCACATGATGTTGCGCACTGTATCAAATGCCATGTCGGCAGGCCATCCTCCAAACCCAATCCACGGCGTTTCAAAGGACACTCCAGTATATTCTCCGTCTTTTGTCATCTTGTGGTCCGCAATCAGTCGAGTATCGGAGATCCATACGTGATGATCTTCAACTCCGATTCCCCATGGCCCTTCGGCCACAGACGGGATGGTCCATGAAGTTACGAGATTCCCTGCTCCTTGCGGTTTCACGTTTTCCGCGATCTGTGCCACGATGCTCTGATCGAAAGGCACGGACAGATCCGCTGCGGTTCTCGCGTACGGATCAGCCACAGACTGAAGGACTTCCGGCATGGCCACGAAAGGCGCGCTTTTACGCTGCACCTTGATTGAGTAGTTGAGTGGAGCATTGCCTTCCACATTACCCAAGGTGACTGTCTGCGACGCCATTTCGTTAGGAGCGAGGGTAATGTTGATCTCCTGTGGCGACACTGTCGCGCAGGGGAGCCACTTCACTTCGATAGTCGTCCTCGCTTCATCGACTCCGCCGATGGCGTCCACTACTCTGAAGACAGCCTCATAGGTTCCCTCAGCAGCGTATGTATGCACGGCATCGAGACCTTCGTAAGCAGTTCCGTCTCCGAAATCCCAACCATAGCTGGCCACTGGGGTTTCAGGCACCTCGTATTTCGCATGGAAGGTCACCTCCAGCGGGGGCTCTCCGATCACAGGAGTCACCGTGCACTCCGTAATCCTCGGCGCCGCCTTCACAGTGGCGACCACGGGAACCATGATCATCGGGTATTCCGCATCGTTGGTATAGAGAATTACAGAACCCTTCACTGTTCCGGGCACGAGCTCTGTCGTATCCACGGTTACAGTGACAGCCGCGGAACCCGCGGGCTCCACCCTGCCGTTCTCCGGCGCCCAGCTGAGCCAATCAGCGGCGATCGGCCCCAGACCGGTCTCAACCAGGTACATGCTGTTGTTGGCCTGTGACACCAGCCAGAGATTGCCGTCGGCGTCGAACGAGCACCCAGCGCCTGTATAATCCGCGTAGTATGCATATGGGTGCGGGAACTGCGCCACGGTAGCATGGCTCTCGCAATCCACGAAGTAGACCATGTCAGGGTTTGCGTTGGTAGTTACGGCGAGAATGTTCGCCACAGGGTGGTACGCAAGTCCCGAGATGGGAACCGGCATCGGCCACTTATCCAGCACCTCGCCTGGGACATCCCAAGTTTCGCCCTTAACATGGTAGATGATTCTGTCGTTCCAACCGCCTATGTAGAACGTGTCATCATTGGGGTTGTAGGCAAGGCTCCGCTGGGCCTTGGCGGACCAGACTCGGTTTGAGATCGAGCCTTGCACTTCTCCCGTCGCGGGATCCATCTTGTATATGGGATTTCCGGATCCCACCCCAACCTGCCACAGCCATTGGCCATCAAAGGCCATGTCTGCCGGGAAGGTTGTCGGGAACTTCACCGCCCAACCGCGCTCAGTCCACTTGCCGTCCGGCGTGACGATGAGGTCGTTTTTGAGCAGCGAATCGCTGAGGAACAGCTCGCCAGTGTTGTAGTTGACCGCTACACCGTAGGTAGCCGTCATCGGCCAAGGACACGTCCAGCTCTTGATGACTCTCCCGATATTCTCAGGAAGCCACGGCGAACGGGCGTTGTCCCTCTCGGGCTCGATAGACCCGCGGGTGTCCATGGCATACTCATCTTCGAGGCTCTCCGGGAGCATCACGTCTTCTGCTTGTGGCAGGATGCTGGCCGGCGCACTTCCGAACACCAACTCTCCTTCGCCGGTGTTATGCAGAATCAGAATGTCGGAAACAGTCTGTCTTTGTGCCGCCGTGAAGCGGAACTGTCCCGGCATCCAAGACGCGCACGGCGCATCCTGCACCCTGACCCTTATAGATACACTAGTCTTGTAACCATCGTTGTCCACTGCTGTAAATGTGGCAACGTATGTTCCTTCTTCAACATATTCGTGCTCCGCAGTAAACTCGTGAACTACAGGAGCGCCGTCGCCGAAGGTCCAGTATTTGTCCACTATCGTCCCGTCGAGATCATCCGCTGCCGCAACAAACTGGAATACCGTCCCGGCCGGCGCCTGCGACGGATTGACTGCACAAGCAGAGATGACCGGCGGAATGTTCTCTATGACGCTGACGTGGACAGGAACTATCGTTCTGGGCGCCCTGACGTCGTTTGTGTCGAAGACGACATAGCCGTCAAGGTCGACAGGCGGCACAGAAGCAAGATCCATAACCACATCGAAGACCTGACTCTGCCCTGGCTCGATCGTAGCAGAACCCGGGCTGACCGAGAGCCACTGATATGTCCTGAACTCGATCGCCAGGTTGTTTTCGATATAGCCATAAGCATCGCAGAGCACCTCAAGTCCGTCAGTTCCATCGGCGTTCTCAATGCCAATGGTGGCACTGGCCTCGTCGGCATCATTGCCGAAGCTCATGTCGAGATACTGGTAGACTATCCTGCCGTCGGGATAGAGCATGACCTCGAAGGTCAATTGCCCGGAATTCCACGACCTCGGCACGTCTTTGTATTCCACTATGACGCGGTCATTCTCCGCATCATAGTAGTGGAAAACGCCGCCGTCCTGAGGCGCACTGGCCGGCCTCAGGGTATCCCACCAAACAGCAAGAAGCTCGTTGGGGAAACCGATATCCGGCAGCGGAGTGTTGGACGTAGGCGAACCCAGAGTAGGTCCGAAGGTTAAAAACCCTGCAGCGTTCACCTTGACAGAAGTCTTCGGCTGCCCGTAGAAGGAGAATTCCCACGGAAGCTCTATCTCTTCGTACTGGTTACTCTTGAGCGTAGTCAGCTTCGTACCGATCTCCGATATCTCTGCCCACTCGAACTTAGGCCCGCCGGGCATGTTGGAGTCGCGCCATATGTAGCCGAACTTGTCCTGCCCGCTAGAGCCTTCCTTGATGAACTGTTCGGGCTCCTCGCCTGGCGACCCGCACGCGGCGGCACAGGCCTCAATGACTAGGTCAGCATCTCCCGTATTCGCAACGGTAATCCTTTCAGTTCGTGTGCGGTGAGCACGGATGGCCTGCCTTATCTCAGGCGGGTTCACTTCAGCCTTTGGAAGCGCGCGCACAGCTATGCGGAGCGTGGCGGTAGCCGTAAGGCCGTCATCGTCTACAACGGTCAGGACAGCATCGTACTCCCCTTCCGCTGTATAGGTGTGGGTTGCAGTGAGCGTTCCTTCGACAGGGTCGCTGCCGTCGCCGAAGTCCCACACAATCCGGACGACCTCGCCGTACAGGTCGTAGGCGGACGCAGTGAAGTTGACTTCGAGAGGCGCTGCACCTCCCCGAGGATCCGCCTCGATAGACGTTATCACCGGCGGCATGATCGGGTTGACGTTGAGGCACGTGTCAACCACAATCTCCGGAGCGATTGGGTCGTTGCTTTTCACCCTGATGGCTGCAGGGAACGAGCCCCTCGGGAGCTGCCCTGCATCGAATCTCACATCGAGCATTGCGGAGCTTCCAGGCGCCACAGTCCCCTCCACAGGCGACACGTTTATCCAGGTAGGGCTGAACAAGATGGCCAACTCGTCGTGGACGTACAGTTCGTCCCTGGCCACCTGAAGGCCGACGGTTCCGCTGGAGTTCTCGATGCCTATCGTGCACTCGTTGGTGTGAGTGCCCAGCATCGATTTGTACTGGTACTTGATTGCGCCGTCAGGCGTCAGTATAGCCTGGAATGTGTATGGCCCTCCCGCGAGGGTTCCGGGCACATCCTGCCACTCCACGATGAACTTGCTATCGTCGCCCCAGTAGTAGACCATTCCTGATCTTTGGGGATCCAAGTCGATCCAGCATACAGCCAACAAGTCGTTGGGCTGGGTACTGTCCGGAATTGGTGTGGTCCTCCATGTGCTAAGCCATGTTCCGAACGAAAGATACCCATTGGAGGCTATGCCTATCTTGGTCTTTGCCTTTCCGTAGAACGGGAACTCAAAAGGCAGCGGCACCGTCTGTCCGCCGTCATCCTGAAGCGGAAGTGCTGTCCCGATCCGGCTTATGTCTATCCAGTCGAACTCGGGCCCCGCAGGATGATCGCTGTCGATCCAGATATAACCGAAATCGTCAGGACCTCCCCAACCGCGGGGCTCTGTAGCGGAGCCTTCCTGGCTCGAGCCAAAGAGCTCCACTCCAACGGAGTAGTTCAGTTCGCCTTCTCCCGTGTTCGTTATGGTCACCTGCCGGGTTTGAGTCTCTCCCCACGCAAGGTTGGACTCGACCGAAGTGGGGTTGATCTCGATCACCGGAGGAATGCACACGTTTATCTCTACAGTCACCACGCTTTCAATGCCCAAATCATTGACTACGTGAAACGAGGCATTGTAGTCGCCGACCGTCGAGTATCTGTGCTGAGCATCGAATTCGTGAACCACAGCCGAACCATCGCCGAAATCCCACCACTGATCCACAATGACTCCAACTGGGGTAGTCGCAGATGCACTGAAGACAACGTCCAGTGGTGGTTGGCCGTAAGCGGGCTGAGCTGTTGCGGAGACGATCACTGGTCCGCTTGCGGCTCTCAGCGCATTGGCGGCATTAAGTCTACCTCCTGTGACGCATTTGCCTTTAAATGCTGACTTCACATCAACACTGCCAAGGATTATGTCGCGCACAGTGCGATCCCCTGGTTTCCATCCAGGCGCGCCCGGATAGAGCAGCATATCAGGATTCTGGCTGGCTACGAGTGCAGCCACTCCTGATACATGGGGCGTCGCCATGGACGTTCCGTAGAAGAACGCGTATTTCTCAGCTGGTTCATCAGGTACTGGATCCGGCGGCAACGTAGAAAGGATGAATCCGCCCGGGGCAAACAGGTCAACAGTCTTGGCCCCGTAGTTCGATCCCCACCAGCCTGAATAGTAGCAAGGCTCGTCATTCTGCATGCTCGCCCCTACGGATATGATGTTGGGCAAGTCATATCCAGACGGATAGTGCGGTTCGAGGTCAGTATTGACGCCTTCATTCCCTGCCGCGCACAAAAAGAGCATTCCGGACGCCTCGATGACGTCCTTGACTATCTGTTCATATCCCCCTCCGCCCCAGCTGCAGCTGGCAATAGTAGCGCCGTTGGCGGCGGCGTACCGGATGGCCTTGATGGAGTCAGAGGTATATCCGCCATCGGGACCAAGGAACTTGATAGGCATGATGGTGACATTCCAGTTGATCCCCGAAACGCCTATGCCGTTGTTGGTCATGGCACCTATGGTCCCGGAGCAGTGGGTGCCGTGTTCGTCGTTGAGATCGCCCCACTTGTCGCGCTCCTCCCTGTCGAACACGGAGTTGTCGTTGTTGTAGAAGTCCCATCCATGTATGTCGTCGATATACCCGTTGCCGTCGTCATCGACGCCTGGCTCGCCGTATAGCTCGGCCTCGTTTACCCAGATGTGATCGGCAAGGTCGGGATGGTCTATGTAAGTGCCTGTGTCGATTACAGCCACTATTACCTCGCTCGATCCTTTGAACATCGCCCACGCCTCGGGCGCGTCGATGTCGGCGTCATTGACTGGGTCATAGTACCACGGCATCTCCGGGTCTCTGTAATTTTCGGGCAGATCATGGTTGTGCAATGGCCACATCTGCGGGAAGTAGATGTCATTTGGAAAGACTGGTTCCGAGCACTTGTACTTTTTGTAGTCGCGTTCAGCTCGGATGATTCCAGGCGCCCCGCTCAACCTAGCAATCGCCCGGTCAACCGTTTCGCTTTCGGGAATATCTACTATTCCGACAGAAAGCCCGCCCGGAAACTTCTCTGTGGGCACAAATGATTGAACGCTTTCCAGACTATAGCCGAGCTTATGAACTGAATCGGCAGCCGCCTGGATTCGTATTCCGGTATCAAATTCCACTATTAGGCGGCTGGGATGGTATTCGTCGGGTCCAGGCTGCCATCCTCCGCCCATTTTTGCTTCGAACCCTAGTGCGCCCTGGGATCCCAGCCCCACGGTGAGCAGAGTCAGGAAGACCACCAGTAGCGTTGCTCGAAGCCTTGGTGACTTTCTATAGCCACATGCCATAAATGAGTTTCTCCCCTTTCCTCATCTACGCGCCACCGCCGGTAGGCATCACTTTCGTGCCAACCCGCAGCAACGCGCATGATAACGCAAGTTGCTACTACAGTTGACATGTGTCATCTCGAATCCATGCCCCACGCATCACCTCCCCCATCTGCCCAAATGTCTGACTGTCTATGCCTATGGCATGAACCGCGCGTCTGAATGCAGCGCTTGGCAGCACAAACACGCCCGCACGGTCAACCGTCCACGCGCTGAAACGGCCATGGCTGCGCCAAGACATAGGCTGTCGAATCTCTATGAACATCTTTCATTGAGGCCAGGCTCCGTCACTACTCGCACACTCAGTCAAGTAGTGAACGCCCAATTGAAGCAGATAAAGTGACATGCTGTTTGGAAAGGCGTCTCTTCTGTGGACTAATAATCAGGCAAAGCAGCTTCAAAGTAATGCAAAGAGGCTCAGACAAGTCCCGATATGAGACAGTATCCAGCCTCACTACGCTGCTTGATTCAACATTCAACACGTTGCATTTCTCACACTGCTTTACCTGACTTTGCGGCAACTTCAATGGTCCGAAATGCGCCCGCCACCCACAAAGCGTGCCATCCCCAGTTCAACTTGGCATTCGTCACCTGTTCACGTGTGTGCCTCAAACGATTTCATCTAGTATTGCTGAAGTTCTACCGCACTCCGAGCAAGTTGGAATACGCAGTTTCCCTTGCCCTACCACGTCAATCAGTCGCTGATGCGTATTCGTAATACGAATTCGCTTTATTAATACTACTATTGCAAGCTTTGCTGTATTGCCCTGTTCCTAATGTTCATTGAATAAGACAAGCCGAAGGATCAAATGGGTGTGACGTTGTGAATTCCCAGACCATAGCATCATTTATGCAGTCAGCTTTGACCATCGCCATACCAGGCTACAAGCCTCCACTCATTGGCTTGCACAGCTAACTAAAGTGAGTATTTCATAAATTCCCCAAATTAAATGCATTATAGCTTGCCTTTTGTGCAATGTCAAAGCCAGCTAACTCCATAATCAGGGCAATCTGTCTGCCATGGCGGGATAGTAGTGGAAGGGCTTCAAAAAATGTGGCAGTGGTCCACGGCGTTTCCAGCCATTTGGGGCCATCTGCGCCCATATCTTGGTTTTGACATGGTTCCGCGGACGAAAACTCATGAGAATGAGGATGGTTGAGATCCCCACTATTGAGCCTTTCAGCAGCACATACCCCCAGAGGAATCTCCTGCCCTAGGCGCGTCAACTCGGCTTGGTAGCGGCTACTGCCAACGCCCATAAGTGGGCCCAAGGAAAAACGAGGACACCTTCGTAACTAACAGTGGCTTAATCGTGCTCCACAAGTCTCCGTAGCGTCATTTCTTCTCGAGCAGAACCGATTTGATCAGTACTTAAAGAACAAGAGCGTACCCTAGCCTGTACACGCTCGTGGCCTCGGGATTGAAGCGACCACAGCCTCGATTGGCTCCGCTCAACTGCCGGACATGAAGAGTGTTGTCCCGTCATCGTCTACTTTTTTCGTACATGCAGCGAAAAATGACCCAATGCGGGCCATTGGCAACTATACGCGCCAAGCGGAACACGGCGTTGCAGTAATATGGTAATCACTGGCGTGATGGCAAAACCATGTCGGGAAATTCGCAGGTCACAGGGAGGCGCCCTTGAAGCGAGGTTCAGTGATGCTCTTTGTTTCAACCCGAGGTTGCCTTCCTGCAGCCCTATGAAACGGCTAAAGACTGAAAACCCGGCAGTCGCCCAGGAAATTATCGAGGCTTGCTTAGGCCTCGATGCCCCTGCAATCCTACGATCTCGTGGGATAGTGAGCTCGTTCGCCTCCTATGAGCTTGGGTCTGGTGCGGGCGGCTGTGAGGTGGCCGGCGCCTATCTTTGTGACTTCAAGGCGAACAGGCACGGCTACCCTTTTCAAATGCATGCCAATGAATGTGTCTCCTATATCGAGACCTGCGTGAGCACAGATAGACTCCACGACCACGGGATCTGCAAATCTCTTCATGGCCTCTGCCGCCAGCGCCCCGCCGGCTGCCACATGGGGAATGACTGTAACCCGCTCCAGCCGGTATCGCTCTGCGCACTCTTGTTCAACCACTAAGGCCCTGTTCAAATGTTCACAGCATTGAATGGCCAAGTATAACTGGTTTTCGGAGATAACAGGCAACAACCCGGCCATTATCGCTTCAGCAACATCGACGCTGGATGCCGACCCGATTTTGCGCCCCATTACCTCGCTGGTGCTGCAGCCGACCACAACGATGTCGTGCGGTTTCAGCCTTGCCGCCTCCAAAAGGCCCTTTAGAGCTTTGCCGCTTTCAGCTGTCAGTTCCGCCATATTCATGCCTCTACCTCCTTCCGCCACCATGTCACAGGCGGCGCAATGCATCTCATTCATATAATAGATGTAGAGTTAGTATTCGCCACAGGGTTGGCCCCTCTCCTCCCATTGCTGCAAGAACTTTGGTCTCACATTAGGCCGGCGAATACCAAAACCCTCGCTGTCGGCTACCTCGTATTGTTCAAGGCGTAGTGGCATCATGTAGCATGCCAACAGCATTGCCACACGTACGGACATGAATCGCTTTTCAACCTATTTCCCAGCAGGCGGCCATTTGCCTTTTCCCATTTCGGGGGTGATCTGTTGCAGCTGCTCATTCAACTTGTCAATATATTTCTGCATCGCGTGTTTATCCGCTAGGTCAACCCCGTCTTCAAGCGCCTGGGTTAAGATTGCTTTTGCCCATCCCCAGTTTTCAGACATGTCTGCCTGCTTTACTATCCTGTCGGCGATCTTCTTGAGCCGCTTCGTGAGCTCTGCCGAGTTTTTGATGTAAGCTTTCCGTTGGAGAAAAGCAAAGAATGCTGTGAGCACTGGCTCCACTGCCTGATAGAATTCGGGACCTGCCAATACCTTCCTTGGAAGAAGGGTGAGGCAGCATGCCCTTAACGAATCTGTGCTCCACTCTTCCGGCGTTTCCAGGTAATAACCGTACATCAGATCGGCGAATACGCCTATGACAAACGCACTCTCTTCCTGCTCGTCGGCTGAAAGGCCCGAGTATTCCTCACTCCGTTCGAATTCATCTATCCATGCAGAGATCTTGTCCTCTACTTCCTGAGCCGTCTCGTTAGAATAATCCTTCATGCCAAGTCACGCTCCCGTCATGCAGACGTTAGGGTTTCACCTGAGCAATCCCTTTCTACGCTATTTTGCCACATTCCGCACGCTGATACTACCCCAACCAAAACTAGCCTGCACTTGGAGCTATGCCCACAACTCCGCCCCCAAAGATTGAGAGATGCTCATATGATGCCACACGCTCCTGTCTCGTGCCAGAGGCAATACACAGATCACCAACACCTGAATGGGAAACACGCCAGGCAACAACGTTTGGGAGAAAATAGCGAATAGTAAACGCCATGGCCAAAGGGGTACATCCCTGCCCCGAACTGATGAGGCTGGGGCGATAACAAAGCAAAAGAAGAGCCATTTTTGATGTAACGGAAGCCCACGATAACGCGGGTTTGAAAGGCGGCTAAAAAATCGTTTCCCCCATGGGAAAAGCCCGTTTTGCGGCGAGAAAAATGAAGGCAACCAGCCCAAAGTGTCGAATGTTGTAAGTAGCGCTAACAACGGAGACACAGGGGGTTACCTTCATGGCAATTATACCACAGAAGCAGCTGTTCAAGTGGGACGAGGTCGAGGAATTGGGCGATTTGGAGCGGTTGAAGCTTGTTATAGATTACCTGCCTGATGAAGAGTTGATGCAGGCGCTAGAGAACGAACGGGCCAATGGCAGGAATGACTATCCGGTCAGAGCAGTATGGAATTCAGTATTGGCAGGCATTGTGTTCCAGCATCCAACTATCGAGAGCCTTCGCAGGGAATTATCGAGAAACGCACAGCTCCGCCAGGTTTGTGGCTTTGACATCACCCTGGGCGTAGAAGGAGTCCCTTCATCATCGGCGTACACGCGGTTTTTGAGGAGACTGATGACGCACCAAAAAGGACTCGATGAGATGTTCGATAACCTGGTAAGGATGTTATGCGACGAACTCCCGGACTTTGGGGAGACGCTTGCTATAGACGGGAAAGCGCTGGAGAGTTACGCAAAGCCAAGACGTGCCGAGAGCGAAAAACCTTATGATGGCCGCCGGGACATAGATGCGAATTTCGGAGTGAAAACATATAAAGGCAAGAACAAGGATGGCAGCGTATGGGAGAAGACCATGAGCTGGTTCGGATATAAACTGCATCTTATTGTGGACGCCAACTACGAGCTGCCTGTAGCTTTTCGGGTTACGCAGGCGTCGAGGAGCGAGATAAAGGAGGCGCGCACTCTCGTAGACGAAATGGCGCTTAGGCTGCCGGAAATCGTTGACAGGTGCACTTATCTTACGGGCGACAAAGGCTATGACGACACCAAGATGACGACTAAACTGTGGGACGAATACAAAATCAAGCCTGTAATCGATATCCGAAACGCTTGGAGGGACGGGGAGGAAACAAAGCTGGTTACCGGCAGAGAAAACGTGGTCTACGATTACAAAGGGACCGTCTACTGCTACTCACCCGAAGACAATAGAAGGCGCGAGATGGTTCCGGGGGGCTTTGAGAAGGATCGTGACGCCTTGAAGTGCCTCTGCCCTGCCAAATACTATGGTGTGGAATGCCGGGGCAAAGACGCCTGCCCAGTCAAAAGTGGAGTACGGATCCCATTATGTGAAGATAGAAGGGTATTCACTCCGGTTGCGAGGCCAAGCGCCAAGTGGAAAAAGATTTATAACAAGCGCACCGCAGTGGAACGGGTAAACAGCAGGATAGACCGGGTCTTCGGTTTTGAAGACCATTGTGTCCGCGGGCTTAGGAAAATGAACCTCAGATGCTCACTAGCCCTTATAACAATGCTTGCAATGGCTTTGGGCAGGATAAAAACGAAACAAGGGGACAAACTCCGTAGCCTTGTCCAGGCTGCATAAAAGCAGCCTTTGATGAACTGAACAATGAGATGCCAGTGCGGTTAGTTTAAGGTGCCCATTTTTCCCATAGCGAGCTGAAAACAGCCTGTTGACGCCTACCTCGGCAAATGAGACTGCTTCATTGCCAGGGAGGAAGCTGCTTTTGACAAATTATGCAAC
>Ga0116167_1001508_pt1 | contig 21304 bp, 16 predicted proteins | sample AD_JPNMR3_MetaG_FD_89794 | JGI IMG/M metagenome (GOLD analysis project Ga0116167, IMG submission 89794) | Active sludge microbial communities of municipal wastewater-treating anaerobic digesters from Japan - AD_JPNMR3_MetaG | ecosystem: Engineered > Bioreactor > Anaerobic > Digestate | place...
CTGTGCCGCCATGAAACGCCTCATCCTCGCCAAAGACCTCAGAGACCACCTCGGCCGCAACGCCGCCCACGTCTCCTCCACCTTCTCCCAACACACCATCATGCAGGCATGGGACAGCCTCGTTGACCATTATCTCCAGAGGAGGGAATATGACGCAGTATCAAGGCAGTGAAAAACAGGTCGCATCCGGCGATCGTTTCGCTTTCGGCGCCAACTGGAGCAGGTTCCTGAAAACGCTCAACGACGACAGGATCTTGCAGGCGGAGACCTCCCTCAAGGAAATGCTCGAGACCCAAGATCTCACGGGCAGGTCGTTCTTGGATATCGGCAGCGGAAGCGGTCTTTCTTCCCTTGCGGCCAGGCGCCTGGGTGCGAGGGTTCACTCGTTCGACTACGACCCGCAGTCGGTCGCATGCACGAAGGAGCTCAAGCGCAGGTACTTTCCCGACGACGAGCTGTGGCGGATAGAGCTGGGATCCATCCTGGACGACCGCTACGTCTCCTCTCTCGGGAAATGGGACATCGTGTACTCATGGGGCGTTCTCCACCACACCGGGGACCTCTGGAAGGCCATGGAACACGCCGTCTCGCTGGTGGACAAGGGTGGGTCGGTCTTCATTGCCATATACAACGACCAGGGTTACCTCTCCTCTCGATGGGCGAGATTGAAATATCTCTACAACAAGAAACCCTGGACGAGGCCGATTCTCCTCGCGTACGGCCTGGTGCATTTCTGGGGGAGGACCTTCCTGAAAGAGTTCATCGCCCTGAGACCCTTCGAGACGTGGAAGGCGCACTACAAGAATCGAGGCATGTCTGCCTGGCACGACCTCGTTGACTGGATGGGGGGCTGGCCCTACGAGGTCGCAACCCCGGATGCCGTGTTTCACTTCTGCCGGGACAGGGGGTTCACCCTGAGGAGACTCGTGACGAGGCAGGGAATAGGGAACAACGAGTTCGTCTTTGTGAGAAACGCGTGATCGGGTCACCCTGCTGTCGGTTCGCACCCTGGCCAACCAGGGGCATAAGAACACCCGGAACATCTCGGCATGTCCGCCTGCATGGTACGGACGGCCACCTCGTGCCTGAAGGCGCCCTTGCATGCCTGTCTCCACGTTCCCGGATACGCATCGCCTCAAACCCCAAGGAATCCGTGCAGGATCGTGAAATCGACGGGAGAACAAACGATCGAGGACGACCGGGCGGTGCATTGCCGAAGCCGGCGGTGGCTGCAGGCGAGCACCTGGTGAGGGACGTGACGACCCGGTCGGGTGTCATCGAAGCAGGAGGCCGAGCGAGCGAGACGTGTGCGGGATAGCGGGATTCTTCGGGCTTGAAGGGCAGGCGAAGCTGGCCGATTGCGTCGAGGCCATGGCCGCGACCCTCGTCCACCGGGGGCCGGACGACGCCGGCGTGTGGGTGGATGAGGCCTGCGGCGTGGCCCTTTCCCACAGGAGGCTCTCCATCCTGGATCTCAGCCCTGCAGGCCACCAGCCCATGTTCTCGGCCTCGGGCAGGCACGTGATCGTGTTCAACGGGGAGATCTACAACCACCTGGAGCTCAGGGAGAGGCTGAAGGGGGTGGCCTGGAGGGGGCACTCGGACACGGAAACCCTCGTGGAGGCGATCGACGCCTGGGGGATCGACGAGACCCTCAGCTCGAGCGTGGGCATGTTCGCCTTCGCCGTGTGGGACCGCGCGGAAAGGACGCTCACCCTCTGCAGGGACCGCCTGGGGGAAAAACCCCTCTACTACGGGAGGCTCGGCAAGGCGGTCGTCTTCGCCTCCGAGCTGAAGGCCGTATTGGCGCTTCCCTCCTTCGAGGCCCGGGTGGACAGGCAAGCCCTCACGCTGCTCCTCAGGCACAACTACGTACCTGCGCCATGGAGCATCTAAGAGGGCATACGCAAGGTCATGCCCGGGACGTACCTGACCTTCCGCTCCCCCACGGACGACGGGACATGCTCGACGTACTGGTCGGCGCTCGACATCGCCGAGGCAGGCATGTCGAACCCCTTTGCAGGCGACGACGAAGAGGCCCTCGAGAGGCTGGACCGCCTGCTCAGGGATGCGGTGAGGGCACAGATGATATCCGACGTGCCCCTCGGGGCGTTTTTGTCCGGCGGGATCGACTCCTCCCTGGTGGTCGCGCTCATGCAGGCGCAGAGCACGAAGCCCGTGAAGACCTTCACCATCGGGTTTCACGAGGAGGTCTACAACGAGGCGGTTCACGCCAAGGCCGTGGCCGCGAGCCTCGGGACCGACCACACCGAGCTGTACATGACCCCTGCGGAATGCCGCGAGGTCATCCCCAGGCTCGCGACGATCTACGACGAGCCTTTCGCGGACTCGTCGCAGATCCCCACCTTCCTGGTCTCCGAGATGGCGAGGAGACACGTGACCGTGAGCCTCTCCGGGGACGGCGGCGACGAGCTCTTCGGCGGTTACCCGCGCTATACCAGGGCCCTGGAGCTGTACAGGGAGAACGGCTTGGTGAGGAGAGCGGCGAGGATCCCCGGGCTCTTGATGTTCTTCAGGTTGGTCACGCCGAGCCTGCTGGACAGGCTCTACCACAGGATACGGCCGGCACTGCCCGGGAGATTCAGGAACTTCAAGAACCCCGGCTCAGCGCTTCACAGCCTGCTGGTCGGCGAGGAACCCATGACGTTCGAACGCCTGTACCTGACGATGATGTCCCACTGGAACGACCCCGCCGGGATCGTCATCTCCGGCAGGGAACCCTCGACCGCCGTGAACGACCCGTCCCGCTGGCTCGACTCGCCCAGTCACGAGCAGAGGATGATGTTCCTCGACCTCGTCACGTACCTGCCCGACGACATCCTCGTGAAGGTGGACAGGGCGGCCATGGCGGTATCGCTCGAAACCCGGGTGCCCTTCCTCGACCACAGGGTCGTGGAGTTCGCCTGGACCATCCCGGTCGAAAAGAAGATCAGGGCGGGCCAGGGCAAGTGGATACTGAAGAAGCTGTTGGGAAGGTACGTGCCCATGCCCCTCGTGGACAGGCCCAAGATGGGCTTCGGCATGCCCATCGACGCGTGGCTGAGGGGGCCTCTCAGGGAATGGGCCGAGGATCTGCTCGAAGAGCACAGGCTCAGGAGGGAGGGCTTCTTCAACCCCGCCCCCATACGGGAGAAATGGGAAGAACACCTCGAAGGCAAGAGTGACTGGCATTACCTCCTGTGGGACGTGCTCATGTTCCAGGCATGGCTCGAGGAGCAGTCGAGGCGGCTGACCTAGCCGGCACATGGAACGGGAAGCCTTGAGAGAACCATCACACACGCCTGCAACCGGGGGTGCGGCCCACGGCCACCGACGGGGCGCACCGACCGTCTCGAGGCCATGTGCAGGATAGCGGGCATCTGGACACCCCCCCGTCCTGGCATCGCCGAGACCTGCGTCGCCATGCGCGACTCCATGAGCGCAGGCGGCCCGGACGACGCGGGGATCTTCGTCGACGAGAGGGCGGGGATCGCGCTCGGCCACAGGCGCCTTTCCATCATCGATCTCACCCGGACCGGCCACCAGCCGATGACGAGCTCAGACGGCAGGTACACCATCTGCTACAACGGCGAGGTGTACAACTACAGGGAGCTCAGAGAAGGGCTCGAGGCAAAGGGCCACACCTTCAGGGGCACCTCCGACACCGAGGTGGTGCTCGCCTTGTTCTCGGCCTACGGCCCCACGAGCGTCGAGTCCCTCGTGGGCATGTTCGCCTTCGCCGTGTGGGACGGCCTCGACAGGCGCCTGTTCCTCGTACGCGACCGGCTGGGGGTGAAACCCCTCTACTACTTCCACGACGGAGAGACCTTCGCCTTCGCCTCCGAGCTCAAGGCGCTGCATGCGGGCCTGGGGAAAGGGCTCACCGTCGATGTCGACTCTCTGGCCGAATTCCTCCACTACGGGTACATCTCCGGGCCCCGCTCCATCTACAGGCACGTCCGCAAGCTCGAGCCGGGCTGCATGCTCGCCTTCGACAGGGACACCGCCCCCGCGGTCTCGAGGTACTGGGACCCTGCGGAGCACATCGGCCCCCCAAGGCGTGTCCTGGACGAGGAGAGGGAAGCCGACAGGCTCGAGGAACTCCTGACCGACGCCTTCCTCAAGCGGCTCATCGCGGACGTGCCCGTGGGCGTGTTCCTCTCGGGGGGGATCGACTCTTCGCTGGTGACGGCCATCCTCGCGCACAACACGGACACCCCCATCAAGACCTTCACCATCGGCTTCAGGGAGGAAAACTACGACGAGTCGGGATGGGCCAGGGCGGTGGCAAGTCGTCTCGGGACCGAGCACACCGAGGAGACCGTGACGCCCGAGCACGCGCGGGAAATACTCCCCTTGTGGCCGTGGATCTACGACGAGCCCTTCGGCGACATCTCCGGCATCCCCACCACCATAGTCTCCCGCATCACGCGCAGGCACGTGAAGGTGAGCCTTTCCGCGGACGGCGGAGACGAACTGTTCTGCGGGTACCACAGGTACTGGGTGATGGCGAGGCTCGACGGTCTCCTCTCGAGGCTGCCCGACGCCGTGCCGCGCATGGCCGGCAGGGCGTTGGCAGCCCTCGGAACCGACGTGGCGGCGCGGATGGCGCTCGCCCTGCCGGGTCTCAGGCTGCCCGCCCTGAGGGACCGCATGAGGAAGTTCCAGGCGGTGCTCGAGAACTGGGAGGGCGGGGCCGGCCCGGCCTACCCGTACGCAGTCGCGTACTGGCTGCCGTCCGAGGTGGACCGGCTCGTGGGGGGATACGAGAACTGCAGGCCGCTGCCGGGGGAGTCGGACTGGGGCCTCTTGAAGTCCATGATGCTCTGGGACCTCGTCCACTACCTGCCCGAGGACATCCTCGCCAAGGTGGACCGCGCCACCATGTCCGTGGGGCTCGAGGGGAGGGACCCCTTCCTGGATCACCGGGTGGTGGAGTACGCCCTCGGGCTGCCGCTCGATCTCACCTACCGCGGGGGCACGATGAAGTACATCCTGAAGAAGATCCTGGCCCGCCACCTCCCGAAGCGGCTCTTCGAGAGGCCCAAGCAGGGGTTCGCGGTGCCCGTCCACTCGTGGCTGCACGACGACCTCCTGCACCTGGTGGACGAGAACCTCAATCCCGACACCTTGGGCGCCCAGACGGAGATCGACCCCGAGCCCGTGCTCGAGACCGTGGCCCTGTTCAAGGGCGGGCGCGGCTCCATGGCGGTTGACAGGGTGTGGCTGGCCCTCGTGTACATGATGTGGAGGAGGACCTACCTTGGCTGAGAAAACCCGGCCTCCGGCCAAGATCCTCCACATCATCTCCACCCTGGACACGGGGGGGGCCGAACAGAACCTGTTCAGGCTCGTGAGCACCCTGGACAGGGGCTCCTTCACGAGCGAGGTGGTGTGCATGCGGAGCCCCGGGCCCGTCGCCGCCCGCATCACGGCCTCGGGCGTGCCGGTACGCCCGCTCCACATGAGGCCGGGTGTCCCGAGCCCGCTGGGGGTCATGCGGCTGTGGTCCACAGCCGGGCGTTTCAGGCCCGACATCGTCCAGTGCTGGATGTACCACGCCAACCTCATGGGCCTCTGCCTGTTCATGCCTGGCAGGACCGTGTGGAACATCCGCTGCTCCGACATGGACCTCGCCAGGTACGGCGGCGCATACCGGTTCGCGGTCAGGGCGGGGGCGGCACTGTCGGGGATCCCCCGGGCCGTCATCGTCAACTCGGATGCGGGCAGGAAGGCGCACGAGGCGATCGGGTACAGGCCCAGACGCTGGGTTACGATCCGCAACGGGTTCGACACGGAACTCTTCAGGCCTGACGCCTCCGCCCGGTCGGCGGTCCGCGCAGAGCTGGGCATCGACGAGCATGCCCTGGTGATCGGCCTCGTGGGCCGCCTGGACCCCATGAAGGACCACGCGACCTTCTTCCAGGCCGCGGCGATGTTCCTTGAGACATACAAGGACGCGACATTCGTCCTCGCAGGCAGGGCCGTGACGGCGGACAACCCAGCCCTCACCGCCCTCATCCCCGCTTCCGCCCCCAGGGCCGCCTTCAGGCTGCTCGGCGAGCGGGACGACGTGCAGAGGGTGCTGGCGTGCATGGATATCGCAGCCGGCTCGTCCGTCTACGGCGAGGGATTCCCCAACGCCCTCGCCGAGGCCATGGCGTGCGGCGTGCCGTGCGTGGCGACAGACGTCGGCGACACCTCCCTGCTCGTAGGTGACACGGGGATCGTCGTGGAGAGGGGTTCCGCTCAAGCCCTCTGCCGGGGGCTGGAGACCCTCGCCCGCATGGGTCCCGACCAGAGGCGCCGATTGGGCGCGCGGGCCCGCACGAGGGTGGAGACCCTCTTCACCCAGAAGAACACCACGGCCGCCTACGAGGACCTGTACCGCAAAATCCTCACCTCGAGCCGTTCATGAGCCGCGCGAACGCGTCGCGCGCACGCTCGACCGGGTCGGTCCCGCTCATGACCTCCTGCATGAGGTGGCTACCCACGATCACGCCGTCTGCGAACCCGAGCAACTCGTCCACCTGGCCCGCCCTCGAGACCCCGAACCCCACGCACACGGGCAGCGTGGTGAGTTCCCTGATCGACGCCACCTGGGCGTCGATCCCCTCGGGCAGGCTCGTCCTCTGTCCCGTGACCCCCTTGACCGAGACGGCGTAGACGAACCCCGAGCACCGGGAGAGGATCTCCCGCGCGCGGGCCCTCTTCGTGGTTGGCGCTACGAGCCTGACGAGGTCGAGCCCGATTCTCGAGCAGTGATCGAAGATACCCCCGGCGTCAACGGGCAGGTCGGGTATGATGACGCCCTGAACCCCCGCGTCCCTGAGCGCGGTGAGGGAGTCCTCGAGGCCTTTTCGCATGAGGGGGTTGATATAGGTCATGATCACGAGAGGGACGGAGACCCTGGCGCTCCACGAGCCCAGGCGCTCCATGAGCTTGCACATCCGGAAGCCGGCCTTCAGGGCGAGGTAGGAGGCCCTCTGGAGGACGGGTCCGTCCGCCACGGGATCGGAAAACGGGATGCCGATCTCGATGGCCGCCGCCCCCCCGGCGGCAAGAACGTCCAGTATGTCCCCGGTCGTGTCCAGGTCCGGGAGCCCTGCCGTCACGTACGGGATGACGGCCCTCTTCGTCGAGCGGATCCTCTCCTCGATCATGCCGCACCCCCGAACACGGTGTGAACGTCCTTGTCACCCCTGCCGGAGAGGTTGACGAGGACGCGCCTGCCGGAGTTCTGCCTGCTGTACTGCTCGAGGAACGCGATCGCGTGCGCGCTCTCGAGCGCGGGGACGATGCCCTCCAGCCTGCCCAGGAGCCTGAAGGCGGCAAGGGCCTGCTCGTCGGTGACGAGCCGGTAGCTCGCCCTCTTCGTGGCCGCAAGGTGGCTGTGTTCCGGTCCGACTCCGGGGTAGTCGAGCCCGGCTGCCACCGAGTGGGTTTCGCACACCTGGCCGTCCTTGTCCTGGAGGAGCATCGAGCGGGTACCATGGAGCACGCCGGGGTAACCGAAGTTGATGCTCGCGCCGTGCCTGCCGTTGCCCTCGCCGTATGCCTCCACCCCGAAGAGTTCCACCGAGGCCTCATCGAGGAAGGCGCTGAAGATCCCGATGGCGTTGCTGCCCCCGCCAACGCACGCCACCACCGCGTCCGGCAGCCCGCCTGCCAAGGTCTCGAACTGGGCCTTGGCCTCACGCCCGATCACCGCCTGGAGCTCCCTGACGAGCGTCGGGTACGGGTGCGGTCCGATCGCCGACCCGATGAGGTAGTAGGTCGTGTCCACGTTCGCGATCCAGTCACGGATCGCCTCGCTCGTGGCTTCTTTCAGGGTGGCTCCTCCCGATTCCACCGGCGAGACCTCGGCGCCCAAGAGCCTCATGCGCTCCACGTTCACGCGCTGCCTGGCCATGTCCGTGCTGCCCATGTACACGCGGCACTCCATGCCGAACAGGGCGCACACCGTTGCCGTCGCCACACCATGCTGGCCCGCGCCGGTCTCGGCGATGACGCGCCTCTTCCCCATGCGCCTCGCGAGCAGGATCTGGCCGATGGCGTTGTTGATCTTGTGGGAACCCGTGTGCGTCAGGTCCTCCCTCTTGAGCCACACGTCGCACCCGTAGTGGGCTGAGAGCCTGAGAGCGTGCGTGAGCGGGGTGGGCCTCCCCACGTAGTCGGAAAGGTAGGCCTGAAGCTCCGCACTGAACGCGTCGTCAGCGAACGCCTGCAGCATGGCCTCCTCGAGCTCCTCCAGCGCCGGGAGGAGCGTCTCCGGGACGTACTGTCCTCCGAACTCGCCGAAATATCCCTTCATGATCTCGCCTCCCTGATGAACCTCTCGATCTTCCCCGGGTCCTTGATCCCGGGGGCCGATTCCACTCCCGAAGACACATCCACCCCGAAGGGGCGGGCGCGCCTCACGGCCTCGCCCACGTTATCCGGGGTGAGGCCTCCCGCCAGGATGTAGGGGACGCCGAGATCCTCCCACCTCCCGGCCCTGCCCCTGCCCCTGCTCGCGTCCAGGAGGATGCGGCACGCAAAGGGCGGGAGCCTCCCCGGCGCGTACTCCTCGAGCGCGAAGATCACGCCGAGGCGCTTTGCGAGCCTCTCGTAGGCGGGCGAGGCGGGCGCGTGCACCTGGGCCGCGTCCAGTCCGAGCCGGGAACAGATCTCGATGATGTCGTCCACGGGCTCGGTGGAGAACACGCCCACCTTCTCCACACCCCTCACCTCGGCGACCCAGGGCGCGACCAGGGCGGCGTCCACCTTCCGCCTGCTCTCGGTGAACACGAACCCGACGGCGTCGGCGCCGAGCTCTCGCGCAGCCAGGGCGTCCTCAAGCCTCGTGATCCCGCAGATCTTTACCCACACGGAAGATCTCCCCCGTCTTCGTCTCATCCACGAAGGCCCTGCCCACGAGAACGGCGTCGTACCCGAGGCGTGCGAGCTCCACCAGTCTCTCGCCGGTGGTGACGCCGCTCTCGGCGACCTTCACGACGTCCCCGGGCAAAAGCCCGATGAGTTCCTCGTGCCGCCTTCGGTCCACCTTCAGGGTGGCGAGGTCCCGGCAGTTGACGCCCACCAGCGTCGCACCCACCGCAAGCGCCTTCTCGAGACCCTGAGGGCCGTGGCACTCGACCAGGCAGTCCATCCCGAGCGCCCTGGCGTGGGCGTGCAGCGTCTTCAGCTCGTCCTCGGTCAGCATCTCGGTGATCAGGAGCACGGCGTCCGCGCCCAGCGCCCTGCCCGCGTCCACCTGGCGGGTATCCACCACGAAATCCTTCATGAGCACGGGCAGGCTGCAGGCACGCCTGATGCGCCCGAGGTGCTCGAGGCTGCCGTGGAAGAACTCGGGCTCGGTGAGGCACGACACCGCCGCAGCGCCGAGGCGCTCGAACTTCGCCGCAAGCTCCTCGGGCGCCTGGTGCAGGCCCAGGGGACCGTCGGTTGGGGTGGCGTATTTCACCTCCGCGATCACGGAGATGCCCCGCCCCCTGAGGGCCTGGCCGAACGGGCGCACGGCGTCCGCTCGACCCTCGGGCTGCACGAGGCTCTCGGCCCTCTTCAGGGCCATCCCGCGCATGGTGGAGAGGAAGTTCACGCCCGCCCCCTCGCCCTGTCCAGGGCCTCGAGCGCCTTACCGCCCTCGATCACTCCTCTGGCGAGCCTGACACCCTCTGCGACGTCCACCGACGGGTCGAGGGCCATGAACGCCGCTGCCGCGTTCATGAGCAGGCTGTTCAGGCACGCCCCCCTGCGCTTCCCCGTGAACAGCTCCTCGATGAGGGCCGCGGACTCGGCGGGAGAGCCCACCCTGAGCTCGTGTCCCGGCATGGGCTCGAGACCGGCGTCTTCGGGCCTGATCTCGCCCTTCTCGATCTTCGAGCCCCGTATGCGTGCGTACACCGTGGGACCCGAGATGGAGACCTCGTCGAGGCCGCCGTTGACCACCATCGCGCCTTCGAGGCCCAGGGCGTACAGGACCTCGCAGATGGGTTCCACGAGGGAAGAGGAGTACACGCCGATGACCTGGTGTGTTGCGTTCGCCGGGTTGGCAAGCGGCCCGAGCACGTTGAAGACCGTGCGGATGCCGAGCTGCCTGCGCGCAGGCATGGCGTGCTTCATGCTCGGGTGGTACAAGGGCGCGAAGAGAAAGCAGAAACCCGTCTCGTTCACCATGCGCGCCGCTTCCTGCGGGCCCAGGTCGATGGGCACACCCAGGGCCTCGAGGCAGTCGGCGCTGCCCGACGACGAACTCACCGAGCGGTTGCCGTGCTTGGCGACCTTGACCCCCGCTCCAGCCATGACGAAGGCCACCGCCGTGGAGATGTTGAAGGTCGACGCGTTGTCGCCGCCGGTCCCGCAGGTGTCCAGGACCGTCGAGCACCCCGTCGTCACCCTCGTCGCGTGCCTGCGCATGACGGACGCCGCCGCGGCTATCTCCTCCACGGTCTCCCCCTTGATCCTGAGCGCGGTGAGGAAACCGGCGATCTGGGCATCGGTCGCCATGCCGCCCATGATCAGGTCGAAGCACCCCTCCATCTCGTCCGCCGACAAGTGTCGTCCCGCAATGATCTTCTCGAACGCTTCCTTCATGGATTCCTCCTTGAGAGAGCGATGAACCGCTCCATGATCACCTCACCGAATTCGGTGGCTATGGACTCGGGATGGAACTGGACTCCGTAGAGCCTCATGTGCTCGTTGCACAGGCCCATGATCTCCCCGTCGTCGTAGGCCCGGGCGCATACCCGCAGGCTGGAAGGAAGGCTGTCTCCATCCACCGCCAGGGAGTGGTACCTGACCGCGGGGAAGTTGTCGGGAAGCCCCTCGAACAAACCTGTCCCGTCGTGGGAGATGGGGGACAGCTTTCCGTGCATGACCCTCTTGGCATGCACGATCCTCGCGCCGAACGCATGGGCGATGCATTGGTGGCCGAGGCACACGCCGAGGATCGGCACGCGCCCGGCGAGATGCTCGACGGCGCTCACGCTGATGCCCGCATCCGTCGGGTCGCCGGGCCCGGGCGAGATGACGACCGCCTCGGGCATCATCGAGTCGAGCTCCGAGAGGCCGATCTCGTCGTTCCTCCTCACGACCACCTCGACCCCCCTCGCGGCGAGGATCTGGACCAGGTTGAAGGTGAACGAATCGTAGTTGTCTATCACCAGGGTCATGACTCACCTCCCGAGCGCTTTCAGGAGCGCCTTGAGCTTGTTGTCTATCTCCTGCAACTCCCGCTTCGGCGTCGAGTCCCACACGATGCCCGCGCCCGCCTGGAGGTATGCCGTGCCCGAACGCATGAACACCGTCCTGATGACGATCCCCGTGTCCATGTTGCCGTTGTGGGAGAGGTAGCCGACCGCCCCCGCGTACGGCCCCCGGCAGCGGCCTTCCAGCTCGTCGATGATCTCCATGGCCCTCTCCTTGGGCGCGCCCGACACCGTCCCCGCCGGGAAACAGGCCTTGAGGACGTCGACGGCGGATACGCCTTTGCGCCTCGTGCCTTCCACGAGGGAGACGATGTGCATGACGTGGGAGTAGAAGCGCACCTTCTCGCGCGCCGTGACGCGGACCGACCCCGGCACGCAGACCCTCCCCAGGTCGTTTCTCGCGAGGTCCACGAGCATGAGGTGCTCGGCCCTTTCCTTCTCGTCGGACATGAGCTCCGCCGCGAGCGCATCGTCCTCTTCGGGGTCGGCCCCCCGCGGCCGTGTGCCGGCTATGGGCACCGTGGTGACGGTGTCGCCCGCGAGCCTCACCATCTCCTCGGGCGAAGAACCTATGAGGGTGACTCCACGGAGGTTGATGTAGAAGAGGTAGGGGGAGGGGTTTATGCGCCTGAGCCTCCGGTAGATGTCGAAGGGGTCCCCCTCGATCTCGACGCCCATCCTCCTGGAGAGGACCACCTGCATGATGTCTCCGCGGCGGAGGTACTCCTTTGCGGAGAGCACAGCCCGGGTGAATTCCCTCTCATCCGGCGATACGTCCTTGACACACCGTATGCTGACCTGTCGCGGCGTGGAGTCGATGCTCGTCCCCCGAAGCGCGGACTCCACCTCGTCGAAGGACTCCCGGCCGCGACGGAGCGCCTCCTCGTCGGATACGCCGGGCTCTGGTATGACCGAGAGCAGCCTGAGCCGCTGGCGCAGGTGATCGAACACGAGGACCGAATCCGCCCTCCCCAGGAGCGCGTCCGGGAACCCGGAAGGCTCCTTCGGCCTCGGCAGCCTCTCCACGCCCCTCACCATGTCGTACCCGAGGTACCCCACGTAGCCGCCTATGAACGGCGGGAGCGTGCCGTTCGCGGAGGCGAAGTCCAGGGGAGCGCCCAGCGGGATCCTCGACCAGCAATCGGCCTGTCCGGCATCCAGCTCCACGACGCCGTCTTCTGCGAACCTGCCCACGAAGCTGTACGCCACGGGGACCGACTCCAGGAGAAACCCCTGCGACCGGCCCACCAGGGCTATGTACGCCCCCACGGGGGTCACCGTGTCGAAGGGCAGGTCGTCCACGACGAGCACCCCCCTGTCCGATACGTCTCTCAATACGTTCATCTGTCCCATCACCTTTCCCGAACCTGAAAAAAAAAGCGGCAAGCTCTCGGAGGAGCTTGCCGCTTCAACGTGTGGCCGAACACTGTACCCTAGGGCAGACCTCCTCCCACACCAGTATTTCCGGCGCGCCACCACCACCTGATCTTCTTCTGGTCCACTCGTACGTTCACCATGGTGTTTCTCTATATAGAAACACTCATCGGCTGTCAAGCCTTTTTTCTTGAGAGATTTTTTCCCGAGGCCGTCACCCCCTCTCACGCGCGGCCCGGGACGTGAAGACCCGTTTCGATACGGGCTCCCGCCGAGCGCTCTCGGCGCCGCTTTCGAGACATCCGTGGCAGGTGTCCCTGGGAGATGGGCGACGCCCGCGCACGACGACCATCGGGCAACGCTCAGGCCGACCCACGACGCGCCAGGCGCGGCCGTTCAAGGCGCCCCGAACCATCATCCCGGTACTATAGGCGACGACGCCTTGTCGATCCGACGGGCCGCCGCAGGCGACCGGCACGGGGTATGGACGGGTGGTGTGCGGTGCGGGCGGCGGCCTTGGCGCACCTGTCACGCAAACACCATCAAAGCCCCTCGGCGACGCCCTGGCAAGCCGCACGAGAACGGGTTGATTTTCGGGTTCGGGATGGATATCATGACACGTGTTCGATTCGCCTGTCGTTCTCACCACACCACGCAAGGGGGCTCTATGAACGATAAGATCATTTCCTTGGACCGTCACATCATAGAGGAACAGCACCGTTACAGCGGCAGGGGCGACTTCAGCGCCATCCTCAGCCAGATCGTGTTCGCAGCCAAGGTCGTCGCGGCCCAGGTGGCCCACGCAGGGATCGTGGAGGACATCCTCGGGAAGACCGGCAGCAAGAACATCCAGGGCGAGGAGGTGCAGAAGCTGGACGTCTACGCGAACAGGCTCTTCATCAACGCACTCAACTACATCGGCAAGGTGTGCGTCATGGCCTCCGAGGAAGAGAAGGACATGATCCTCATACCTCCTGAATTTCCCAGGGGAGATTACGTTGTCATGTTTGACCCCCTGGACGGTTCGACGAACATCGACGTGAACGTCTCCATCGGGACCATCTTCGGCATCTACCGCAGGGTATCGCCCCCGGGAGGCGACGGCACGCTGGAAGACTGCCTGCAGCCCGGGCGAAAGCTCTTCGGGGCGGGCTACGTCATCTACAGCTCGAGCACCATCCTCGTCTATACCACGGGCAACGGCGTCAACGGGTTCAGCCTCGACCCGAGCGTGGGCGAGTTCATCCTCTCCCACCCGAACATCACCATGCCGAGGCGGGGCAAGATATACAGCACCAACGAGGGCAACTACCCGTACTGGAAGAAGGGCACGAGGGAATACATAGACTACCTGAAGTCGGACAGGAACACGAAGAAGGAGCCCTACACCTCCCGGTACATCGGCTCGCTCGTGGCGGACTTCCACCGGAACCTCCTCAAGGGCGGCATCTTCCTTTACCCCGAGGACACCAAGGACCCCAAGAAGCCCACGGGCAAGCTCAGGCTCCTCTACGAGGCGAACCCCCTGGCGTTCATAGCCGAGCAGGCGGGTGGTTACGCATCCACCGGCTACGAACCCATCCTCGACATCAAGCCCACGTCATTGCACCAGAGGGTGCCCCTCATCATCGGCTCCAAGGACGACGTGCTCGAATACGAGGAGTTCGCGAAGAAGAACAACGAGTAGCACAGGCGAAACACCAAACCATATACCCGAGGAGGCCCAGACATGGCTAGTCAGAAGGACTTCGAACGGGCTCTGGCGTTGGGGCGTCCCCCCACGATAGCGAGGCTCTTTCCCCATTCCAAGGCCCTCATCGTGAGCGGCAAGGTTATCGACCGAGCCATGATCAAGAAGGGCAAGGCCATGACCATTGCGGCCAACGCCCGCAACAGCATCGTCATCAGGGGGGTCCTGCAGGCGGCCCAGAGGGCGAACGCCGCGATCATCCTGGAGATCGCCAAGTCGGAGGCCGGCTACTGCCTCATCAACATGTGGAACCTGGCACGGTACGCGGACACCATCTGCAACGAGCTGGGCATCACGGTGCCCGTGGCCATCCACGCCGATCACTTCGGGCTCAAGAAGCAGCCGGAGGTTGCCAAGGCCCACACCGACATCCCCTCCATGTTCGATGCGGGGATCACGTCGATCGCCATCGACGCCTCCCACATGCCAGACGATCTCAACCTCATGGCCAACCTCGAGCTGAGCAGGCACATCCCCGCCTGGGCCGGGTACGAGACCGAGGTCGGCGAGATCAAGGGCAAGGAAGGCTTGTCCACCCCCGAGGAGGCCCTCTTCCTGATCAGGGGCTTGAACGCCCACGGCGTCTTCCCGGACTGGATCGCCCTGAACAACGGCACCACGCACGGGATAGAGGCGACCGACTCGGGCATCGACGTGGATCTCACGAGGCGCATCCACGAGGCGCTCGCGCCGTACGGCATATCCGGCGCGCAGCACGGCACCTCGGGTAACCACTACGAGAGGCTCAAGCGCATCGCCGAGGAGACCCGCACCACCAAGGCGAACGTGGCGACCGCCCTCCAGATGATCTCCTGGGGGGTCAAGGTGAACGAGTTCGGCAACGCCGTGCTCGATGCGGACAAGAACTTCATCAAGCTTTCCGACCAGGGGGTGACGGACGAGCTCTGGGCGGAGATGGTGGCCTACGCCCAGTCCAAGTCCCTCAAGGCGGGCGACTACAAGAACCTGAACCTGCCCTTCGAGAACAAGCTCCTGGCCCAGCCGAGAGAGATCAGGGAGCGTATGGCAAAGGGCGTGGAGGACTTCGTCTACGACCTGCTCGTGAAGTGGTTCAACGCCTCGGACACCGCAGACCTGGCGATCGAGGCGATCCTCGAGAAGGGCTCGTACGACATGGGGCCAAAGGCGTCGAGGATCGAAGACCCCTCAGAGTGGACGAAGGAGAAGATCGCCGAGAAGGCTGCCCGGCTGGGAAAGAGGCAGGCCTCGGGCGGCAACTTCGACGACTGAGGCCGCAAGGCTGCCGGACATGGCCGAAGGCCGTGCATGGCCGGACGGAAGGCCCCCGGCGTGGGGCCCCGACCCGTGAGACACCCATGGGTACCGGGGCAGGGTCAACTCCTCTCTCTGCTCCGGGCGCAGGCCATTGGCGAGGCACCCATGGGTACCGGGGCCGGGGGCCGGGCGTGAGGGGCGCCACACGGGCCGGCCGCCCTTCTATCCAGGGTGACGAGCACGATCGCCCTACGCGGAACAGGGGCCGCGGTCGCACGCCACAGGCGGCAGGGAAGCCTGTCCGTCCCGCACCCGGAAAGGACAGCCTTGCCCATGCCCTGCCTGAGATCGCCTCCCTCGCGGAGGCGGCCTGACCGGCTCTCGTTGCAGGGCACGGCCCCTGCATGCTCCAGTCGGCACTCTCTCCCCGGGCCCTGCGCCACCGATCCGACAGGCCGGGTCGTTCGGCCATGCCCCTGTCCGAGCCCGACGAACCAGCCTCTCGAACCCTGGACACGGTGCGCGAATACAGGGAAGCGACGCTTGTCGCAGGCGGCCTCAGGGGAGCCCCTCGTGAGAGGATCCCCCGGGGGTGAATCCCGTGCACACCGGAGACGCTTTTCCCGATCCACACGGACGTCACCCCATGGCAGGGGATGCGGGCGAAAGGGGCGCTCCCCAGGGGGCTGCAGGATATGCCTTGACTCGGGCGAACATTTGTGGCATGAGGGCAAACACCTGAAAATCCGGGAAGGTATACCATGGCACGAGTCACCGTAGAAGACTGTCTCGAGAAGGTTCCTGATCGTTTCTCGCTCGCCATCGCAGCGGCCAAGCGCACGAAGCAACTCATGAAGGGTGCCGTTCCGCTGAGCAGGCGCAAGGAAAACCGGTACGTGGTCACCGCCCTGAGGGAGCTCGCCGAGGGGAAGATCGCGGTACACGAGAGGTCATGACCAAGAGGGATTACTACGAGATTCTCGGCGTTTCCCGAACCGCGACCCCCGAGGAGATCAAGAAGGCCTACCGCCAGCTCGCTCTCAGGTATCACCCTGACCGCAACCCGGGCGACCGGGAGGCCGAGGCCCGCTTCAAGGAGGCGGCCGAGGCCTACGAGGTCCTGAGCGACCCGTCCAAGAGACGCACCTACGACCAGTACGGCCACGAGGGCCTGTCCCGGACGGGCGGCTTCCACGAGTTCACGAGCTTCGACGACATCTTCACCAGCTTCTCGGACATCTTCGGGGACATGTTCGGGTTCCCCGGGACGAGAAGGGGTTCCCGCAGGAGGCCCGTAAAGGGTGCTGACCTCAGGTACGACGCCGCCATCACCCTCGAGGAATCCGCGAAGGGCACCGAGATCGAGCTCGAGATACCCAAGGCATTCCCCTGTGACTCCTGCGGGGGCACCGGGGCCGAGGCCGGGACCTCGCCCGAGAGGTGCGCGACCTGCGGGGGCAAGGGCCAGGTCTACAGGTCCCAGGGGTTCTTCACCATCAGCACGACGTGCCCGAGCTGCAGGGGGGAAGGCCAGGTCATAAAGAAGCCCTGCAGGCCGTGCAAGGGGACGGGGCGGGTCGTGCACAAGCGGAAACTCAAGGTGAAGATACCGCCGGGCGTGGACACCGGCTCGACCATGCGGGTCCCGGGCGAGGGCGAGCTCGGGGAGTACGGCGGCCCCCCGGGGGATCTCTACGTGGTGGTGACGGTCAAGCCCCACGAGGTCTTCGTCAGGCAGGGCGACGACCTCTATGTGGAAATCCCGCTGTCCTTCGTCCAGGCGGCCCTGGGCACCACCGTGAAGGTCCCCACCCTCGAAGGCGAGACCGAGCTCGAGATCAGGCCGGGCACCCAGCCCGGGGAGATCTACACCCTCAAGGGCAAGGGTATCAGCCGCCTGCGCGGCTCGGGCCAGGGTTCGCTCCACATAGGCATCAAGGTGGAGATCCCCAAGAAGCTCACCAAGGAGCAGGAAGACCTCCTCCGCAAGTTCGCCGAGCTCTCGGGCGAAGAGGTCAAAGACCCGAAGAAAAAGAAGCTCTTCGGAAGGTTCTGACGAAAAGCCGGGCAGACCTGCACCCTCGCATGCCGAGCTTCAGGGAAGCGGCACGCTTCAGGACCTCCCCCTTCCTCACCGGGTGCACGAGGCCCCTCTCTTCGCAGAGGCGCACTGACGCCCACGGATGGAGAGGAGAGATCGGCCTCCCAAAGGCCCCACCCGGCGCCGCCCAGTCGTGCCTCATGCGCGAAAGACCCCTTGGATGCCAAAGAAGTGGCATGGGCATGCTTCGGAGTCGTTCTTTGCGCCGAGCCTTCGTCGTGCAGGAAAGGCACAAGGTGGAGAGACCGTCTTCGAGTTCACGACATGCCGCCTCAGCCTGCGGGCCCGCACCCCCAGGGCTCCGCGAAGAGGCCGCCTGGGTGGCTGCCCCAAGCCCTTGCCCCTCTTCTCATGCTTCCCCCGTACATACCCTCCCCCGTGAGAATGAACGAGCGTGGCCTCATTCCTCATGACGATTTCCGGCCTGGTTTCCGATGACGATCTAACACCGACGGCCGTCGAGGCCTGAGGCGACATCCCACGAGCGGCCCTAAGGCTACGAGAGTACGGGAAAGGTCTTGCGCGGCCTCGGCACGCCGGGGTCGACAGGACAGGGGGGTCGGGTCACCGAGGGGCCGAGCGAAGCGCGGGCGCCGCATCGGCCCGGTTCTTCAGGCGCTTGCGTGCTCGCCCGGCGTCTCGCCGCCCGGGATCCTCGATAAAATGTCGTTGATCTTGGACGTTATCTCCTCGATCTTGTAGGGCTTCTGGATGAACCCGTTGCAGCCCTTTTCCATGATGTCCTTCGCCTCGTTGTTGAGCGTGTACCCGCTCGAGAGGAGGACCTTCACCGTCGGGTCCATCTCTCTGAGCTTCTCGAACACCTCGGCGCCGCTCATGTCGGGCATCACCATGTCCAGGATCACGAGGTCGACCCTGTCGCCGAACGCCCGGTAGTACTCCAGGCCGGCCAAGCCGCCGTGGGCGGTGACCACGTCGAACCCCGCGAAGGTGAGCATCTCTGAAGCCACCTCGAGGATCATCTCGTCGTCGTCAATGAGCAGGAGGCACCCGGAGACGGTTCCCGCCCGGGCGCCGAGCGCGTCCCTGTCGGTTGACATGACGAGGGGCTTCCTCGATACCGGCAGGTACACGGTGAACTCGGACCCCTTGCCGGGCGCGCTGGTGACCGTCACGGTACCGCCATGGTTCTTGACGATCCCGTACACCGACGCCAGGCCGAGCCCCGTACCCCCCTCCCTCGCCCTGGTGGTGAAGAACGGGTCGAAGATGCGCATCATGGTCTGCTCGTCCATGCCCTCGCCGGTGTCTTTCACCGTTATCCTCACGTAATCGCCCTGCGGCAGGTCCAAGAGGGCCGAGAGCTGCGGTCCGAGCTCGCACCGGTCGACCGAGACCGTCAGGTCCCCCCCCTTGGGCATGGCCTGGTGGGCGTTCAGGAACAGGTTCAACAGGACGTGATCCATCTGCGTCCTGTCGACCTCCACGGGGAAGGTCCCCTGCCCGGTCTCCGTGTGAACCCTGAGTCCGCGGTGGGTCCGCGCGAACATCTCGGTGCTCGCCCTCACGAAGTCGGCCATCTCGGTCACCTTCACCTCGTACTTGCCCTCCCGGGCGAACCCGAGGAGACGCTGGGTGAGTTCCCTGGCCTTCTTGACGTACCTTTCGATGGTGCAGAGCCTGTCATGCAGCCTGGTACCGGCCTGGACCTCGCCCTGGGCGAGCGAGACGTTGCCGAGGATGCCCATGAGGAGGTTGTTGAAGTCGTGCGCCACACCGCCCGCGAGGGTACCGATGGCCTCCATGCGCTGGGCGTGCATGAGCCTCGCCTCGAGGTTCTTCTTCTCGGTGATGTCGACGAGCACCCCCCGGAACCCGGTCACGCGCCCGTCTCTCGTGACGGGAGAGGAACGGGCGAGCCCGGAGAAGGTGGTCCCGTCCTTGCGGACCACGGTGTACTCGTTCAGGCCGGTCATCCTGCCTGCCTTGACCTGAAGGAAGTTCTCCCTGAGCCTTCCCTTGTCCGACGGGTGCACGATGTCCTCCACGGTGAGTCCGCCTCGGACATCCTCCTCGGTATACCCGAACTGTTCGAGCCCCGCCTTGTTCACGAACGTGATCCTGCCCGACAGGTCGGCCTCGTACACGGTCTCGGGAAGGAGCTCGGCGAGGTCCCTGAACCGCTCCTCGCTCCTTTTGAGTTCCTCTTCGGCCTTCTTGCGCATGGTGATGTCACGCGCGCTCCCCTGCAGGCCTACCGGCCTGGACTCGTCGTCCAGGATCCACGAGGTGGTCACCTCGATGTCCTTGAGAGCCCCATCCTTCGTCATGATCTGCATTTCGAAGGTCCCGGACATGCCCCGCACGTCGGGACTCCGGCCGAGCTCGTACGTGAGCACGCGGCGCATCCTCGAGGAGGATTCCAGGGTGAGGAAATCCTCCATGCGTTTCCCGATGATCTCGCGGGGTTCGTATCCCGCCAGGGTCTTGACGGACGGGCTCGCGTACGTGAAGACCCCCTCGAGCGAGAGCGTCCATATCACGTCGGAGGAATTCTCCGCCAGCAGCCTGTACCTCTCCTCGCTCTCCCTGAGTGCGGCCTCGTATGCCGCCCTCACCGACACGTCCCTCACGACCCCCTTGAACCCGACGACCCTGCCTGTCTCGTCCTTCCTGAGGGAGACCGAGGTCTCCACGGGCATGGCCTTCCCCTCGTGAGTGATCACGGTGAACGTCACCTGCCCCTCGGGCCTGCCGGTCACGAACACCTTGTGGTACACCTCGAACACCTTGTCCACGTCATCGGGATGTATGTACTGCCTGAAGTTCATGCCGAGGAGACGTCCCTCCGGGTACCCCAGTTCCTGCCACGCCCTCGCGTTGAAGAAGGTGAAGTTGCCCTCGAGATCCACCTCGTAGTACGCCTCCTGGATGCTCTCGAGGATGTTCCGGTAGTTCTGTTCGCTCTTCTTGAGGAAACGTTCCGCTTCCTTGCGCTCGGTGATGTCCATGCAGGATGCGACGCTCCTGCCGGTCCCCGGGATCAGGGAAACGTTCAAGAGGATGTCCCTCTTGCCGCCCGAGCGATCGACGAACACGAACTCGTATTGCTGAGGGGCGCTCCCGGGATCCTTCCTTCTCGCCTCGTGATACTCCTTCATGCGCCCGACATCCTCTGCGGCGATGAAGGCCGTCCAGCTCATCCTGCCCTCGAGTTCCTCCTTCGAGTACCCCGAGAGTTTCTCGAAGTGCGAGTTGGCAAGCAGGATGGTCGTGTCCTCGTCTATCACGATGATGGCTGTACCGGCGGTCTCGAACACCACCCGGTAGAGCTCTTCGTCACACATAACGTTCTTCCTCATCCTGCCCTGGCCCTCCACCATGGATCAGCTCTCACGGAATCATCCATCCATCGACCGAGTCGAACGTCCCCTCACCTTCCGGGCGCTCATCCCATGCACAAACCGTACCTGCAGATCGGGAAATCACCTTGCGATATCAACCTGTTCGGCAGATCCCGCGACTTCATGAGGGCCCTCTCACAAAGAAAGAGGGGTTTTTCGTAAGGTTCATGACAACTTTAGGGGGTTAGATCGTAACATTTTGAGGAGCAGTTTGTACACATCTTCGTTGCGGTGGTTGAACCTGAACTCGGTCTCTTTCAGATGGAGA
>Ga0116167_1001525_pt1 | contig 21125 bp, 21 predicted proteins | sample AD_JPNMR3_MetaG_FD_89794 | JGI IMG/M metagenome (GOLD analysis project Ga0116167, IMG submission 89794) | Active sludge microbial communities of municipal wastewater-treating anaerobic digesters from Japan - AD_JPNMR3_MetaG | ecosystem: Engineered > Bioreactor > Anaerobic > Digestate | place...
GTCCAAGAACCTCTCCAAGGCGCTCGAGCGCCGGGTGACCATCCAGGAGATCAAGGTCAACCCCTATACCTTGGTCGTGACGGTCAAGGGCCTTTCCATCAGTGACCTGGACAGGCACAGGACCTTCGCGTCCTTCGACTCGCTCATGGTCAATGCCGAGTGGGCATCCCTGTTCAAACGGGCCCCGGTGGTCAGGGAGGTGCGGCTCCACCGTCCTTCGGTCAGGATCGTCCGGTTCGAGGACAACACCTATAATGTTTCCGATCTCCTGCACAAGGATGCGAAGAAGGGAAAGTCAGCGCCTATGTTGTTCTCCGTGTCGAACATCCAGGTCACGGGCGGCACCGTGATCATGGACGATCGGCCGGTGCACAAGATTCACACGGCCGAGGACATATCGCTGTCCATCCCGTTCATCTCCAACATGCCCCACCTCACCGAGGTCTTCGTGCAGCCCGCCTTCCACGCCGTGATCAACAAGACCCCCATAACCCTTACCGGGAGGTCGAAACCCTTTTCCGAATCACTGGAAAGCACGCTCTCCTTGGATTTGAAGGACATCGACATCCCACGATATCTCGCCTACGTGCCCGCGAAGTTCGGGTTTGCCCTCGAGTCGTGCAGGGCCGATCTGAGCGCGACCATAACCTTCCGGCAGTTCAAGGACAAGCGCACACCCGAGTCCAGCGTCTCCGGTCGTATGGTCCTGAGCGACGTGGTCCTGGCTGAGCTCGACGGCATACGGCTTTTGTCCATACCTTCACTCACGGTCGATGTCGCGGCCTCCTCGTTCCTGAGCAAAGAGGTCCATGTCCGGAAGATAGGCGTCCACGCGCCGGTTCTCGCCCTCAGGAGAGACAGGTCGGGCACGCTGAACCTGTCTTGGGCCCTGAAGCAGACCAAGGCCACGGGCAAGCCCCCTGAACAGCCCAAGGAGACGCCGCCACCGGAACCCGTGCTGCTCACCATCGACGAGATCTCCCTGGAAAAGGGCGCCCTATCCTATCTGGACAGCTCGGGCGGCTCGCCCGTGAAGATCGTCGCCGCAGACCTGACCGCCAGGGCGTACGACATCACCACGTCCGGCAACGGCGGCGGCAAGGTGGTCGTGTCCTGCACGATCAACGATACCGGCAGGCTTACCCTCGATTCCTCGTTCACGCTCAAGCCCTTCACCGCGGACACGGCCATCAGCATGGACGACCTGCAGCCCGCATGGGTGCAGCCATATGTCATGGAAAGGGTGCCGATCCTCATCAGGCGGGGAACGCTGAGCGCCAGGGGCCGCGTGCGGCTGGCCAGGGACGGTGACCGTCCCCTCGGGCTGCACTTCACCGGCGACGTCCGCATCAACGACTTCGCATCCGTGGACAGGGCGCATGCCGAGGACCTCCTCTCGTGGAAGGATCTGTCCATCACGGGCATCGACCTCACCCTGAACCCGGGACGCCTGGCCATAGCCGAAATCGAACTTGCCGGGGCTTCGGGCGCCTTCATCGTCAACCCGGACGGTTCCAGCAACGTCCCCACCTTGGCGGGAGAGAAAAAGGCCACTTTGAAGCACGCCGAAGGCGGCCGGAAGAAGGCCATGGAGCGCGTGGCCGTGGGCAGGGTGCGCGTGAAGAACGGCCGCTTCACCTTCACCGACCGCACGGTGACCCCGAAGTACACCAGCTCGCTCACCGCCATAAACGGCACCGTCACAGGCCTTTCCTCGGACGTGTTCAGGAAGGCCGTGGTCAATCTCCAGGCACGGCTCGACAACCAGGCGCCCATCGCCATCACCGGGTCCATCAACCCGTTGAAGAAAGACCTGTTCGTGGACCTGAAGGCGACCCTGAAGAACATGGAACTGAGCCCCGTGACCCCCTACTCGGGCACATATGCAGGCCTGGCCATCGAGAAGGGCAAGCTTTCCTTGGACCTGGACTATCTCATCGACAGAAAACGGCTGAACGCGAAAAACGACGTCATCATCGACCAACTCACCTTCGGGGAGGCTGTACCGAGCGAGAAAGCCACCAGGCTTCCGGTGAGACTCGCCGTGGCCCTTCTCAGGGACAGCAGCGGCAGGATCGACCTCCACCTTCCTGTCACGGGCCGAACGGACGACCCGGAATTTCACATAGGAAGGCTCGTCCTCAAGATGATCGTGAACATCCTGGAAAAGGCCGCCACCTCGCCCTTTGCCCTGCTGGAGGCCATGTACCCGGGCGCGACGGAACTGAGCCACATCACCTTCGAGCCGGGCAGGTCCACGCTCACGGACGATGCGCGGAAGAAACTCTCAGACCTCGCGAAGATCCTCACCGAAAAGCCTTCGCTCACCCTCGAGATAACGGGGTTCGTGGATGCATCGTCGGACAGGGAGGGCCTTGCAAAAACCCTCTTCGAGCGCAAGCTCAAGGCCCAGAAGATCAAGGACCTGCTGAAGGCGGGGAAGCAGGCATCGTCTGTGGACGAAATCAGCCTGGAGCCGGCCGAATACGGCACCTACCTCGCCAAGGCCTACAGGGCCGAATCGTTCGACAAACCCACGAACGTTCTCGGCATCCCCAAGACCCTGCCGGACGAGGAAATGAAGCTGCTCATCATGGAGCACATCAAGGTAACGGATGACGACCTCAAGGCCCTTGCCGCGGCCAGGTCCCGGCAGGTCAGGGACGAGCTCGCCCACGCGTGGCAGGTGGACCCTGGACGGATCTTCCTTGTGGAGGCAGACCCCTTCAAGCCCGAACAGATTGACAAGGTCGCGAACTCCCGGGTGAGCCTCACCATCAAGTGAACAGTGATCACGCTTTTATTCGAACGAGCGCTCACTTTTTTTATTGGCATTCCATCGCACGATCATGTATACTAGGAGGGCAATGTTCGGTACCAGCCCTGATGGTAACTCTATTACCCTTATGGATCAAAGGAGGCTCTATGGCGTATGAAACCCTTCTCCTGGAAAAACAAGGTCATATCACGGTGCTCACCCTGAACCGGCCTCCCACCAACTCGGTGAGCTACGCCATGCTGGGCGAGATCGACAAGGCTCTGGACGAGGTGGCGGCAGACAGCGACGCCCGCGTGCTCGTCATCACCGGCGCCGGGGAGAGGTGCTTCTCGGCCGGCATGGACGTCAACGACTCGCTCTCGCACCCCGACGTGGGCGAGGTGGGCCGCGCCCTGTGGACCAAGGTGGACCTGTTCGACAAGCCCACCATCGCCGCCGTCAACGGCCACGCGCTCGGCGGCGGGTGCGAGCTCGCGCTCGCGTGCCACTTCCGGTACATGGCCGACAACCCCAAGGCCGCCATCGGGTGCCCGGAGATCAACCTGGGCATCATCCCGGGCTGGGGAGGGACCCAGCGCATGACCAGGCTTTTGGGAAGGAGCAAGGCGCTCGACCTCATGCTCAACGCGAAACGCCTGAGCCCGCAGGAGGCCCTTGCCGCAGGGCTCGTCGATGCGGTCTTCGACCAGGCCGGGTTCATGGAAAAGGTCATGGAGATCGCGGCCTCGCTCGCGGAGCGCGCACCCCTCTCGGCAAGGGGCATCATCCGTGCGGTCAACGCGTACTGCTACCAGGGGATCGAGAAGGGTCTCGAGGCCGAGGCGGCGTCGAGCAAGATCTGCGCCTCGTCCAAGGACGCGATCGAGGGGTTCACCGCGTTCATGCAGAAGAGAAAGCCCGAGTTCAAGGGCGAGTGAAGAAGGAGGGGGACCATGGAGGTGAAGAAGATAGCGGTCATAGGGGCGGGCGCCATGGGCAACGGGATAGCCCAGGTCGGCATCATGGCAGGCTTCGACGTGGCCATGCAGGACATCGAGCAGCGCTTCGTCGACAGGGGGGTGGCCACCATCAAGGACAGCCTCGCAAAGTTCGTGGGCAAGGGCAAGATCACCCCCGAGCAAAGCGACGACATGCTCAAGCGGCTGATCCCCACCACCGACCTCGCGGCAGCCGTGAAGGACGCCGACCTCGTCATCGAGGCCGTGTTCGAGGACCTGGACCTCAAGAAGAAGATCTTCGCCGACCTCGACGCAAAGGCGCCGGAGCACGCCATCCTCGCGAGCAACACCTCGTCCATGAGCATCACCGAGATCGCATCCGCCGCCAAGAGACCGGGCCGGGTGGTGGGCATGCACTTCTTCAACCCCGCGGTCATGCTCAAGCTCGTGGAGGTCATCTACGCCAGGCAGTCCACGGACGAGGCGATACAGACCACGTTTGACGTCGCGAAGAAGATGGGCAAGGTGCCCGTGATCGTGAGGAAGGACTCGCCGGGTTTCATCTACAACCGGGTGAACGCCCCCACGGCGCTCCTGTTGCAGCTCATCCTGGACAAGGGCAGCCCGACGCCCGCCCAGTTCGACGCGGCGTTCAAGGGCCTCATGCCCATGACCCCCTTCGAGCTCTTGGACTACGTGGGCCTGGACATCGTGCTCCACACCCAGGACTACTACTCCAAGACGCTCTCCAAGGACTACACCCCGCGCAAGGCCCTGAAGGACCTGGTGGCTTCCGGCAACCTGGGCAAGAAGACGGGCAGGGGCATCTACGACTGGTCCGCGGGCAGGCCCGCCATCGGGGCCGACAACCCCACCACTGAGTACGACTTCACGCACATGGTGGCCCTGCAGGTCAACGAGGCTACCAAGTGCCTGGAAGAGGGCGTAACGAACGACCCCAAGGACATCGACCTCGCCATCGCCAACGGCGGCGGCGGCATGGGCCCGTTCACGCTCGCCCAGAGCATCGGCTACGACAAACTCGTGGCCCGTTGCAACGAACTGGCAGACAAGTTCGGGATCGAGACCTTCCGGCCCACAAAGACCATGCAGGAAGGCAAGATCAAGGTCTAGGCGTCGCCAACGACATCCACCCTGTCACCGGTGCAGGGGCTGCCGCGCAAGGCAGTCCCTGCTCCTTTCCCGAAGCCCCCTCGCACCCTGGACTTGTCACCATGATTGTGGGATAGTACCGCGCATCCCGTCAACCAAAGGAGGGCATTCCATGAAAGGCTCGATCCTCGTGTTGGGAACGCTGATCACGCTCATCCTCTTCACCACGGCGGTATTCGCCGGCAACCCCTCCAAGGCGACACAGGCCGATGCCAAGAAGGACACCCTGATCGTAGAATCCCCTGATGCACATGGTCAGGATATGGAAAGTGGAAAGGGCGCGAACCCCAAGCCGGACGGTGCCGACTGGGAGAAGAAAGACAAGGGAAAGACCGTCACGGGCACCGGCTCTCAGGATTCCAAGAAGGGCAAGGATGCCCAGGAGAGGCCGAAGACCCAACAGGGCGACGATAAAAAGACCGATAAGGTGAAGGATGCCAAGGACAAGGACGTTGCCGGCAAGCCAGGCCATGACATGGCCAGGAAGGAAACGGTGGTGGGCTATGTCATGACCATCGACAACCTGACCGGCTTGATCGTGGTCAAGGAAGAGAACAAGAAGACAGAGCGCGCCATCGTGGTGAACGCGCGCGACCTCGCGTCCCTGTCTGCGGGCGCCAAGGTGAACATAGAGCTCGCCCCCGGCACGAACACCGCGGAGAAGATCAGCGTCATCGCCGAGGGCAAGGGCGGCGCAAAGAGCAAAAGGAAGAAGTAGGGGCCCATTGCCTTGGTGAACGGAGAAGGACACGGAGGCCTTCCGCCATGGCCGGCCCCCGTGTCCTTTCGCTTCTTGCCGGCTGATGCGCCCCTGAGAAGAACCGCTGTTCTTTTGTAGCCCAGCAGACCTCCTCACCCCCTCAGGGAGTTCAGGGGTTCTCTTCCGATTCCATCGATGGCTTCCAGACCTCCCAGACCTTGCCCACGAGGCCCGGCCCGGGTTTCAGCGTGAGCTTGCCCGGCCTCCAGCCGGACGGCGTGGCCTCGGTGCCCTTGCTTGCCCGCACGTGCTGGAAGGCCTGGATCTGGCGGATGGTCTCGCCGACGTTCCTGCCCACCGGCGGGGTGAGCACCTCGTAGCCCTGTATGACACCGTCCGGGTCGATGATGAAGCGGCCGCGCATCTCCACGCCCGCATCCGGGTCGTACACGCCGTAGACGCTCCCCACCCGGCCGCCGCCGTCCGAGAGCATCGGGAAGGGGACGCCGCCGTCCACCATCCTGGAGAGCTCGTGGTCGTTCCACATCTTGTGCACGAACACGCTGTCCACGCTCATGGAGAGGACCTCCACGCCGAGCTTCTCGAACTGGGGGTATTTCTCGGCAACTGCCGAGACCTCGGTCGCTCAGACGAAGGTGAAGTCACCCGGGTAGAAGCAGAGCACCACCCACTTGCCGAGGTAGTCGGAGAGCTTCACCTGCACGAACGTGCCCTTGAAGTACGCGGGCGCCGTGAAATCCGGGGCCTTGGCCCCCACCTTGATCATGACCTGTGCCTCCTTCCTTTCCCCCGCCAGAACCGGGGGTGCCTCCACCGGCTTCTCACCCACCGGCCCGCCTGTGGGCCGGGCGCACCCCGCCTTGATCTCTTCAGGCATAGCCTTTCCCCTTTCCCGTGTCCCCGTCCCATGATGCCGGCTTTTGCCGAACGACCTGTCCGCCGGCACCATTCTCGATTGTTATGAGAATAATCAACGCATGCACGATGGCAATACCCGAGACAAGACTTCCTAGCTCGGCGCACCCCTCACCTCGAGCCGGGCCGGCACTCGACCACGTGCAATTCCATGGCACTGCGCGGCGGGGCAGGCGGGTGGTGCGTGCACGCACGGAATCATCCACACACCCATCAGCGAGGACCCGGCCGGAGACGGTTGGTGCGTACACGCAGGGAATCATCACGTCAAAGGAGGGTATCGAGCGGTCTTGCCTCCCCCTGCCTGCGGGCCCCTCCTGATCCCCACGGCACCCACGGGTGATATGGCGCGGGGTCTCCCCTCACCCCCCCCTCTCGCTCCGATATCCGCATTCCCCCCGCGTCGGGCGATACGTACAGAGCCTACAACCTGCACGTTGGGCGCACGGGGAGCCCCTCCCTCCTGGATGGCATCGGGTGCGACCGGGCAGCGGGGCTGTGCACGGGAGGCGGTTCGGGGCATGGGGTCGATCGTGGCCAAGCATCGGGTGCGGCCTGGCGCCAGGGGTGTTTCCCCCCTGTCAGCCCTGAGACGGCCTATCCCCCGTCCTCATCCTGGTCCTTCGTGTTCGTCTTCGCCGTCATGCTCATCCTGTCGTCCCCGAGACGGCCTAGCTCGTCCTCATCAGCAGGAGGCTCAACGCCATCACCACCATGCCCGCCACGAGGCCGAGAAGGCTGTCGTGGCCCTTGCCGTACGCCCTGCTCGTGGGGAGCAGCTCGTCGAGGCTGATGTAGACCATGATGCCCGCCACGCCGCCGAAGAGCACGCCCATCACCTCGGCGGGGATCATCCCTGACGCACCCCCGACAAAAACCATAAGCGCGAGATACGCGATCCCCGCGCCCACGGGCTCGGCCAACCCGCTCAGCAGGGAGTAGAAGAACGCCTTCCTCCTGTTCCCGGTGGCATAGAAGATGGGGACCGAGACGCTGATCCCCTCGGGTATGTTGTGCAGTGCGACTGCCACGGCAATGGCCGCCCCCAGCCCCGGGTCCTGGAGGGCGGCCAGGAAGGTGGCAAGACCTTCCGGGAAATTGTGGATGCCGATGGCCAGGGCAGTGAATAGCCCCATGCGCATCAGCTTCCTCCCATGCGGGGTGTTCTCCTGGAGGCCCTGAGCCTGCGATGATGACCCCCTCGGGCGAGGCATCTGCGCGGATGGGTCGTGGAGCACCATGGTCTCGGCCTCCGAGTGCGTCTCGTGCGGGTTGTCTTGCGCCGGGACCAGGGTGTCGATCAGGCCGATGAGCAGCATGCCGGAGAAGAAGGATGCCGCATTGATCCAGTGACCCCAGTCGCCGTACCGTCCCTCGAGTGACTCGAGGCCCTTGAAGAAGATCTCCACGAAGGAGACGTAGAGCATCACCCCGGCCGAGAACCCCGTGGTCACCGAGAGGAACCGGTAGTTTGTCCGCTTTGCCAAAAACGCGATGGCGCTGCCGATACCAGTGGCCATCCCCGCGAACAGGGTCAGCCCCAGCGCAATCCAGACACCCCTCATGGACTCCCCCTCACGCTCGGTCGATAAGCGGCCCCGCCTGTCTCGTCAACACGCTTGCCTTTGTATAGCCGTACGCGATGCTTCGTCGTTTCGGTATACCCATACCACACGGGGTTCACCGTTGCCGAGGCCCCGGCATGTCCGGCCGTACACGAACCGGCCTCAGCCCTGCGATCGCCCACGATCTGAACAATGAGGCACCGTCACGCTCACCTGCGCCCCCCCATGGCATGACAAGCCGGAAACCAGACAGGCTTCACCGGTTTGTGTCTTGGGTCCAGCACGATTGTCCTTCCCTCTCTTTCTCAAACGCCTGCAGGCATTGAACCGGCCGGGGCCGCTAGGCCGAACGATCCATCACATCTTCCATGTCTGGGTGGGGAAGGGCACCAGGCATACGCTCGGTCTCCGTAACGTCGAGCACGAGAACACCCCTTACCCCGGGCCCTCGATGAAAATTCCCATGCCTTGCACTGGGAGGTCCTGCTCCGGCCGGGCACCTCCGCCTCCCGGCCGCCCTGCTACGCGGCGAAGGTCAGCTTCGTCCCGGACATGTTCAGGATGAACTGCGCCGGCATCTCCTTCTCGATGTGCATGACGGCCTTGCGTCCCGTGCAGTGGGTGGGCACGACGTAGAGTGGGTTCAAGGCCTTGAGCTCTTCGGTGGTCCGCTCGATGATGGGCTCGAAGAAGGGACCGCTCAGGTGGAACCCGCCGATCACCGCCAACACCCTGTCCACGCCGGTTGTTTTCATGGCGTGGCGCACCGTGTTCACCACGCCCGAGTGGGCGCACCCGGTGACGACCACGAGGCCCTTGCCCCTCACGTGCACCGCAATGCCCGTGTCGTCCTCGATGGGGTCCCACTGCTCGCGGCCGTCCTCCATCCGGTGGGCGATGGGGAAACCCTTCTCGAAGTCGGTGAGCCTTTGCACCTCGCCGAGGAACAGGGCGCTCCCGTCCAGGAGCGGGTAGGGCTCGGCGGTCTCCACCAGCTTGAACCCCTCCTTGAGCACGTCTTCCTTCGTGAACCCGGGGAAGAAGACCTTGATCTCCTCGCCGAACTTCAGATAGCGCGACTTCTTGAAGACCGCGGGGTGGCAGACGAACTCGACGGCGCTCTTGTTCCCGGTGATGAGAGCGCCGACCTCATGGAAGCCCCCGGTGTGGTCCGAATGCCCGTGGGACAGCACCAGCGTCTTGACCGAGCCCATGTCCACACCGAGCTTGACGGCGTTGCGGGCTGCGCCGTCCTCGGAGAACCCGAAGTCGAAGATCAGGGACGACGCCTTTCCCGCCACATGGGTCGTGACCAGGGCCGAGAACCCGTGCTCGGCCAGGATGGAGTTCTTGATCTGCATGTCCTTGAGCGGCACGGCCCGCTGCACCACCGCCGTGTTGTCCAGGGCCGTGACGTCGATGTAGTTGTCCTGCAGGGTCAGGATTTCCACCTTGTCCACCTCGTGAATCTTCATAGATCCCTCCTTCACGTTCATTCGGGTGCGGCCGCAGCCTGCCGCACCCGTTTCTCACCAGTCAGTGGAAGCAGCCCGCCTCGCCATCACTTCTCTTTCGCATACGGCCACGCCACGATGCCGCCCTCCATGACCTTGACGTTCGTCCACCCGTTGGCCTCGAGCACCAGGGCCGCCTCGTAGCCCCTGAGCGAGATCTTGCAGTAGCAGATGATCTCCTTGTTCTTGTCCTGGGGCAGCTCGTTCAGGCGTTTTCTCAGTGCGCCCAGGGGGATGAGCGTCTCGCCGATGCCAAGGCGCGTCTGCTCGTACTCGTCCGGGCCCCGGGCATCGAGGAAGAACGGCCTGTCCTTCCCGTCCAGCTTCTTCCTCACCTCCGTGGGCGAGATGCCCTTGAGCCTGCCCTTGAGCTTGTTCTGCATGAGGTGGGCGGTGGCGATGCAGTGGTCGATGGCCAGCGAGAAGGGGGGCGCGTACGGGAGGTCGGCGTTCACGATGTCCTCCACGTGCATTCCCGCCTGGATGGCCATGGCCCACTGGGCGATCTGCTTGGCGACGTTGCCGGGACCGATGCACTGGGCGCCGAGGATCTTGCCGGTGGAACGCTCACACACGAGCTTGGTGATGAGGAGCTCGCCGCCCATGTAGTTCGGCTTGTCCGTGCTCGCGTTCATCACGGTGACGATGTCTTCGTAGCCGTTCTTCCTTGCCGCTGTCTCGGACAGGCCCGTGGACCCGGCCGAATAGTCGAAGACCTTGCAGATGCCGGTCTGGATGGTGCCCGGGAAGGTGACCGTGTTGCCGAGAACCGCGTTCTCGCCCGCCACGCGGCCCTGGAGGTTCGCCAGGTCGCCGTAGGGCGCCAGCACCTTCTTGCCCGTGATACGGTGCACGGTCTCGACGCAGTCACCGCAGGCATAGATGTCCGGGTCGGATGTCTGCATGTACTCGTTCACCTCGATGCCTCCCGTGACCCCGATGGCGAGGCCGGCCTCTTTCGCGAGCTTCACGTTCGGGCTCACGCCGATGGCCACCACGGCCAGCTCGCAGGGCAGCTCCGTGCCATTGGACAGCTTCACCCCGGTGAGCGTGCCGTTTTCACCCAGGAACTCGGCGATGCCGTTGCCCGTTATGACATTGGCATTCTTGGACCTCACGTGATTCTCCACGAGCTTCGCCAGGTCCCAGTCCAGGAAGGTGAGCAGCTGCGGCAACAGTTCGATGACCGTTATGTCGATGCCCGCGAGCTGCAACGCCTCGCAGGTCTCGATGCCGATGAGCCCGCCGCCGACGATGACCGCCTTCTTGATGAGGCCCTCGTCTCGCACCTTGCGCAGGAAATCGGCGTCCTTCATGGACTGGAGCGTGGTAATGCCCTTGAGGTTGACGCCTGGGATGGGGGGCATCTTGGGCGTTGCCCCGGTGGCGATGATGAGCTTGTCATAGCCCATGGACCCGGTCTCGCCGGTGGCGAGATGTCGGTAGCTGACCGTATGGCCTTTCCTGTCGATGGAGGTCACCTCGGTGAGCGTCCGCGCGTCGATAGCCTTGGCGTTCAGGTAGAACTTGGGGTCCCGCACGATGCCCGCGGGGGTGCTCAGGAGCATGTTCCGGTCGTCGAAGTAGCCGCCCACGTAGTAGGGGTACCCGCAGGACGCCATGGAGAGGTCCGCGTCCTTCTGGAAGATCACCACCTCCGCATGCTCGTCCATGCGTCTCGCCTTTGCCGCCGCCTTGGGTCCTGCCGCGGACCCGCCTATGACCACGATCCTCTTCCTGTCTACCAAGCGATCCTCCTTTGATGGTGCAAAGATTGGTTCATGCCCTGCCCCCGGTTCCGACCCCTCAGTGGTCGCACACGTTCCGGCCGCCCTGGAGCCTTCCTGCGAGGTACTCCTCCACCAGGGCCTCTGGCGCCATGGCCGGGGCCCCCACGAGGACGTCTATGCCCTGCTGCTGGAACAGGGCGATGGCCCGCTGGCCCATGCCGCCCGCGATGACGAAGGTGACGCCGCGCTCGGCGAGCCAGGGCGGAAGCAGACCGGGCTGGTGCGGCGGGGCGGCGATGTCTTGCCTGCCCATGATCGTCCTCGTCTCGGGGTTCACGTCGATGAGAGCGAAACGCTCGCAGTGTCCGAAATGCATGCACAGGGTTCCGTTCGCAATGGGTATGGCGATTTTCATGACTATCCTCCTTGCTTGGATGATGCGTTCTTTCCTTTCATGGGAACAGGCCTATTCCTCCTGCAGTTCCAGGAAGAGCTGTTCCACGATGTCCCGCATGGCGCCCGCCGTGGGGCTCTTGGCATAGCGGTGGACGAAGGCGTACCCGTCGTCTCCGGCCTCGGCCACCTGGGGGTCCATGGGAATGGCGCCGAGGAAAGGGACGCCCATGTCCTCGGCGATGCCCCTGCCGCCCCCACTTTTGAGCACCGGCGTGTGCTTCCCGCAGTGCGGACAGACGAACCCGCTCATGTTCTCCACCACCCCGAGCACGGGCACCTTGAGCTGCCGGCAGAAGGAGACGGACTTGCGTACGTCCACGGCCGCCACCTTCTGGGGCGTGGTCACCACCACCGCGCCGTCCACGGAGCCCAGGAGCTGGCAGACCGACAGGGGTTCGTCGCCGGTGCCCGGCGGCGAATCCACGATGAGGTAGTCCAGGTCGCCCCAGGCCACGTCCTTGAGGAACTGCTTGAGGGCCCCCATCTTCATGGGTCCGCGCCAGATCACGGCATCGTCGCGGTGGCGGAGGAAGAAGCCCAGCGACATGACCTTGAGCCCGCCGAGGTCCACGGGAAGGAGCTCCCCGGGCTCGCCTTCCACCCGTTCCCCTTCCAGGCCGAGCATGGTGGGGATGCTCGGGCCGTGGATGTCGGCATCCAGCAGCCCCACGCTCCAGCCGTCCATCATGAGGGCCACGGCCAGGTTCACGGCCACGGTGCTCTTGCCGACCCCGCCCTTGCCCGAGAGCACCAGGATCTTGTGTTTGATGCGGCAGAGCCTCTGCTCGAGCTTCCGGCGATCCGCGAAGTCGGCATCGCTCTCGTCGCTCTTGCGCTTCTTCGCCGAGCAGGTCTCGTCCGGGCAGGTCTCACAGCTTTGGCCTGCCTTGTGCATCCTGTGCGCTGCACGGTCAGTGCGGCCCTTGCCGTACGCATCCAGGGCCGCCTTGAGGGTATTCGCCGCCAGCAGGGCGCAGTGCTCCACCTCGGCGGGCAGGCCTCCCAGGGCCTTCAGGATCTCCTGCTGCCCGATCTGCGCTGCCTCGCGCACGTCCTTGCCCGAGGCCAGGGAGGTGGCCATGCTCCCGCAGGCCCGGGAAGGCCCGCACCCCGTGGTGGTGAAGGAGGCCCGTTCCACGATCCCGTCTTGAACGAGAAGCCAGATCTCCATGGTATCCCCGCAGGGGCCGGTGACGCGCCCGTAGGCGTTGAACCTGGGCGGCGGCCCCTCGTTCAGTGGCCTGGACGCGTGCTCGCGCGCCACGGGCGAAAGGTCCAGTTCTTCGTGCATCTCCCTGTCATCCTCCCGAATGGGTTATGCGCTCCCAGAGTTCCCTGATGTCGAGTGCCGCCGGGCACTCGGTCTCCACCACAGTCCGTGCCGCCACCTGGGCGGAGGTGACGCCCGCGTCGTAGCGTATGCGGCCCGCGACCTGCGCACCCGCAGTGCGTGCCATGTCCTCGATGCGCCGGGTCATCTCGGGGTTGATGTCCCACTTGTTCACGCACACACCCGCCGGGACACCGAAGTGCCTGGCCAGGGCGAGGACCCTCTCCAGGTCGTGCTCCCCCGATACCGTGGGCTCGGTGACGACGAGCACCTGCGAAGCGCCCCCCAAGGACGCGATGACCGGGCAGCCGATGCCCGGCGGCCCGTCCACGATGATCAGGGAACGCCCCTCTTCCCCGGCGATGCGGCGGGCCTCCCTGCGAACCAGGGAGACCAGCTTGCCCGAGTTCTCGGCCGCGATGCCGAGGCGTGCGTGCACCATGGGCCCGCTCCGACTCCGCGAGATCATCCACTCCCCGCAGGAGCGCTCCGGGAAGTCGATGGCTCGCTCCGGGCAGAAGCGCACGCACACCCCGCAACCCTCGCAGGACACCGGGTCCACGGAACAGACCTTCCTGCCCGCATCATCCCGCCGGGCGGCGATCGCCGCGTACCGGCACAGGTCGATGCAGGCGCCGCACCCGGTGCAGTCCTGCTGGCGGATCACCGCCTCGTGCCCGCTCACGAACTCGTGCCGCTCGAGCACCTGCGGGTCGAGGAGCAGGTGCAGGTCGGAGGCGTCCACGTCGCAATCCGCTATGACCGCGTTTTGCGCCAGCACGGCCAGTGATGCGGCCAGGCTGGTCTTGCCCGTGCCGCCCTTGCCGCTTACTACCACCAGCTCACGGATGTCTTGGGTGTCCCTCTCCACGGCGGGGCTCACTCCTCGCACCGGGGAGCGCCGCAACGCTGGTCCCTGCCGCAGCAGGTCCTGCCCGTGGTCTCCAGGGAGCAGGGGCCTTTTTGCCCGTGGCTGCCTGTCTTGTTGATGAAGCCGGTGCCGCCTGTCACCAGGCGGCGCACCCGGCCGCCGCATTCAGGACACGTCACCAGCGGCGCGTCGCTCATGGACTGCTCGCGCTCGAAGCGCACGCGGCAGTCGTTGCACTCATACTCGTAGGTCGGCATGGTCCTCTCTCCTTGTCCTGGTTCTCAAACCCTGCACGGTGTGCACGAGCCCTTCAAAGAGCCCCCGGTACCCGTCCAGCGCATCCACCATGAGCTCCCCCCGGGAATAGGCCTCTGCGATGCGGCGGTCGTCCGGGATCTCCATGAGGATGGGCACGCCCTCGTCCCTGCAGAAGACGTGGACCCGGTCGTCGCCGGCACCCACCCGGTTCACCACCACCCCGAAGGGGAGGCCGAGAGCGCGCACCATGTCGACAGCCAGCCTCAGGTCGTTGAGCCCGAAGGGCGTGGGCTCGGTGACCAGGATGACCAGGTCCGTGTCCTTGACCGTGGCGATGACCGGGCACGAGGTGCCCGGGGGTGCGTCCAGGATGGCCGTCTTCCCGGGATCGAGGCGGGCCTTCACGGCCCGGATCACGGGCGGCGCCATGGCCACGCCCACGTCTATCCTGCCCTGCACCAGGCAGATGTGCCCGGCCTGGATGACCTCGATCCCGCCGATGCGGCGGTCCTTCTCGGTGATGGCCCTGGTGGGACAGACCAGGGTGCAGCCGCCGCACCCATGGCACAGCTCCTCGAACACCAGTGCATCGTCTCTGAGCGCGGCAATGGCATTGAACTCACAGATGTCGCTGCAGGCCCCGCAGCCGGTGCAGAGCGCCGCATCCACCTGGGGAACGCGCATGGAGACCACGTCTCGGGCCATGAGCTCGCCCTTGATGAACAGGTGGCAGTTGGGCTCCTCCACGTCGCAGTCGATGAGCTGCACCGGCGAGGGCCAGACCCGTGCCAGGTTCGCGGACACAGTGGTCTTGCCCGTGCCGCCCTTGCCGGATGCGACGGAGATGATCACGGCGCCGCCTCCGGGTCGTTCTTCGGGTCGTATCCCCGCCTCCCCTTGCGCCGTGCCGTGGGTTCGTCCACCTCGTGCTGCCACCCGTCCCTCGTCTTCTCGATGCGGTCGAACCTGCCCACGTAAGGCTTTATGTCGATGAGCGGCGTGTTGTCGAGGATGTCCACCCCGTCGAGGTGCAGGGTGCGGCCTTGTCTGCGCACGAGCTCCACGATGCTCAGGCCGATAGGGTTGGGCCTGCACGGCGCCCGGGTGGAGAAGACCCCGTGATCGGCGTCCTGGAGAAAGGGCCGCACCGTGAGGCGTACCGAGTCCGCCCGGTGGAAGTGGTAGATCAGGATGAGGTGGGAGAAGCCCTCCAGGTCCTTCAGCCCCTCTTCGTACTCGGGCAGCACCTCGGCCCTGCCGAGGCAGCCCTTCGCATAAACGCCCTGGATGGGCGTCTTTTCCGGGTCCGTATGTGTGCTCCGGATGACGCCGATGGGCGTATAGGTGATGTGCCCCGTGCGGACAGACGCCTTCCTCATACCCAGTGACCCTCCACGTCCGCCGAGGTGGCCCTGGTGAGGCCGCCCGAGCGGAAGAGCTCCAGGGCCTGGGCCACGGTGGCCGCATCCGTGGTGTACACGGCGATCCCTGCGGCGGTGAGCACCTTGAATGCCTTCGGCCCGCAGTGCCCGGTCACCAGGTGCGTCGCCCCGGTCCGGGCCACGTTCTGGGCCGCCTGGATCCCCGCGCCCTGGGGGGCGTTCAGGTTCTGGGTGTTGTCCACGACCTCGAAGGTCCCGGTATCGAGATCATAGACGAGAATCCTGGGCGCCCTGCCGAACCTGGCATCCAGGGGCGCGTCCAGGCTGTGGCCCGAGGTGGTGAACGCGATCTTCATGGTTCTTCTCCTTTCCCCTTTCCTTCCTGGGCGGCCGATGCTCAGTCATAGGCCGTCATGACATCCGGGGGTTCATCCATGAGGGCGCCGGCGAGCTCCTTCATGTCCTCGCGCTCCCAGAAGCCGAGCCGCTCATGGGCCCTGAGGTACTTCATAGGGATGGGGTGGGTTCCCACCACCACCTTCAGGCCGTAGTGGTTCTCGATGAATTCCTTGTGGTCCTTGGTGTACGGGCACGGCGGGTACCCCACGACGAACCCGGTCGCCAAGTGGATGACCTCGGCGCCGTTTTCCTTCATCTCCGCAGGGACATATTCCACGTTGCCCCCCGGGCAGCCGCCGCAGCTGGAAAACCCCACAACCTCGACGGGCTCGCCTGGAGGGTAGCACGCAAAGCCGCCGCAGCGCTCCTTAAGCGCCCTGAAACACTTGCCGCCCCCGCACGAACGGTAGCGGTCACAGATGATGATGCCGATTTTCTTCATGCACTACCCCCGGGGACCCTCGGGCTCATCCCTCTTTCCCCCTCTTCCCATTCTTACCTGCCTGTTCGATCAGACCCCCGTGCCCGGGTCCGGCTTCCGGCCCCACCACGACGGCCGTGACGCGCCGCGGTTTACTGAGCCTTTCCAGCATGCGCCGCGCAAAGGCCCTGATGCGGCTCTGCGGCTGCCTCAGGTCGTGTATGGCCATGCCTGCGAGCCAGGCGACGATAGGCCCGAGGACCCCCGCCCGCCGGAAGAGGCGGCCCGGCGGCATGGGAACCCCGGGCAGGTTCCTGCCAAGGGTCCTTGTGAAGGCACGTTTCCCCCACCTGAACATCCACCGTCCTCCCTGGCGAGTATTCACGTCCTGGTCCTCCTCTGTTCCTTTCCGGGGTCGCCCCTGACCAGCGCACTCCCGCACACGGGGCAGCGCTTCTGCGAACAGGGGACGCCCCGTTCGTGCGGTTCGCTGTGGGAGCACTGCGGGCAGACGCAGGTCCCGCAGGAGTCCCGTTCCCCTGCCTCCCACCTGTCGCACCGGCCCTGCCGCGCCCCCATGCCCCTGAGGGGGTTTCGCCTCCCCTGGGCACAGCACCCGGGCATGGCATAGTCATGGTCATGGATCCTGCCTTGGAGCCATGCCTGGATCACCTCTTGCAGGTCCCCGGCCACGAACGGGATCACCTCTATGCCGCAGGAGGAGACCAGCCCCTGCGTGGAGCGCGATATGGCACCGCAGACAAGCGTCTCGACCCCGAGCTCCATCAGGCGCCTGACCTTGGCGCATACGTCTTCGGCGGGCACGTTCTCCTGGGACTGGTGCACGATGCGGCCCGCGTCGCTCTCCACGATGAAGAGCTGCCTTGCCACGTCGAAGACCGGGGCGATCCGGTTGTTAAAGGAGCTGAATGCGGCTCTCATGGGTTCAGGCCTGTCCTTGCAGATGCACAGAGCACGGACTATGCCAGGGGGACGCGCTTACCCCCCATGCATTCATTCGCTCGATATTGTTAAATAAATTGGACCAAGGGAAGGGGGTTCCCAGCGGGAAGAGTCGCGCTTCTGCAACCTTTCATGACCGCTTCAGTCGCATCGTCGCTCCCTTTTCACCCGCCTGCCGGCCCGGCCGTCCGTGCCTGCAGGTGCGATGCCGAGCCTCTTCATCTTCCGGAACAGGGTGCTCTTGTGGATGCCCAGCTCCCGGGCCGCTGCCAGGCGGTTGTTGGCACAACGTTCCAGCGCCCTGCGGATGGCCTGGGCCTCGAGCATCTGCGCGGCCGATTTCAGGCCGGGTTGAGCGGCGTGCTGCAGGGAGCGGGCGGTGATCTCCTCGGGCAGGTGGGCCACGCCGATGGAGCCCTTCTCGCAGAGGATGAAGGCGCGCTCGATGACATTGGCCAACTCCCGGATGTTGCCGGGCCAATCGTACGCCATGAGCAAGGACAGGGCCTCGGTGGTGAGCCCCTGGACGGACTTGTGCTGCAGGGCGTTGAAGCGGGTGACGAACTGCTCGACCAAGAGCGGGATGTCTTCCTTGCGCCTGCGCAGCGGCGGCAGCTCCAGGCGCACCACGTTCACCCGGTAGTAGAGGTCCTCGCGGAACGAGCCCTGCTTCACGAGCCTTGCCAGGTCGGTGTTGGTGGCCACCATGACCCGCACATCGGCGGTCTCCGACCGGGTGGCCCCCAGGGGCTCGTACTTCCTGTCCTGGAGGACCCGCAGCAGCCGCACCTGCAGGGCCGGGCTCACCTCGCCGATCTCGTCCAGGAAGAGGGTCCCGCCTTTTGCCAGGGCGAACCTGCCTGGCTTGTCCCTGGCGGCGCCGGTGAAGGCCCCCGCCTTGTAGCCGAAGAGCTCGGACTCCAGGAGCGTGTCGGGAAGGGCGGCGCAGTTCACCGCGATGAAGGGGCCGTCCCGCCTGGGGCTTAAGGAGTGGATGGTCCTGGCCACGATCTCCTTGCCCGTGCCGGTCTCGCCCAGGATGAGCACGGTGCTGGGGCTTGCCGCTACGGCGGGGATCACCTCGAAGACCTTCTGCATGAGGGGGCTCCTGCTCACGAGCTCGCCCACGTGGGCCCGTCCCTCGAGTTCCTGGCGGAGCTCCTCGAGCTCGGTGAGGTCGCGGAAGGTCTCCGCCCCCCCGATGACGTTCCCCTTCGCGTCCTTCAGCACGGCCGTGGACACGCTGATGGGGATCCGCCGCCCCTGGGCGTCTATGATGAAACAGGACCTGCCGATGACCGGCCTGCCGGTCTTCAGGGTTCTCTTCAAAGCGCAGTCCACCTCGCACATGCTGGAGCGGAAGACCTCGGAACAGAGCCTGCCCACCGCTTCATCCCGGGGAATGCCGGTGATCTTCGAGGCCGCACGGTTGAAGGAGGTGACGACCCAGTGCTCATCCACCGTGAACACCCCGTCCGAGATGCTCTCCAGGATGGCTTCCGTGGATGTCGCGGGAGAGGGGACCCGTTTCTTGCGTGCCATGGTTACGCTCCTCGGGGGCTTGCCCCATGTCGGGCGCGCCCGGCATGGGGCATTACCACATCCTGCCTGTTCACGAAAGCCCTTGCGGGTTCTCGCCACCCGCTTCACCATCCGGCGGCCTCTCGCGGGTTGGGGCTTCCTGTTCCCGAGCGGGATGATCGTTCCGCCCGGCGAGCTCCGCGATCCACAGGGGGTGGCGGTGCTCGGCGTAGTCACGCCGGATCCATCCGGTGAGGATGGCACGGATCATGGGACGGTTGGGCTTGATCAGGATGGCCGCCATGTGGGCGACAAAGGCCAGCACGAACAGGACGAAGAAGAGGTTGTGCGCCCAGGTGGCCCAGAGCACCAGCGTCAGGTCCATGTCAGGGGCGAAGAGGTTCTTCCAGGTCTTGACCAGGCCGCTCGCGATGAGCCCGGCGATGATGAGGGCGATGCCCGCGTAGGCGAGGCGCTGCTCCGGGAGGTACTTGGCGAAGGGCGGCTCCTCGCCCTTGCCGAAGAAGGACTTAATCACCTCCCACGACTCCCTGAGGTCGCCCCTCTTCGGCAGGATGGCCCGGTGGCCCATGAGCCCGTGGTAGACCACGTGGAACAGGCTCGCGCCGACGAAGACCACGGAGAACGCGTAGTGCAGCCAAAGCGAGAAGATGTAGTCGCCCGACCACCTGAGCCCCGGGATCTCGGTGATGAAGTAGCGCCTTGCAATGGGGAGCTCGAAGAGACCGGTGAGGATGAGTGCGAGCCCGGAGATCGCGATGGCCCAGTGCTCGATGAGCACGACGAGGCCGTGGCGCTTGACCAGGTTCTTCCCTTCAGGGGCCTGCCTACTCATGGTCTCCCTCCTTTCCGGACTTCATCCGCGCGCCCGCCACGGCTGCGAGACCGGCCACGAGCCCGATCACCGGCGAGGCCATGACGGCCTTGGCAACGGGGTCTGTCTTGGCCATCTTTCTCGGCGCCTTGCCCAGGTGGGGCCTGCCCGGGCCTTTCTCGATTGCCGCGTCCAAGAGCTCGAAGGGCACGGGAGAGACGTACAGGGTTGAGGTTCCCCCGTTCTCTTCCTTTCCATAGATGTACCCGTTCATGGCCTCGGCCCGGCGCTCGGCCTCGGCGAGGATCTGTTCCTTCGGCCCGATGAGCATGGCCTTTCTCGGGCACGCCGTGATGCACACTGGGTCTTCCCCTTTCAGGAGCAGGTCCTGGCAGAGGTCGCACTTGAACATGACGCCGTTGCCCGCGAGCGTCGGCAGGATGTGCAGGTAGATGCCCACGCCCGACTGCCGCTCGGGGATGGCCCAGGGGCACACCTCCTTGCACTTGGCGCCGCCGAAGCAGATGTCCTGGTCGATCACCACGGCGCCGGATTCGTACTTGTGGTTGGCAGAGAAGGGGCAGATGGTGGCGCAGGCCGGGTTGTCGCAGTGCATGCACCGCCTGGGGATAAAGACGGTCTTCTTCGCGCCGCCCAGCTCCACCTCCGCCTTCTGGATAAAGAGGTAGTTGTACGGCGTGAGGCGGTCAGTCACCCCCTGCTTCTTTGACCAGTCCTCGATCTTGCCCCTGGGGAAGGGCTTGGGGATGGGATCCACGGGTTCGGGCACCACGCCCGCATTCTTTGTTCTGCACGCCTCGACGCAGGCGGGCATGTCCCTGCCCTCGCACCCGTCGCACAGGCTGAGGTCGACGAGGGTGCCGAAGGCGCCTTCCCCGGCTGCACGAGCCTTTGCGGGCAGACCCACGGCGCCCGAGACGGCCGCCGTGGCGACGCCCGAAAGGAACGCCCTCCTGGAGATGCCGTGTTCATGATCTCTCTTCATACCCTGTCCTCTCCTTCTTGGATTGTCCACCGTGTATAGTAAGCACAGAGCGTTTCATGGAGAAGCCCCCGGTTTCTTCGCCTCATTCCTCCACGCAGATCTCCCTGCGCGTTATGGAGATCGCTGTCCTTGCCCCGAGGAACAGAATGAACAAGGACAGCAGGACCCACAGGACGACCGCCATGCCCGTAAAGAAAACGCTCGGGGCCAGACGCCCCATGAGCGTGCACGCTGCGACCAAGGCAGCCACCGGGAACGTGTAGGTCCACCAGGACAGGAAGAACCTGATCCTGGCGAGCCTTGCACCAAGGGTCATCAAAAACGCGAACATGAACACGGCGAAGAAGA
>Ga0116167_1001531_pt1 | contig 21070 bp, 19 predicted proteins | sample AD_JPNMR3_MetaG_FD_89794 | JGI IMG/M metagenome (GOLD analysis project Ga0116167, IMG submission 89794) | Active sludge microbial communities of municipal wastewater-treating anaerobic digesters from Japan - AD_JPNMR3_MetaG | ecosystem: Engineered > Bioreactor > Anaerobic > Digestate | place...
AATTTCTTCTATTCTTTTTATTTTAATCCCTGCCATTATTGAAATGAGTATCTTTTCTGAATTCAGATAGTTTTTTATTTCACAAAGAACATTTTCAGCATCTTTTGGCTTTACTGCTATTATTATCAAATCTGAATTTTCCACAATTTCTTTATTATTTTCAACTACATTTGCAGGGATATCTTTTATTTTCTCTTTATCTACATCAAAAACAAAAATCTTTTCTTTTTTTATAACTTTTTTTTCAAGAATACCACTAATAATAGCAGAACCCATATTTCCAAATCCAATTATTCCTAATTTCAATTGTCTCTCCTTTAAGGCAGGTAAAATTTTATTAACCGGCTTCCTCTCCTTCTACATGACCCACTCTTATATCAAGGTTTTCTCTGTCTTCAATCCTTTCAATCATTCCATCCCTTATCCATATAACCCTGTCTGAAACATCAAGCATTTTTAAATCATGGGTTGCCGTAATAATACTTACCTGTTTTTCCTTATTCATCTGTCTTAAAAGATTTATTATTTCCTTTCCAGTTTTTAAATCAAGGTTTCCTGTTGGCTCATCTGCAAGAATAATTGCAGGGTCATTTGCAAGGGCTCTTGCTATTGCTACTCTCTGCTGTTGTCCTCCAGAAAGTTCAAATGGTTTATGATGCAATCTTTCTCCTAATCCTACCAATTCAAGTAATGATTTTGCCTTTTCCCTTGCATCATCTGTGGTCATTCCAGCAAAAATCATCGGAAGCATGACATTTTCAAGTGCACTCATAACAGGAATTAAATTGAATGTTTGAAAAATATATCCAATTTTTCTGCATCTGAGCCATGCAAGTTCATAAGCATCAAGTTGTGCAATATCAACTTCATCAATATAAACCTTACCTTCCGATGGTTTATCAAGTCCTCCTATCATATTAAATAAAGTTGTTTTCCCGCTCCCGGATGGTCCCATAATAGAAATATACTCTCCCTTTAAAATTTCAAGGTCAATCCCTTTAAGAACATGTAATGGTATTTTCCCAAGCATATATGTTTTCTTTAACTCAATCGTTCTTACTATTACTTCTCTTGGCATATTTCCCTCCTTTTTTAAACTTCTCTTCTAATTGCTTCGGCTGGTTCCATTCTTGCTGAAACAATTGCTGGATAAATTGCTCCAATTATAGCAAGTCCTGTTCCAAGGATTATTGAAATACCAACATATTTTAAAAGTGGTAAAAATGGAAAAATTGATAGAATTATTTTTTTGTACTGGATTACATAAACAAGAGTCATAATTAAAATACCCAGAAAACTACCGATAATTGAACCACCGATACCGTGAATCATTGCTTCAAGTAAAAACAATTCCATAACAAATCTGTCAAGTGCTCCAAGACATTTCATTGTTCCTATTTCTCTTGATCTTTCAGTGACAGCCATAAGCATTGAATTTATAATACCAACAGTACATACAAGAAGAGAAAGAGTTACCAGCCATGTCTGTCTTACTTTCAGTTCTGCAAGATTTTCAACAAGCAAAGTTCTTATATTTTCAGGACCCTTTTCTATTAAAGCCATGGTAAAAACATTTGAAGCCATAACAGACATAAAAAAAGCAATACCGAGTAAAATTGACATTGTTACAATTATTGCCCTTCCAAATCTTATTTTAAAATTTCTTAAACTCATCTGAAGAGCATTTTTAAAAGGTAAACTCAATTGTTTTTCTATCTTTTTTTCCATCTTTGCTCCTTTTTAGAAATTATACCATTTTTAAAAAATACAAAAAAGTTTAAAACTTTAGAAAAATTATATTATAATTTTTTTAATGGGTAAAAAATTATTTTTTTTAATTTTAACTGGCTTTCTTTCATCGGTTTTCTCTCAAAATAAGAAGTTAGAAGAGGCCTCTTTAAACATACTATTTAATTTTACTGCTGAAAAATATGAAGAAGTTTTTAACAGTTTTTATTTACCGGAAAATTATGATGAAAAAAATTTTAAAAATGATAAAGAAGCGATAACAAAAGGTCTTGAATTTATAATTGAAAAACTTGGTGATATAAGAAACTTTTCAAAGGTAAATTCTACGGAAAAAGAAATTATTGCTTTATCATTAAAAACAGGACCTTTTGAAGAAATTGAAAATTTAAAAAGTTATTTATCAATTTATAAGGTCAATTTTGAAAAATTTGGAAATGCATATATATCATTTGAATTTATAGAAAAAAAAGAAGAATATTTTCTTAAAAAAATTGAGTTTTTATTTCCTATCCAGAATAATAAAAGTTTATCAATCAATAAAGAAATTCAGCAATTTTTCATTGACCTCGCTTTAAAACAGAAAAAGACGGATAAGGAATGAGATTATTTTTTCAGAAACCAGACATTCATTTGACTTCTACCTCTGTTTGCCCATAAATAATAAGGAATTGCCTTAAATCTTTTCTTTTTATAGTTTATTTTAATTTTCTTATTTTTTTCGTATAAAGGTAATTCTTCATCACTTGTTAAAATTTCTCCATTTAAAGTTATAATTCCCCCAAAAATTTCCTCGTAATTTTCCTTCAATTCCTGTTCCCACAATAAAGTATTGAAAAGATTTATATCTGGATTATCTATACTTTCAAGACAGTAAACAAGGGGACCTCTTTTTATTGCAAAACAATTTCTCACACTTTCTATATTTGGATTACCTGAATAAAACTCACCTCTAATATCAAAATTTATCTCTATTTTAGTTTTATCCTTCGCTTCTATTTTAAAATATTTTCCATTTTCCACATTATAAATTTTTTCTCCAATTTTTACTTCTGTCTTATCACTCCATTTTGGAATTCTTAAATATAAATTAAAAATCGCCTCAGAATTAACAGAAATCAAAACTTTATTTTTCCATGGATATCCTGTTCTCTGCTCAATTTTAATTCTTTTTCCTGTATTTAATTTTAAGTTTGCAGTTGAGGTATCATAAAGATTAACATAAACTCCATCCTCACTTATTGAATAAAAACAACCCGGCAAAGATGAAATAAATCTCTGTATATTTGGAGGACAGCATGTTGTTCTATACCATTCTTTTCTTTCATGATTACCTATTGAGGATAAAGGATTGACATAGAAATATTTTTTACCATCAAAAGAAATTGAAGCAAGAAATGAATTATAAAGTGTTGTCTCAAAAATATCAAAGTATTCACATTCTCCTTTTATTAAAAACATTCTGAAAGTCCACATCATTAAAGCAATAGATGCACAACTCTCACAGTATGCTCTTAAATTCGGAAGTTCATAAGGTACTCCAATCGCCTCTCCCTCATATCTTGAACCAATTCCACCTGTAATATAAATTTTTCTTAAAACAAGGTTTTTCCATAAATTTTCAAGAACTTTCAAATATCTTTTATCTCCTGTTTCAATATAATAATCAGTAGCACCAGAACATAAATACATCATCCTTACAGCATGGCCTGTGAGTTCTGAAAACTTTAAAAATGGAATGTTTGGAAGACCAGAATAGTAAGGATTTTCAATCTCAAGGAAAAATTTTGCCTGTTTTAAATATTTTTCTTCTTTAGTAGTTCTGTAAAGTTCAACAAGAGCCATTTCAACTTCAGGATGTCCATCTGTTTTTTCTATTTTTCCTTTACCAAATTTTTTACATATATAATCAGCCCACTTAATAGCAATATTTAAAAGATTTTCTTTTCCAGTAGACCTGTAATGTGCTATGCCTGACTGAATTAAATGTCCTCCACAATAAAGTTCATGATGTGAATATAAATTCTCAAACTCTTTTTTAATATAAGTAGCGGTATTTAAATATCCTGACTTTTTCTGTGCCTTTTTTATTATTTCAATCAATTTATCAAGATGTTTTACTCTTTTTTCATCCCATTTATTCTGCAAATCCCAACTAACTCCTTCAATCCACTTATATAAATCAGAGTCAGTTGCAAGCCGGTCTGTTTTTTCTCCTTTTTTTAATCCTGCTTCAATTTCAAAATTTTCTACTGTCTTATATTGAACAAAAAGTTTATAAAGATTAGGTATACTTATTTCCCTGTTTCTTTCCATCACATATTTCCAGAATCCATCAACTTTAACATCTTCTATATCCACAGGCGAACACTTTACATTTTTCTTTTTAACAACTTCAATTATACTTTTCCCCATTTCTTTTTTTATTTTAAATGCAGTATCTTTCTATAAGGTTTTTTGTATTTTCAGAAATTATTTTTATTTTAATTTCATCACTTATTGAAGAAAGCAAAATCGGACCGAGAGTAAAACCAAAATGTAAGTCAGAAAAATCAGAACCCCAGCAGATTCTGTCATTCCTTATTTCATTTACCATTTTTTCAACAGTTCCAAATCCAAGATAATTACAGGTGCATAACCATACATTTTCATAATTATTAACAACATCCTTCCATATAAAACTAAAATGCCCGCATATATACTGAATATACTGATATTTTTTTACCATTTTTTCAAGAAAATCAGGATTTCCCCAGTTATGATTTAAAATTGGCATTTTATAATGATTTGCATATTCACAGACATATTCTGTTTTTTTATCTGTATCCTCGCAATTCTGGTAACTTGCTATCAACTTTATTCCTCTTATTCCTTCATCTCTACATCTTGTTATTTCCTTCCCTATTACTTTTTCAGGATAATTCAGATTGACAAGACAAAATCCAACCAATCTTTCAGAATATTTTTTACAATCATTTATAAGTTTTTCATTCTGATAAAACCATTCAGTTCCATACACTCCTAAAGGCATAACAATCGCTTTTTTTATATTCAATCTATCCATCTCCTCTATTATTTTTCTACTTTCTCCATCAAAAACAGGATAGTCCCTGTTATATCCACCAATATGAGCATGTATATCATAAAGTTCTACTTCCAGTTTTTCACTTTTTAAAAATTTTTCTTTTAATTTACTCATTTTTCACTATTATTTTTTCAATATTCCCATATGCGATTTTTTTCTTTATGCTTTCGGAAATATCAGAACAAAGAATCATACCGAGAGATTGTCCGGGTTCTGAAAAAGGAAGATTTGTCCCTAAAACTAAATTTTCTCCATTTTTTATTCCCACAAGTTTTTCAACAACTCTGTAATTCCAGCAACTTCCAACATCATAATAAAAGTTTTTGTAATTTTTAATAAAATCAATAACAATCCTTATATGATACCTTGTTCTGAATTCTGTAAAAATAACAGGTAAATCAGGATATTTTTCACAGATTAATCTTATACTCTGCCAGTCACCTGAATCTACCTGCCAGTTTGAAAAAGGTAAAGTGGGGTCAATTATAACCGGTAATTTGAATTCATTGAGTATTTCCAGTGTTTCTGAATATAAATAATGAGAAAGTGGAATTTTAAATGTATTATATGTTATCAGGAAACTTTTTACTCCATCTTTAATCGCCTTTTCAATATATCTTTCAAAATTCTCAATATCGCCTGAATTTCTGGGTAATAAACCATAAACAGGAATTAAGTTTTCAAATTCTTTTATTTTTTCAATCAGTATTTTATTCCCCTCAACAGGTGATATTTCTCTACTTAAAGCATGATAAACAAGCGACTTTTTTATTGAATAATTTTTCATTATTCTCAAAAGTTCTTCAGGTTCTGTATAACCAGTTGGTTTTGAAAAAACTCCAATTCCGCTCTTTATATCAAAAAATTCCATTTTTCATTCCTTTACAATCCATAGATATACTACGCGACCTATAATACAGAAAGAAATCCTGCGATACAAGTTGTTCTCTATGATTAAATTTATCATAATCATCGTTTCTTTGTCAATTCCAGTTTCTTTCAGTTTTTTAATTACTTCTCAAAAAAAGAAAATCAAAAATATCTTATTTATTCGTCATAAAAGTTAAATCGTTATTTCTTCTTCTCTAGCAGTCTGATAAATATAATTATCCTGTATTTTACCAGTTTTACATCATCCTAAAACATATTCATATCTAGAGGTTGTTTTTTCAACTTTCAAATCATCAAAATCACCTTGTTTATGATTGAAAATTTTTATTAAATTTTTTAGGATTGTTGTATGGTTTGTAAGCGTTCAAGTGAGGTTCACAATATTTTCTGAAATAAAATGTTAGATTTATGTAAAAATCCATTCCTCTTATAATAAAAAATGTGGTCAGCCCTTAAAGTATCAACAAATAGAATTACTTTTTCATTTTTTATTCTCTCACAAACTTAACTATACTATCAACAAGAACATCTCCTACATCTTCTCTGAATGGCATAACTCCAAAAATCCTTGGAACAAAAGTTGAAGCATATCCTTTAACCTGAAAATCATATCTTGAAGGAATGTAGGGAATGCTTCCATTTGCATAGGTTATTACAAAAACATTTTTTTCAGGAAATGCACTTTCAATCTTTCTCTGGAATTCAACAAAAAGTTCTGCGGGTATTGCAATTAAAAGTGCCTTGTTTATTTCAATTAGTTGAATTTCTATTTCTGTGTGATAAAGGCTCCCTTTTTTTTCATAGAGAGAAAGTTGAACCTTTGCCCCTTCTATCTGAAATTTTGCCATATTTCTTTTTCTTTCATCTTTTTCTTCTTCTAATATTTTTTCATTTTCTTCTATAACTTTTTTCAACTCACTTTTAGATATTGGAACATTTGGAAGGATAACTTTAAAACTTCTATTTCTGAAAAAATTTGTCTCTTCTGTTTCAATTTTATCAACTCCTTCAATAACTACCTCGGCAAAATATTTCCCAATTCTTTCAATTTCTTTAAAGCCGTCTTCAGGATTTTTGCTTACTGCTGGTTTACTGTTTATATCTCCACACGCACCCTGAAAGAAAATTGTTTCAAATTGTGTTTTCTCTCTGATTATATCAACTGCTTTTCCTGGCCAATCCCTGCTTATTAATGTATTATTTGGTCCCTGAACAACTGCATGAGCACCATAGTTTACAAGAAGAACAATCGGTTTTTCAGTTTCCTTTTCAACAAATTTCATAACTTTTATTTCATTATTAACCCCTACATCTTCTTTAACCCTGTTATAACTTATTTTTTCTCCATCTATTTTTATTTTTCCAATTCCAACTTTTATCTCTTTTAAATTCTCTTTACTTATTCTCACTGCCTCAACAATTAATTCAGGGAGTTTTGAAAGATAATCCTCATCTTCTTCTCCCCACCCAATATGCCCACCTGTCGCTGGACCTGAATGGGTATGAATACCTGCCAGTAAAATTTTATTTTTTTCTATACCAAATTTTTTGCTTATTTTTCTTCTTATTTTTTTTACAAGATTATTCTTAAAACAGATTAAGTCACAACCAGCAATAATTCCTTTCTCCTTTTCCTTTTCAAGATAAATTAATCTACAAAAAAGATTATCATGTACACCTGCTGATTTTCTTTTAAGAAAAGGACCATATCCAGCAAGTTCAACTCCAACAGGTGGAGTAATATCAACCTTTCCAGTACCGACTTTCATTTTATCCTCCTTTCCATACTGGAGTTAGCCAGCCAAGTTCACCATTTCAGGATTTTCAGTTAACAAAATATGGAGTGTCAGAACTTTAAATTTAAGTGTAAATCTTTCCCCAACTTTTAAAATTGAAGAAGATATAATATAAAAACCTTTTTTCTCCATTTTTAATTTATGTATTTTTTAATCTTTTTTGCTATCTCTTTTATATCTTTATATTTCCAGTTTTCACTAATTCCTATGATTAAAACTCTGCTTAAAATATCAAGTGTATTCGGACACATATCTTCTGAATATGAAGGTAATTTCCCTTTATAATAAGAACATGTAAATGGACATCCTTCTTCTGTTGGTGTTTTCTTTTCAATTATGTGTTCCCAGTATTTGTATATATGCCAGTCCCTTATATCTTTATCATATATTCCACCAGCAGGAACTTTTTCTTTCTTTAAATTTTCCATAAGTTTTTTTGCCTCTTCTGCCCTTTCGGTTAAAAATACAAGATTAGTAGCACATTCACCTTCAGGGTCATTTACTGGAGCATATTTAACTCTTTTCACTTCACCTATAGATTCAATAAGCATTTTCTTATTTTTTCTCATTTTTTTCAAATAACTATCAAGTTTCTTCAATTGAGCCAGACCAATAGCAGCATTAATCTGACCCATCCTGTAATTTTCTCCATAAAAAAGTTCTCCAGGTATCCTTTCTCTTGCATATCTATTCGGTCTCCAGCAGGCAGCAGTATCGTGCCATGATTGAGCCCTTATATAGATTTTCTCATCATCTGTTACAACCATTCCTCCCTCTCCTGTATTTATTATCTTATAAAAGTCAAATGAAAAACATCCTGCATCTCCAAAAGTTCCAAGATGTTTTCCTTTATAACTTCCACCATCTGCCTGTGCACAGTCCTCTATTACCTTTAAGTTGTATTTCTTTGCCATCTTCATAATTTTCTCCATATTTGAAGGAAGTCCCCTCATATGAACAGGCATAATCGCTTTTGTATACTTTGTTATTTTCTTTTCTATGTCATCAGGGTCTATTGTTAATGTTTCATCTATTTCAGCAATAACAGGAATTGCTTTTGCTACAAGTACTGCTGAACAGGTGGCAAAAAATGTATACCCCGGTATAATAACTTCATCACCAGGTCCAATTCCGCAGGCAATCAAAGAAGCAATTAAAGCACTCGTTCCGGAATTAACAGCCAGAGCATATTTACTCCCAAATTTTTCTGCAAACTCTTTTTCAAATTGTCCAACTTTGTCTTTTTTTCCTTCCGGTACATAATATCTGAAAAGATGTGCAGGTGAAAGTGCAGGGTTTTCATCAAGCAGTTTAAAAATTTCCTTTTTTATCTCTTTTTTCAAATCCCACAAATCAATTATTCCCTTTAATTCTTCATTTTCTATTTTCATAATTAACCTCCTTTTCTCTTCTTATTTTATCCTATTTTTTCAAATTTAAATAAATCCATACTTTTTAAAAAATAATCTATTTTTAAATTTAAATTTTTTGAAACCTCATCCCATCTTGAAAAATCCTCTTCAGATTCAATAACAGGGACAAAACCAAGTTTAAAATATGTTTTTATTGCACCAATTCTAAATGGGTCTGTCAGAAGATATATAATTTCATATTTTCTTTTTCTCAAAAATTGAATTACATAAAAGCATAAAAAATAACCAAGTCCTTTTCCTCTATGATTTTTATCAACACATACCCATCCAAGTTCTGCTATTTTTCTGTTATTATAAAATCCCTTATCAAGACCACAGGCAGTTCCAATTATTTTGTTACTATAGACACAGAAAAAAATACCTTCAGGAGAGAGAGTATTATCAAGTATTGTTTTTTGAAGTTTTTCCAGATTCCATTCACCGAGTTCATTATTGCTTAAAAGAGAAATATATTCCTCTTCATCTCCTCTTTCAAAATTTCTTATTTCATATCCATCTGGAATTTCTATTCTTTCAAAATTTTTTGATTTAGGCAAAACCATTCTTAACTGTTTCATTTTTTAATTTTTTCCTCAATATCCATCAAATATTTTCTTCTTTTTTCATCCACCTTTCTATAAATTTCATCATGAATTTTAATCTCACCGAGTATTGAAGTATAGGGTTGACCTGGGATATTTCTATCTTTTGGGTCTGGTGACCATCTATCATTTTCATATTTTTTCCTTTCCTCTTCTTTCCTGAAATCAGGAACTTCAAGAGGGATACTCCCGGAACAGGCAGAACGATATGCAAGAATTCCAGGCAAGGTCATATCCATAGCGGTATAAATATCTATGGGTGGTGGTTCATCCTTTATTATTGAATCAACAAAACTCCATACAACAAAAAAATCACTTCCACCATGTCCTGCTTTTTTTGCTTCTTCTTTATACTTTATAAATTCAGGAATATAACTTCTCTTCTCCTCTTTTATATCAAGGGTTTCAGTTAATTCTACTGTATGAAGATTTAAAACTCCTGTATCCTTCCATCTATTATTTTCCATTGCTCCTTTTGTTCCATGAACTCTATACCATATTGAATCATGAGGACCTGTTGACCATGCAATAACTCTGGTTAAAGCACAATTATCCATTATACATACAAATAAACCCCAGTCATCTCCAATTCTTCCAACTTCTCTTGAAAGTTTATTTGGAACAACAAAACCAACCACTTTCAAAGGTCTTGTTTTTGTTATCTTTATTATAGGTCCAAGAGAATGAGTGCAGTAATATGTTGAAGGAAGCCAGTTTCTCCAGTGTTCTTTTCCACCTGTTATGATATGCCATATACCTCTACAATCATGAACATATTCACATTCTCCATAAAGATACTCTCCAATAACTCCTTCTTTATACAATCTTTCCATTTCCTGAATATAAGGAAAAAAACAGTAATTTTCTCCAAACATATATACTTTTTTTGACCTCTCAACTGCACGACACAAATCAACCCCTTCTGCCAGAGTTTTACAAGCAATTACCTCTGATAAAACATGACGACCTGAATCTAATGCTTTTATTGCTGCTGGTGCATGTTCTGTACAATAATTACAAACAACGACTATATCAAGGTCATGCTCAAGAAATTTATCATAACCACTGTAACCGGTTATTCCTTCTTTATCCTTTAAGAAATTTCTGAGAAATAATTCATCATAATCACATATAGCAACAACTTCTGTATTCGGATTTATACTAAAAAGATTAGCAAAGGAAGAACCTCTTTTTATTCCAAAAATCCCGACTTTAAGTTTTTTCATCTTTCCCCCTTTTTCTTTCAATAAATTTTTTCTAAAACTTTTTCAGAGAATATTTTAATCTTAATTTCATCGCTTATAAAATCTTTCAAATTCCTCTTCCAAAAGTATAAATTTTCTCAGTATTTATAAAGGTCAAAAAATCTTCTTCTCATTTTCAAAAATAATTCCCTTGTCTTTACATCCTTATCAGGTTTTACCTTTCTGTATATTATAATTGCTGAAATCTGGCATAACAAATTTATTAAAAAAATTATGTTGTAAATATCAAAAGTTCTATTAAAAATAAGAATTCCCAAGTTTTTAAATTTTTCAAGAATATAACCTGCAAAAACAGGTGAAAATCCCTGAAAAATGCCAATCCATGCATAATATATTGATGTATAATAAATAACATTTACATTGGTAAGAATTCCTGCATATAAAAACCTTGAATCACCAACAGACCTACCGAGAAGAGTACCCCCTGAAAGAAAGTATAATAAAAATGCAAAATTAAAAATTGAAGGTATATCTCTTGGTAAAACTAACCAGAAAAAAGGAACAAGTATATACAGACATAAACTCAAAATTACAACAGGTCTTCCCCCAAATCTATCTCCAAGATAACCCCATATAAAACCCATCAATATAGAACCCAAAATTGACGCATTATCAAGAAAAATAATAGTTCTTGGTATAAAATTGAGTTTTTCTTTGAGAAATATAGGTACAAAACTCATAAGAGAACTTCCAAAAAGAGCAATCCCACAGGCAAAAAGAAAGTAAAGAAAATTTTTATCCTGCAATGGTATAAGTATTTTTTTTAAATTTATATCAGGTTTTTCTCTTTTTGGTTCTCCAAAAGGAACAAAACTCATAAAATAAACACTTAAAATTCCAAAAATAAAAGCAATCCCTATCAAAAAAAGATATTTCTCTATTCCTTCTCCTTTTCCTACTATATAACTTCCAAAAGAAACAGCCAGTATTCCTGTTAAATTAAATATAATATTAAAAATTGCTGTATATTTTCCTCTTAATTCATCAGGAATAAACTCTTTAGTCCATGCATAATAACCGGTTTCTCCAAATGCGCGAAGAAATGCAAATAACAAAATAACAAAAGTGACAAAATTTATACCGGTTTTAATCCCATATTTTTCAATAATGAGTGGAAGTAAAAGTAAAGAAACTATAACAAATTTCCTGATTCCAAAACATATAAGAAAAGTTCTTTTACTGCCAAAATAATCAACATAACTGCTTAAAAATGGAGCAATAATTCCGAAAAATGGCAGAAAAGAAAGTAAAATCCCTATTTTATATTTTGGAATACTGAGTTCTGATAGAAAAAGTAGAAAAATAGAACCAAAAACAGTCAAAAGGCAGAATATTGAATTAAAAGCACCTGCAGCCACACTCCATCTTAAACCTTTTATTATTTCCCTTTCTTTATTCATTTTCAAAATAAATAATAATACAACTGATTCAAATTAAGTCAAAAATTTATTAACAATATGCAGAGTGATAGGTTAGTGAAAATTGAAATGTGTAATTAGAAACTGACTTTTAACCAAATACCTTTTGTTTTTGAAAAAATTAGGGTGAGTGAGGGGATTTGAACCCCCGACTCCTGGAGCCACAGTCCAGTGCTCTATCCGCTGAGCTACACTCACCATTCTTTTATATTTTATCCTTTATATTGGAAAATGTAAACTAAAAAATAACTCTATTTTCAAAAAGAAAGAAGAATCTGCCATATAAAGATATAACCAAAAGTATCAATTTCTTCCCATACCTTTTTTATTAAATCTTCATCCCCTTTTATATTCTTTATTTCCTTTATTTTTTCTTCCCAAGGAATACATACTCCTGGTCTAATCTTCAATTCTTTCAGTTTACTTTCAGGCACATAAGTTTCTTTTTTCTCTTCATAATTTCTACTGTGCCCCTGTGAATAAACTCCATATTCTCTTGTGAAATCAGTCATAACTCTTATATTCTCTATTTTTGCGTCATTCTGAATTATTGCTGATGCATCCATAATGTATCCACCTTCAGAAGCAACATTATCAATTATTTTTTTACAGTAATCCCTCACCTCTTTTTCAGAACCAACTGCAAGTAAAGCATTTGGTATCCCTCCGCTAATACAGAATTTATTCCCGATTTTTTTGTGGACCTTGAAAATATCACCTCTATCAACATGGTAAATTATGCTTTTTTCAGGAAGTTCAGAAAAACTATCAAGATGTGCATCCCAGTTTCCTTCAGCATAAAAAAGTGTCTGGTATCCATTTCTCCAAAGTTCTTCTATTATTGGTTTTAAAGTTGGCCAGTAAATTGACTTAAACTGCTCCATATTTATGAAAGGAACACATCCCCTGTGCATCCAGAAAGCAACCGGTAGTTTTTTTTCAGGATCACCAGTCATAATTGCTATTTTTGCAAGATGTGGAGCAAGAACTTCACATGCTTTTAAAACTTTATCAGGTTGTGTGTGTAAATCCATAACAAGTCCTATATATCCCCTTAACTTATCTGCAATTATATCAAGAGGTGCTTTTAAAATACCGCTTATTGCAGAAGGCATAGAAATTTCTTCTTTCATTCTCTTAACCTGTGCTCCAAGGTCATTAAAGTACTGAAATATCGCCATAGCACCTTTAACAAGAGCAAGTTTTCCCCTGTAAGAATTATTTTCTCCAATATCTTTAGAAATTCTTGGAAGCCATACATTAAATAAAAATTCTGTCGGGTCATCTATCAATCTGTCATATTCATCTGGTTTCATATATGCATTTTCTTCAGGTGGTTCTATATACTGAAAACCGGTATCAGAAGGAATATCTATACCCGGTATTGCATAATATTTTAAACCGAGTGCCTGAGTCAAACCTGTCCAGACATACACCATATTAGGAACCATAGCATCCCAGTCAAAGTCCCTTCCACATTTTATAACTGCTTCAAATGCCTTTCTGTAATCATGTGTTACTTCCTGACATGTATATCCAGCATACTTTGCAGTAAATTCCGCAACAAAAGGTCTTATTGGTATTCTGTCTGGCATTTCATTTCTCATCGCTGTAATATACCTGTCAAATCTTTCATTATATTTTTTTTCACTCATTTTAACCCCCTATTTCTGATATATTTTCCATAAATTTTCATCAAATTCAACGGTTCTTCCTGGACAGTTTTTTCTTCTACATATTTTACAACTTCTGTAATCTTTTTCAGATGAAAATAAAAATCCTGAAATTGACTTATTTGGTACCATCAAAAACGACTCTGTTAATTTCACACCAATAAGATTTTCAACATCTCCAAAAAGAGAAAAAAGTTCTCTCTGTTGTTCAATTGGCCAGACATATTTTTCACTTGCTCCAGGGCTCATAACTATCAAATCTTTCAAGAAATACCTTTCTTTCAAATAATCAAATAAATACCTTCTTGCCATTCCTAAAAAATATTCTTTAATTGTATCCCACCAGTAATTTTTCAAAATGTCCTCTTTAAAATTTAATCGGTCAAGTTCTTTTCCACATGTTGCAATAAAAACAAATACCTTTTCAACATTTTCAAGATTTTTCCTTAAAATTTTACTTTCAAATTTAACTCCATTTATAATTACTGCTTCTTCCAGTTTTTCATCTATAAATCCTTCAATATAAACTGCCTTCGGTCTTCCTATTTCAAGTGCTTTCCCAATCAATTTCAGAAACTCATTTTCATCTTCACTCCCTTTTTCAATTTTTAATCTTTCTATCAAATATTCTTTATTTACTTCAATTTTAAAATCTTTAAGTATCTCCATTTCCTCTCCTTTCTAAAATTTTATTATCTGTTCAATACCCTCTCTTATAAATTTTATTCCCAATGCGGCAAGAAAAAGAGATAGAATTTTTATAAGTCCTTTTATGCCTGTTTTCCCTATTGCGTGTGAAATATTTTGAGAATAAAAAAGAATAAAGTAAGCAAAAACAGTATTTAAGAAAAGACAGATTAAAGTTATTCCTGTACCATAAAATTTTTTTGAAATTAAAATTGTTGTCAAAAAAGCAGGACCCGCAAGTAAAGGAATGGCAAGCGGAACTATTGCAAGTTCTTCTTCCTCAACTTTAAACTGACTTGCTCCTATAAATTCTGTTATTGAAAAAATCAAAAGGATTATACCACTTGCTATAAGAAAATCACTAAATGAAATTTTAAGAAATTTAAATAAAAACTCACCAAAATAAAGAAATAAAACACCAACAACAAAACAAATAGAAATTGAGATAAAAAGGATTCTGTTTTTCCTTTCTTTTGTAAAATTGTGCGTATAACTTACATAAAAAGGAATTGTTCCAACAGGGTCAAGTGTAATAAAAAGCGAAAGTAAAGAAGCAATAAATTTTTCCATCATTTTCTCCCTTTTGCAAGGTCTAACCTTGCGGTTATGCGCGCCTGGCCAGATTTGAACTGGCGACCCTTGGATTCGAAGTCCACCGCTCTATCCGAACTGAGCTACAGGCGCTATCAATAATTTTACTTTTATTTTGAATATATGGTCAATCTTTTTATGAGGGAAAAATTAAGAAGAAATTTTATCGCCAGTCAATTAAAATACCGGTGGGTCTTTTTTCACTTTCAAGCAATAATGAATAAATTTCCGGTATTTTATCTTTTTTTATTCTATGCGTTATCAACTTATCAACCTTTAATATTCCATCCCTTAAAAACTCCATTGAAAGAATTCTATTTTTAACCTGAGAAAATGGATAATAAGGGACTTTTTCTACAGGACATTTTGGCTGATGTGCTCCTATTATTTTAAGTTCTTTAAGTATAATATCATCGTTGACCTTAAAAGAAATGAGTTCGTTTGTATAAGACGTTAAAATTAATCTACCCCACATCCCAAGAATATTTTTTGCTATATTTATTGTTGATGCCTTTGTAACTGCTTCAATAACCACATTTAACATCTCACCGTTTGTTATTTTTGAAATCTCTTCCTCTAAATTAACTTTATCAGGATTAAAACAATAATCGGCTCCATATTCTTCTGCTATCTTCAATCTCTCATCATTTATATCTATTCCTATTACAGGTCTTGCACCGGATATTTTTGATAGTTGTAAACATAAAGACCCAACCATACCAAGACCTAAAATTCCCACACTTTCACAAAGTTTTATTTCTGCCCTTTCTACTATATGAAATGCGACACTTCCGAGTATTCCAACTGTAGCAATATCTGGAGGAACACCCTCGGGAACTTTTACAATCCATTGTGGAGAACACTTTACTTTAACATAGGAGGCGTGCGGTGCAAGAGCAAGTATCCTGTCTCCTTCATTTATTGCCACATTTTTCCCTTTTTCAACAACTATTCCAACAAATGAATATCCCAGCCATGCTTCTCTTTTTTCTTTTTGAGCCATTTTTATAGATGCGACTTCTGTTCCAACACTAATCTGGGTCCACTCTGCCTTTACTATTATTTCATCATCACAAACATCTTTGATTTCTTCTTCTCTCAATACAACCTTCTCACCATCAAATACAACCCTTTCACTTTTATAAACTATCTTTTTCCCCTTTTTGAATATATTTTAGAATAGAAAGAGGATTTTTTACAATTATTTTATTGTTTTCTTCTTTCTCTTCTTCATCTCTTCTTATAATAAAACATTTTTTTAAACCAACATTTAATGGTATATCTCCGTCTTCTTTTGTGTTATCCCCAATATTTACAATTTTATGCCCTTCTACTCCTATCTGGGCAACTGCTTTCTTCCATAAATCTATTTGATGTTTCTGTCCCCTTAAAATATTGGCTCCGAGAATCCTTTCGAAATATTTTGAACCAGTTATATCTCCAAGACCTGCTACTTTTAAATTAAGAAGACAGCCAACTATTGGGTTATTACTAACAATAAAAAGATTCTTCCCTTTTTTATGTAATTCTTTTATCAATTCAACAGTATCCCAATAAACTATTTTGTATTCATAATGCCATTGGTAAATTCTTTCCCATGTTTTTTCTATAGGTAAATTAAATTCAGCAATAAAGTCAGGATAATCCCACCATATAATTTTATCTGCATATTTTTCAATTGCTCTTTTTGCTTCGTCAGGTTGCCATCCTTCATCTACCATAACATCTCTTATAACCCCAAAAATAGCATTACCCCATACAAGTTTTTCTTCAGGATAAATTTTATCCGGATTATTATTTGTTATCGTCCCATCTATGTCTATAAAAAAATAATCCATTTTTATAAGGTATTTAATTATTTCTCTTTTAAAATTTTTTTTACCCATTCAACAGTAGGAAGTCCAAGGTCAACTATACAACTTGCAAGAAATATTATTCCCTCAATTTTCCCTTCATTTAACCATCTTAAACCAGTTTTACATTCTTTTATAAATAGTTCTAATGGCATCTCTTTACCGTTTCCATAATCCCACATATATATTCCAAGTAATTTTCTTTTATTAGGGACTATTTTACAGAATTTATTAAAACAATCTTCAAGTTCATTTATTCCTTCTGACTTCCATATCCAGTAAGTTATCAAATCAAATTTCTCTAAATATTCTTTTACAGGTAGATTTAGTTGATGTTGATAAATAACTGTCCATAGTTCCATCCCATTTTTATTAAATTTTTCCTTAATTTCTGTTATCTGTTGAGGTGTGAAAGGTGGACTTTCCTTTATAAAAAAATCATCCATTATTGCACCTACTATATTTTTATATTTTTTCTTCAACTTAATTATTCTCTCTATCTCTCCTTCTTCATAACTACATCCTGCTCCAACAACACTCCATATAACTTTTTTTAATTCCTTAAAACTTTCTGCATACCTTTCGTATTCACTTGGCTCTGGCTTTCCAAATTCTCTTACAAATATTATGTTTTCAATACCAAGATATCTACAAGCATCAATGGGTGAAATTCTTGACTCTTTCTGTAAACCCCATCTATTATTCTGCATCCCTTCTTTATGTGCCCACAAATAAATTTTTTCTTTCATAATCTTCACCTTATAATTTCATAAATATGTCTTTGATAAGGAGCAAATTTATCCATAATTATTCCATCTTTTATTTCAACTTCTCTGTCCTCAAAAATAACTTTTGCTTTTTTATAATTTCTCATTTCTTTCGGTAAACTAATTTTTCCATTCAGTCCATCCTTATTTATACTTACTGAAAAAACATAATATTTTTTCACTAATTTCCTTCCCATCACCAATATATCTGGATGATTACTTTCTATCCCTTCTATCTCTTCACTGAATATTACAGGAGTAAGAATCTCTATCTCTTTATTCAATTGTTTTAATTTCATCCAGTTTCTGTATCCAAAAATCTCTCCATAAAAATACATAAGACCAGTACATCCTGAAATAATTGCTCCATATGTCTGTGCTTCCTGTTCTTCTGCTGTTGGTTCTCTGAAATGGTTATACATATTATTACCTACAAGCCACATCCAGACCCACATATTCTTCTCTCTTGCAAGTTTATCCTTTAATTTTACAAGTTCAATCACATCTCTTATTGGTCTTCCCGTTCCTCCTGTAATATACAAATCAGTTGAAAGAATATCTCCAGGGAGACCTGCATACTGTATACTTGGACCAATTGGAGTATAATTAACAAATACGGGATGCTTGGGATCTTTCTCTTTAGTTCTTTTAACAATTTCTATTATCTCTTCTGGTTTTACATCTTGTTGAATTTCTGGTTCATCTGCAACACACCATGCAATTATACATGGCTGGTCCTTATATTTTTCTATAAACTCTTCAAAATTATTCTCAATCCCTTCTTTCGGTCTAAATCCTGGCCAGACAACTAATTTCAAATCATACTTATTTGCAATTTCAAACAATTTCGCCCATCCTTTCTCTGAAGTTTCAAAAGGAAATATCTTGCTGACAACCACTATGCTTTTAAATCCTTCATCTTTCCAGAATTTAATCTTTTTTTCTATCTCATTTTCCCAGCCATCTTTATAAAACCAACCATATCCAAAAAAGAATTGTTCAAGTGGTGCAAATACAAAGAATGGCTTTCCATCAACAATAAATGGCCCCTTTTTATGCAGTTTTTTTTCTTTTTTCAAAACCATGAATTTCTCAAATACCTCTTTTTCAGGGAAAACAAGAAGATTGTAATTCTCAACATCGTGAAAATTTAAATATTTTGTAGGTGAAGTGCAGGAGTATTCGCTTATTTTATGATTTTCTCTTCCAAGATTAAACCCCCATGATTGACTTGTTAGATTTGTGATAGTCAATGAAGAAAAAGGTATAAAAACCTCAACTATCCATTGGTCTTTCTTTATTGATGTTGCTCTTTCTATCTTTCCTTTAAATGGTTGATTATTTTCTTTATCAACTACTTTTATTTTACCGAGAGAATTTATTGCAATGTGGTAATATGTCCTTCTATCATTATTTGTATCAAGAAATATCTCAACACAATCATCACTCCATACAGGACCGCCATCTTCTTTTATATCTGCTTTTATTTTTTCAATCTGACTATCATAACATTTAAAAGCAATGTATAACCCATTATCATCATAACATAAGTATGATTCTGTCTTTTCCTTTGGTTTTACCCTTTCTCCACTTTCTCTTGATATTAAAAACTCTTCTATTTTCAAACCTTTCTGCCATGCTTCATCATTCAATTCTCCATCAATTACAGGTGCTTTTTCTACTTTTTTTATAATATACTCCTCTATCTTTACTTCTTTCTTTTTTCCTTTTTCTTCTATATCAAATGGAGACAAAGAATATTCTGTTGGTTCTATGCCCTTTTCAAGTTTAGCTGCATCAACCCACAAAATACCTTCTTTTTTAAGTTCTATTTTAACCCTTAACATTCCTGTCTGATTTGTTTCTGCTTTACATATATACCTTTTCCATTCTTTGTCAACTTTTACTGTTGCTTTATGAAACTTTCCTATGTTCCACTCCCATATTGCAAGGTCAACAGGAAATTCTTCTTTATCAGACTTCATATAAACTGAAAAAACATAAGGAGTATTTTTTTCAGCATTAAAATAAAATGAATATACACCTCCTTTCTCCATTCTCAATGATTGCTTACCATGAAATTTTTCTTCTGCATCAATATGCCACAATTTCAGAAAATTCTCCATCCCTCCATATGTTAGAATTAATGACCCTATTGGAGTCCAGTATATCGGTAAATTGTCCTGCAATATTTCAAAAGAAGAGTTCTTTATTATATTTAAACCCCCTGGCTGCTTTTTTGAACTTATTTTATAAACTTTTATATCATCATATGCCATTTTATATCTCCATGCATGAAATCCAACTTCTCTTCCTTTCATAGCAGGGTCGATTATTTCACAAACTTTCTCTCCATCAACATACCACTCAAATATTCCACCTGTTTTTCTTATTATCTTAAACTGATACCACTTATCCAAAATTATATTTCCTTCTTTTTGTCCGCCTGAATATCTTTCATCTCCTGGTCTTTTATAGGGCCACCAGAAACCTTCTTTTCTCAACACAAAATTTATTCCTGAAACTGCCAGTCCTCCAAAACCACCAGAAAGTTCAGGATTTGGTTCTATCATTTTAACTTTTGCTTCAACTATTATATCCTCAGGTAATTCATCTTTTATTGTTGCTGCTCCTCCATATTTTGTTGTCTGTAAAACTCCATCTTTTATTTCCCATGAATGTTGTGAATCAAGTTTCCACTTATCTGATATTTTTTCTCCTGAAAAATCATCTGAAAATATTACCTCCATTTCCTGACATTTAACCTTAAAACTTAAAACAAACAAAAAAATTAAACTTAAAATAAAATACTTTTTAATCATCTTTTACCTCCATACTTAATTTTTCAAAACTCCTCCATAATTTAACTGTTATTTCAAACAAATCTTCTTCCCTTTCTATGCCCTTAATTCCTTCAAATACAACAGGATATCTGTAATCAATTTTATCAAGTATTTTATTTATCTTTATCCAGTTAATTATCCCAAGCCCTGGGACCAAATGTAAATCATATTTTGAAATGTTTTCGTCATCAATATTTATTTTATCCTTATTGCCTAAATTATCATGAAAATGTGTTGTAAAAAGTTTAGTACCTATACTCTCAAGTTCTTCATAAACTGATTCTGTAGAAATATTGCTGTGCCCTGAATCAAAACATATTCCAAGATTTTCTCTCTCAACCTTTTCTATTATTTCCAAAATATATTTAACTCTGTTTACATAGGGATATGGTAAATTTTCAAGGGCAATTGATATATTATATTTATATGCATAATCACATA
>Ga0116167_1001536_pt1 | contig 21021 bp, 12 predicted proteins | sample AD_JPNMR3_MetaG_FD_89794 | JGI IMG/M metagenome (GOLD analysis project Ga0116167, IMG submission 89794) | Active sludge microbial communities of municipal wastewater-treating anaerobic digesters from Japan - AD_JPNMR3_MetaG | ecosystem: Engineered > Bioreactor > Anaerobic > Digestate | place...
CCGCTGCACGAGAAATAGTATAATGAATATGGATGAAGAAAAATGGTTATTATTGATGGCATTGGCCGCAACCATGATTTTAGCGCTCAGCGGCTGGATGTGCCGGAATTTCATGACGATGTGGTGAACCATTATGGGCGATTTGACGAAGAATTTCTCGTTGTCGGAATTCATCTGCCGGTGCGGGTGCGGTTTTGACCAGGTGGATCCGGAACTCGTGGCGGCGTTGCAGAGGCTGCGGAACCGGATCGGCCGGCCGATCTACGTGAACAGCGGGTGCCGGTGTGCGGCGCACAACGCCGCGGTGCGGGGCACAAAAAAAAGCAACCATCTAACCGGCAAGGCGGCGGATATTTCGACTAGCCACAACCCCACAGAGTTGGGCCGTCTCGCGGCGGAATTTGGATGGTTCAACGGTATCAAGGTCTATGCCTGGGGAATTCACGTGGACATCAGGACTGGTCCACGGTACTGGATAGGGGTGCCGAAATGAACGCGGTGTACGTGGCCGACCTGATGAAGGATAACGAGATCGTGGAAACCCCGGAGGATACGTATCCCCCGGGCGTGGAGCCGTTGCCAGCGTTTGCGCTGATTTGGGAGGATGAATACGTATACCGCCAAATGGGCGCGAACACGATGTTGGCGATCCGGAGTATCATGAATGCCCGAAAAGTCGATACGATCTACTTGAAAAACCGCGGCGGGGCTATGTCGGTGAACCTGGTATGGCCCGCGGTCAGCCCCGGAGCATTCTGCGACCTGGATCAGATGGTTTTTGTAGATGATCAGGGCGGTGGCCAGGGCGGTCGGTTGCATGGGCGACCGTGGTACTCATTGATGCTGCACTGGGATTGGGATGAGGAGTTGCAGCAGTATACATTGCAGGCCGTGCGGGACAATGAAGACAATCCGGTTTACCGGTGGTGGAAACGGATTTACACCGGGGTCGATCTGGAGGGGAATCTTCTCTTTGAGCATTACTATTGGGATTGTTTTTCCTGGATCGGACCATGGGCGCCGGAACCCGATTTGTATGAATATCCGGATCATGTACATCCTTCTTCGGGACCGGATAACAGTATCCTCGACGACGTACAGGCGGCTATCAACAACGGCTTTGATATTACGGTAATTGAAGAAACCGGTGAGATTTCATGGCCGCTATCGGTTCCCGAGACTGGATTTTGCCGGATTGCCCGGATGGGCGTGATTGTTAAGACTCCAAAAAATTATCAGGATCTCCGGATCCGCTTTACGTCGAACCTGTCGGGAGCAAGTTCCAATTTCAATATTACCGTGCTCGTGACCGGGGGATTGCCCAATATGTTGGTTGGATTGTTGGAGGTAGATCCGGAGGATTACCACACGCCGGATGAGAACAGCGCCATCAAAGAGATTGCGGTTGATCCCTCCTGGCTCGATACGGAAGAACCATTAATCGTTTGGATTCTGTTGCGTTCGGATTACGAGGGGGATTTCAAGGAACAGCCGCCCAGTTTGGGGTATTTTGAGAATTTTGAAATTGAGGCAGACGGAGAGGTTGTGGATTTTGATGGAATTCCGTGGACTCCGGGAACCAAGACCAAGATCAAGGTGGTAGATTCCAGCCCTGTGGTATACCGCGAGCTGCAGGTGGTGAGGTGAGTCATGGCAATTGTAACCAAGTACAAGTGGGTGAACGGCGAAATTTGGGCTTACAACTTTAACACGGCAACAGGCCAGTGGGGATCGCAAGTGGAATATCCCCGGCGGGGCGTTCCGGTGGCGACGTATACCGGTTCGGCGGAGAACCCGACAAGCGTCAAGTTCAACGTAGTGCCGAATGGGCAGTTGATGGCGGATTTGGAACTCCCCCCCGGATACACCTTCCAGATCGCGCTTGGCGGAGATCAATGGTTCCGGTACATGGGCGGAGACCAGATTATGGCGGTATCCGGAAAAGACGCGTCCTACGAGGGGCAGACGTTTGCTCCGCCAATGGAACCGTTTCTGGGTGATGGATTGATCCGGACCTATACCCTGGAAAGGGGAAAAATCATCCGGCGGGACAGAAGCGTGGCTACCGGACAGGTAGTTGAAGAAACCGTATTGGGTGCCCAGCGTTCCGACGGAAAGATCGAGTTCTATCGTGCGATTTCTCCCAACGCGATGACCAATCTCGGACTGCCTCCCGGGACCGAGTTCTACATGCTTGGCAATCTGGCGAAGTACACCGATCAAGGATTGGAATATTCTGCCACCGGTACGGGTGATACAGGTGGCACGGGTGGTACAGGCGGTACGGGTGGCACGGGTGGTACAGGCGGTACGGGTGGCACGGGTGGTACAGGCGGTACGGGCGGTACGGGTGGCACAAATTTCAGTTGGGAGGAATTTTGGAAGCAGTTTGGCCAGAATTTCAATTTTCCCAGTGGAGGAACCTACAATCTTCCGGGCGGGATTCCGGGATATGATCCCAAATTGGTGACGGGGAATACAGGCAGTTATGTGCCAACGCCAGTAGGCCAGAAGATTACGCAGGAGGATATCAACCGCTATTTTCTGGATGCGTGGCGGCAGGCCAAGTTTGCCAATGAAAATCGGTGGAATGCCGCGTATACGGGAGCCGCACAGGTTTATGCGAATGTGATGGGGGATTTGGCAGGATTGGGAACTCAGGAGGCCAAGGATATCTCTCAGGCGTATGCCAATGCCGCTCAAGCCGGACATCAGGATCTTGTTCGTCGGGGGCTAACGGGAACCACGATTGCGCCCACCATGCGACTGGGATACCAGCGGGAAGCTACGGATGCGTTATCACGATTGAGTGAGCGGTTGCGGCGGGAGCGCATCGGGTATCAGACGCAGGCAGCAAGCACGATTTTCAACTTGTTGCAGAACCGCAGCGATGCCTATCCGGATTTAACTACCTACCTCTTGTTGAAACAGGGTGCGTAAAGCAAGGAGGCGATCATGCCGTTTGATATTCGTCATGAGTCACCGGGATATCTGCAAGCGTTGGGCACGGTCGCCGAGCGGATTGGTAAACGCAAACAGAGTGAGCTGGACCGGCGCCTGCAACTCCAAGAAGAGCAATTGCGCCTGCAGGAAGAAGCGCAGCAGGCGGCGAATCAACGCTATTACGCTGGATTGAAGTCTCAACAAGAGACACAGAAGGCCGGATTCCAACAAGCCGAGGATATGGCCCGGCTTAATGCCGAGCTGCAGATGCAGCGCCTGGCAAAAGAATATGCCCTCCGCCAGAAATACGGTGACTTGCCGGGAGGGTACCGGTATACCCCGGCGCAGGTGCGCGATTTCGAAAAAAAACAAGCGGCCATTCAGCAGATTATGGCCAGCAAGTCGCTGCGTCCCGAACAGAAGGTGCAAGCCGTCAACCAGATTGTGAAAGGGATGCGCGGCTTGTTGCCAATGCCGACGTTACCCAATATGGGGGATTCTCCGATTCAGGAAGCTCTGAAGGAACGGGTTTTCCAGAATCCGGACGGAACTTATTGGGTAATGAACGACAAGCGCATGGAGTTGATGCATCCGAATTGGATGGTGACTCCGGATGCGTATGCGAAGATCTATCAGGTTGTTTCGGAGATGTTGACCACCACGGACGAGAAGGAAGGCCGGGAAATCAAACCCGATGCGGCCACGGTGGAGAATTTTATCGCCAATCAGTTCTTCAAATCGTATCATACGTATTTACAGCTGATGCGGCAGGGTTGGCCCAAACCGGAATCGGAACCCAAACCGGAACCACCGCCACCGGATCCGCGGTTGATGGCCATGTTTCCCACGCAGATGGGGAGAGGGGAGAACGCTTTTTATTCGATTTTGCCTCCGAATCCATCCTTTATGCCTTCTTTTCTGCAAGGGGTACCCAGTCCTTCTCCCACGGCAACTCCGGTTCCCAGCCCCTCTCCCACGATGACGTCCACGATGACACCTACGATAACGCCTACTCCAATTCCGACGATGCAGGGAGGCGTCCCTACAGACATTCGCTTAACGGATAACGTATCATCGGGTGTCCCCACGGACATTCGCTTGACGGATAACGCATCCGCCGTATCTCCTTCGCCAGAGTCGGTATCCACGCCGACTCCGTCTCCGAAATATCCGCCGCAGGTTTCTGCCAAGTTGGCTCCGTATTACCGGCCAGAAAGCGGCTTGTTGATACTTCCGGACGGTTCGATTTACGTGCTAGATTCCAATGGAAAATGGCTGCAAATCAGAAAGGGAAAAGGGAATAAGGAATGAAGACGTACACAACCGATGAGCTGGAAGCATTGATTCCCGATCCGGTAGATACGGATGAATTGGAGTCGTTGGTCGATGCCATTCCTTCAGATAAACCAAAACCCGTCATGGGATTTGGTGACAAGATGTGGGAAATCGCCACCACGCATCCAGAGGAATACATTCCCTTTCTCGGGGGAGTGTTTTCCAGCGCGCAGGTTGCCAATGCGGAGTATGCCCTGAATGCGCTACGGACAGGGAAAAAGTCTGTGGCGCAACCGATGCCGTATCCGGGTATTAGCGGATCCGTCCGGGAATTGCCGATTACGCCAGAAGACACGATTCGGTATGTCAACATATTGGGGGACTATCTGGATAAAGTAATCGAGAAGTTGGAGCGTGAAGAAACGATTCCAGCACAGGCGTTGGGTGTGGTAGCCCAGATGATTCCCTACATGACGGAATTCTTGATGACCAATCCATTGGCCAAAGTAGTGAGCGGGCCGACTAAAAGAATCGTCATGAAAGCTTTGGCCAAGTTTGGTCCGCAAGGCTCCGTCAAGGCGGTCAAGAAGTATGGTTTGGAGAGCGCCCTGGGAGTGGTAGCGGGAGAAGTGGGAAGGCTACCCGCTTTCAGCGGTGAAATCCTAAAAGCGTCTGAGGGCGGACCTCTCCAAGGCGATTTGCCTGCGACAGACTATCTCAAGCGCATCGGTTCACAGTATTTCGAAAACTTGTCGGAAATGTCCGGACCGGCGTTAACCGCACTGTTTAACCGCATACCCGGGTTAAATGTTTTGCTGCAATCGTTAGGGCGCTTATGGTCCGAGACGGGCAAGGGGCGTTCGACAGCTAAGTTTTGGAAGCGGATTTTTGAGCGGGGAGGATACCACGGGATTCTCGAGGAGATCGGCGAAGAGCGGCTTGCGGGATTTCTGCAAGGGGCTACGGGTGTGGAAGATTTTGGATTGCCTCCGGATGAAAATACGTTCTTCAACCGTCTGTACCATGGAGCAGTACCCAGTCCGGAGCAGCTGGCGGTAGAGGGTATGGCGTTCTCTGTACCCTTTGCAGCGCAGACAGGCTTAGCCGCCGCGGCGGACATCACATCAGATCAGTTATTCACGCGGGGCGTCCGGGGCACCATCCAAGAGTACGGACAAGCATTTGATCAAGTAATGCAAGAGTACATGGATCCCATGGCCATTCAGGCACAGAAGCCTGGCGTGGGGCGGACCTTGCAGATTGACGTAACTCCGCAGACGGTCATGAACCGGATTTGGGATAAGGAGTATCTGCTTACACCCGAGGGAGCAAAGTTCCTGAATCAGATTAAGCCTAAATCGATTCAGATTATTGCTCAGAAGGCATCTCCCAGCCGCAAGGATTTTCGGGATGCCGGAATTCCAGGATCGTGGGCTTCCCGGGAACGGGAGCAACTGGCAGAGAATCTTCGGAATACCCTAGGCATTAAATTGGCCAAAGGGGAAACCAAGGAGGAAGAGAGTCATGTGCCGACAGAAACGGAAGAAGAAGGGAAAGGGGACGAAGGGGATGAGACCCCCGGTACGGATGAGGAGGTAACGTCAAGTCCGGAAGTTGCAGCAGAAGACCAAGTACGGTTGATGCGGATGTTGAAGGCCAGGATTCAGCAACGGCTTCACTCTGATCCCGATGGAGAAAGTCCGTTACTTCTCGAAGAGGAACTGTTTCAGCTGGCGGATGTGCAATACGGCGGGACGCGGGCAGAAGGCAAGTACGGTCCCTCGGATGCGTATGATGCCATGGAGGCGGCCTTACATTCAACCCTATCCCAGGAGTTTGGGATTGGAAATGAGGAAATTGGAGCCGACCGGGCAAAAGAGATTGCGGACAAAATTGAAAAAATTGTCAAACGCATGCCGGTGCAGAAAAACCGGAGCGGGCAAAAGAATGAACTACAGCAATTCTCTACCCCGCCGCACTATGCGTTCGCGGCGGCTTGGGCAGCGGCACTACGCAAGGGGGATGTTGTACTGGAACCGTCGGCGGGTACCGGAAGCCTGATGGGAATGGCCAAGGCTCTGAAGGGGGAAGATATTACGTTGCTGGGCAATGAGATTGGGGAGTCCCGGCTGGCGTTGTTGCGTGAATTTATGGGAAAGGATCTTACCAATGTAGACGCCGAGTTTATCCATCTGTTATTGCCCGATTATCTATCCCGTACCCAACAACCACGTCCCTCTGTGGTGTTGATGAATCCGCCGTTTTCCCGCGCGCCGCGGGCAGGAGAGAAAAAGATAAGCGGAATGGACCGCAATCACGTTACTTCGGCCTTGAAATTGATGCAGGAGGGAGGGCGGCTCGTGGCCATTATGGGCGCTCCGGTCATGGGAACGGAGACGCAGGGATTCCGTAAATGGTTGCAGAAAATTGGCCAGGAATACACAATTCGTGCTAATATAACGGTAGGACGGGATATATACAAGCATTATGGGACGATCTATCCTACCCGCCTCCTGGTCATCGACAAGATTAAGCCCTCGCAAGGAGAAGCGGCAGAGCCCATCTCTCGCGGGGTGGCGAATGTCCAAGAGCTAATCGATGCTTTGGAGGAGGTGCGAAATGCCCGGATATCCGAACGAGTACCTAGCCGCGAACAATTGGAAAGTGAATCAGGCAGCGAAACGGCTTCTTCTGAAACTGAAGGTGATACCCAACCCCCTGAGAACGTACCTACACCAACTGGTGATGTGGGCACTGGAGGAGATCAGCCTGGAGAACGACCAGGACAGGGTATTGGGGAAATGGCTCCTCCTGGAGAAAGTACCAGAGAAACAGTTGGAGATACTGGATCTGGAGAAGGAACAGGAACTGGGAGAGAATCCGGAGGAAGTCGCCCAGAGCCTGATGGAGGTACTGGCTCTTCGGAGTCTGCCGGAGGAGACGTTCGATTAACCAAGCCCCTGAATCCCCAAAACCCGTTTGGGGATTTCACACTGGACGAATTGTCCGATATCTTCGATGAGGTTGTTGGGGAAAAGAGCTCACCCGCTCCGCCTGTCGAAAGCACACCCGCTCCCAAGACAACACCCGTTCCGCCTACCGGAAAAACATCCGCTCCCAAGACAACATCCGCTCCGCCTATCGAGGGAAAAAGTGACTTGGAAAGAGCTATGGATGAATTGGGGGAAATCTTCAAGGGCGCAATCCCGCAACAAATTACAGCGTTTCCCTTGGAACGGGCCAATGAAGCAACCGGCGTGCGCGTATTCACGACTCAGAAGCAGGAGGAAGGTGGAAAGTCTCAAACCATTAACACGGCGGGATTCTATGATCCCACCAATTTGAGTCACAACCGGCGTCTATGGGGGGCATTGTCTGAGACGCTCGGCCTGGGGGACATTGAAACCGTCGAACAATTCACCGAGCACATGCGCCGTCTCTCGCGCGAAAGCGGCAAACGGGACTACGCGTTTGAGCAGATCGACGGACCGGTGATTTTCGACGCGGTCCGGGAAGCGGGATTTCGAGGAATCATTGTCCGTTCTACCGATCATGCCACTTTGGTTGTGTTTGAAGGTGAAACCGAATCTATCCAACACGGTGCTCTTCCTCCGGAATTGGATCCCGAGAAATACGCGAAGGCTAAACCCGTATTCCAGAAGGCATTGGATGCGGTGATGGCGGAGGGAGGCGACGTCAAGGCTTTTATCAAGATGGTCGTGGACCGGTTCGGCGGAAAGGGCGTGAAGCCCTATCTTATGCAATTCATGCAAGAAAAGAAAGAGGAGGAATCCAGAACACCGCCCAAGGTGAATATCAAAGAGGAGCATACTTATCTTCCATACGATCCTCCCAAAATCTTCGAGAATGCCAAGATTCATCAAGGGAGCATTGTCGAGACGGCGGCTATGGCTTCGGTTGACATGCCCCCGTTAACCTACAAACCCGACTTGCCTAATAACTTGATTGAGAGTGGTGCTCTGTCGGACGTGCAATTGGTAGCAATTGCATATGCCGGACAGGCGCATAACACGTTCATCAACATGATGGGCAAAAAAATGCGCCGCGGTTTTATGATTGGCGATGGAACCGGTCTGGGCAAAACGCGTGAAATACTGGGCATTATCTTGGACAACTGGAACCAGGGACGGAAGTTGCATGTGGTCATCAGCGCCAGTGACGGACTGGAGGGGCAGCTCAAGAAAGACTGGAATGTGGTTGGTCAGTCGATCAGTTCCGAGCCGGAGAATATGGTGATCAACTTAAAAAAGATTACCCCGACGCAGATGAAGAACAAGACGTATCCCAAAGAAGGGATCATCTTCTTGAATTATCCCACCCTGCAAGGCGGACAACAGGTATCAAATTCAAATTCTTCGAAGCCTGCGCGGGGAATCAACCGTCTGGAACAGCTTAAAACGATTCTCGGTCCGGATTTCGATGGAGTGATAGTCTTTGACGAGGCGCACCGGATGAAATCGACCATGCCCAGTGCGGGAAAGCGCGGCAAGAAAAAAGCATCCAAAACCGGGGAGGTATGTCAAGCCTTGCGCGATGCTTTTCCAGGGGCCCGCGTGGTATATTCCTCTGCCACGGCTGCGACTGAAGTAGAGAATTATGCCTACGCGGAGCGATTGGGGCTGTGGGGGTTGGGAACGTCCTTCTCCAGCCGGGAAGATTTCGTGTCCTCAATCAAGCAGGGTGGATTGCAAGCCATGGAAATACTTTCCCGCGATCTAAAGGCCCTGGGATTGATGGTGTCCCGTCGCATTTCAATGAATGACGGCACTCCGGAGGGAACGGTAGTTTATGACCGGATTCGCCATAAACTCAGCAAGGGCCAAAGGCAGGTATATGACGATTTGGCCAAGGCGTGGCAGATGATCCGCGATGAATTCATCAAGGCCATTCAAGAGACGAACGCCGACGCGCGAGCGAAATCCCAGGCATTTTCACAGTACTGGAGTACCCAGCAGCGATTCTTCAACCAGATCATCACTTCGATGCAGATCCCTTCGCTCTTGGAGGATATGGAAGATCAGTTAGCAAGTGGAAAATCCGTCGTCATCCAGCTGGTCAACACCTATTTCGCCCAACAAGAGCGCGCCTATGCCGCCATCAAGGACGAGGGCGCGGAACTGGATGATATTGATGTTACCCCCATTGGGGATCTGATCAATATGGTACGGGATTACTATCCCACCGTGCAGTACATAGACGAGTACGACGACGAGGGGAACGTCATGAAAGTTCCCCTGATAAAAGGACCGAAGCTGGATAAGGATGGAAATCCAGTATTAAAACCAGATGGTACTCCCGTCATAGAGTTCGTCGAAAATCCCGAAATGGTGCGCAAGCGGGATGCACTGATCGAGCGGCTGAAGAAGATGGGTGCTCCTGAGACGCCCATGGATATGATTATCAGCCACTTTGGGCACGATGCCGTCGGAGAGGTAACCAGCCGTGGTTGGAGGATCGTCACCGACCCCGAGACCGGCCGGAAAGTCAAGCAAAACCGGAATGATGCCAGCAAGTTGGCTGACGCCAAGGCGTTCATGGATGGGGATCTGCGGATTCTGATTTTCTCCGAGGCCGGGGGCACGGGATTTGACTTCCACTCGGATAAGCGGGCTAAAAACCAACAACAACGGGTGCACTACATTCTGCAGCCGGGGTGGAAGGCGGAGGCTGCATTACAGGGTTTGGGCCGCACCCACCGCACGTTCCAGGCGTGGGCGCCGATCGTAAAGCTGGTGGAGACGGATGTGCCGGGACAGCGGCGGTTCATCGCGTCCATCGCCCGGCGCCTATCGCAGTTGGGCGCCCTGTCGGCAGGACAACGGGAGGCCGGAAGCACCGGGGTGTTTACGGAGGCTGACAACCTGGAATCCGCCGACGCCCGGGCCGCGCTGGATATTTTCTTCAAAACGGTTCTTGAGGGCGGTGTGCCGGGAATGACCGCGGAAGAGTTCGAAGAGTGGACCGGTCTCAGCCTAATGGCAGTTGATCGCAGTGGGGCATTGAAAGATTTTCCGGAGATGGAACAGTTTCTAAACCGGATCCTATCTCTCACGCTGGATCAGCAAGAATTGGTTTTCGGGACGTTCGAGAGGATTTGGAATGAACAGGTTGAGGTAGCCCGCGCCCAGGGAACGTTGGACACGGGAATGGAGGTTTACAACAAAGCCGATCGCCTACGGAAGGGCAGCGAACAGATCGTTTACACGCACGAGGAGACCGGAGCGACCACCAAATACATCCAGCTGCTGGCGGATAAAAAAGTCGAACCAGTGGAGTTTGGCAAGGCGCTGTCAGGTTTCAAGAATACGTTCTTCCTCGTGAATCAGGCGTCGGGGTACATCTGGGAGGCCACGGAAGGCCCGAAGAAGTCGCTCAAAGACGGTTCCATGGTGGATACCTACCGCATGGTCAACGTGGAGGGCCATCTCCAATTCGTTCCCCGTGCCGAGATTGATACGGACATCCGGGACAAGAATTGGAAGAAGATCTCCTCGCGGGAAGAGGCGCGGCAGTTGTGGCAGAAGGCCATCGCGGAACTGCCGGAATACCGATCCCGGACGCTGCACATCATCTCCGGCGTCATGCTCCCCGTGTGGAAAAAGATCAAGTCGTATGAGAAGGTTTACCGCTTTCCTATGGAGGACGGTACATCGTTCCTAGGCCGGATCATCCGTCCCGGTGACATCAACAAGGTGTTGGCCGCGTTGGGCGCCGATAAGCAGGCCATTAAAGTAGAGCCGGAGCAACTGATCCAGGGGCTGCTGGATGGGTCGATTGCCAGTGTGACATTCAGCAACGACTGGAAATTCCAACGTCGCAAGGTAGCGGGAGAGAACCGGATCGAGGTTACAGGCGTTCGGCGCATGGACAAGCGGGAATTCGATCTGTACGGCGGATTCATGGAGACCGTCGCGTTCTCGGATCGGTTCTTCATTCCGGCAGGTCCGGATGGCGCAAAGTTTTTTACCCAGATGATGGACCAAGGGAAACACAACATCGTGGACATCGTGTACCTGGAGGAGGAGGCCGAACAGGGTGGTATTTTGAACGGAGTGTTGCCCGCGGGTCTGCCGCGAGGCGGCACCAATCTTTCCACGGCGCCCTGGTCCACCTCTCCCGCGGAATCCCCCGGCGGCGCCACGTTGCTGGCGCGGCTGGAGAGAGACGCCAACTCCGGCCGGCCGGCGCGTGTCGGATTGCAGAGCATCGGGGAATATCTATTCAACATGGTTGATGCTCTCCTGATCGTGGGAAAGACCCAGACCACCAAGAAGCATCCGGGCCATTATCTCCCCGGCCACCACATCGTGCGGTCCAAGAGCCGGGCATGGCAGATGAACCTCCACGAGGCGGGACATGCTTTGAGTTATTGGCTCAGGGACAAGAATCCGCAGTTCTTCACGCAATTCTCGCAGGAATTGGTTGCGTTGACTCAGATGGCAGGCTCTCATGCGTCCTCCAATAGCGCCGAGGAAGGGTTCGCCGAACTAGTACGGCGGTTTGTGACGGATCACAACAGCCTGCCCATGCACGTGGTGGATACGTTTGTCCAGGCGTTGAAGGACAACGGCCAGGAGGAGATCCTGAACGGCTTGCGGGACGCGCACCGGGCGTATGCGTTTCACTTGTCGCGGCCCTTCCTGGAGCAAATGCAAGCCCTGCGCAACGACAAGCCTCGACCGCGAGGGATCCTGTCGGCGGTCAAGGAATTGGTTTATGAAGGGCTGTACAACCTCGTAGGTGGAAGCCCCTTGGTCCATCGCCTGCGTCGCAAGTTCTGGAAGGAATTGACCCGGGAAGCCCCTGGCAACTGGAAGGCGAAAGTGGCGTTTGCCCGGGAGATCATGAGTCAGATCGAGGACACGAAGGCGGACTTTGAAGCTGCCTACAACAGTCTCCTGCACATTCCCACGGAGGTATCCCGGTTGATGGGCGGGGCAAGGAAGGGCCGAGAGGGGATCCGCTTGCTGGCTCTGGGTGACGGCTTCCTGGGTGTGCTGACGCCCGAGGACGTGGAATATCTACAGGACAACGGATTCGACATCCCCGACGAAGCCCAGGATCCTGGCCATGGGCATTGGATTTACCTGTCGGACAAGTCCTTTGCCCGGATCAAGCACGAGGTAGGGTTCGATCAATGGGAGGCGTTCCAGGAATACGCCCAGTATAAAGCGGCGATGAACCGGTATTGGTGGTATGGTCAGATCTATCCGGGTAGATACGATGGACTTACGCCTCGAGAGTTGCAAGATTGGATCAGTGAGGTGGAGCAGGCCAAACCGGAATGGGAAGCCCGGTTCAATGACTTGCACAAGTTTATGGATCAACTGCTGTTGGCGGCGGTGCTTTCAGGTGAAGTCTCGCCCAAGCAAGCCGTCAAGATCCGGGGCAGGTGGAAGCACTACGTACCCTTGCAGCGTCAGGTAGAGGACCGGGAGCCTCTGGCTTACGCCAGCAATACGGATCCCTCCGCGGGCCTCTATCGCGCATTTGGGTCCGAATTGCCATTTGTGGACCTGGAAGAGGCGATTGAGTACCGCGTGAGGCGGGCGTTGGAGGCTTATTACAACAGCCGTTTCATGCGGTCTATCCTGGCCTTTTCGAAAGAGTTGGGCATGAAGCAGGGGAAGAGGGTGCCCTTCCACGTGCGTTCCGAGGCGCTGCGGTTGATGCTCCCTCTGCGATTGGAGCCCAAGAAGGTCGCCACTCTCAACGAGCTGGAGATCAAGAAAATCATTGCGGATTACCTGAACGAACACCTGCCGCCAGGAGAGACTCCGGTCAAACCGGACGACATCGACATCGCCACGCCCTCGCGTCCGGTGTGGCGGATGAAAAAGCCCAACGCCGTCCGGATAATCCGTTTGTTCTCTGGCGGCCAGCCGTATTACTATCAGGTTCCCGATCCCCTGTTGTTCGAGTTGTTCAGCCGGGGGCGGGATCCGCGGCGGTATCTGGCTTGGTTGGCGAAGTTCATCGGGCGCCCGGTGCAACCATGGAAGCGCTACCTGACGCAGAACCTTGTGTTCGCCTTGGGTAACTTCCTGGCGCGGGACAGCATCCAGGCCATTGCCATGGGACGTTCCAAGCGGCATCTGATCCCGTTCTACGGGGCGGCGGTGGCCGTGGTCAACCGGATCAAGGGGACAACCCCGGACGCCATCTCGACGTCGGAGTTGCTCTCCAAGAGCCTCGATTACACCACGCGGGACGCGCACCAGGGTATCGTTGATTCGTTCAAGGAGATGCTGAAGGAAGGCATTATCATCCCTGGCTGGGCGGACATGAGTCTGGGCGAGCGGATAGCGGAGTTGCCCGGAATCGCCATGTCATCGGCGGGGAAGGTGATCGACATCATCAACTGGATTACCTTCGGGCGTTGGATGGCCAACCTTTCCGAGCAGGTCACCCGCGAGGGTGCCTACCTGGAAGCCACGCGGCAGGGATTCAGCCCGGAACGGGCGCAGTTGAACTACGACGAGATCACTGGCAAGTTCGGGCAGCGCCAGGGCAACTCTACGCTGGCATCGTTTATCCACGTAGCGGGCTTCCTGAATCCGGCGATCCAAATCCTGTGGGGGCACCTGGAGAGGATCACGGATCCCGATCCCCAGGTGCGGCGGTTCATGCTGGGCGTCAAACTGCCGGTGATCGCGGGATACGGCGCGATCGGCGCGGCGCTGAACATGCTGCTGATCCAGGCCATTCTCAAATTCCTCTACGGTGACGACGACGAGGCCAAGGAGGAGTTTCTGAACAACATGCGGGAGCGGCGCGACGAGGACCGCTTCTCCTTCATGGCGATTGGCGGCTTGATCCGCTTGCCGTTCGACTACGGGTTCCTGGGCGGGATTTTCTCGTTTGGCTGGAATGCCGTAGAGGAGTACCTGCTGAACGGCAAGGTGGACATCGAGAAGGGCGCCCTGGCGATGCTCAAGAGGTCGGCCGCGGCCATGCCGGGGATGACCGAGTTCATGCAACCGCACATCAAGACGGCAATGGAGCTGTACCTCAACCATTCGTTCTTCTTCGATGAGGACATCGTTCCCGGGTGGCTGGAGATCGCGTTCCCGTACAACCCCGAGTTGCAGACCTACACCACAACCCCAGAGATCTACAACAAGATCGGCCGCGGTTTGCGGGTGTCTCCGCTCAAGGTCAGGTATGCGGTGCGCGGGCTGTTTTCCTGGCAGGCGGATTCTCTGCTGGCCGCGGATTTTGGCAAGCCCTCGGGTTATCCCATCATCGGCAAGGTGTTTCAACGGGAGTCCATAGGGCATCTGAGCCAATCGGTGCGGGAGATGTACGAGGCCGAGCAGAAGTACATCCAATTGAAGAATCGGCTTAAGAACATCACCGATCCGGACGAGAAGGCCGAGGCGGAGGCGGAATTGGCCACGCTAGCCGTGACGCATGACGTGGTCGGCGAGTTAGACCGGATCTGGGAGAAGATCCGAGAGGAGAAAAAACGTGAGACTCCTAACCAGGAAACCGTGCGCAACCTGGAAAAGCGGATGGTCTCCGTCGCACGGACTTACCTGCGGTGGCGGGAGAAAGGCGAGGGGATGGATAAATTGGCCGGGGTGCTCTCGGACGATTTCTGGAAGCAGCAGGCATGGCGGTTGAGTGATGACATTCCCAAGGACCTCAATGATCCGGAGGAGCGCCGGAATTCGATCAACCGGTCCCAGTATGTCCTGTCGCAGTTGAATCTGCCTGAGGAGCAGTTGATCGAACTGCTGAGGCAGGAGTACAGCGAACGGTACGATCGGAAGACCCCTGTGCGGATGTACACCAACGGCAAGATCAACGCTTTCGGGGAGCGAGTGGTGCGCCTGAAACAGAGGTTGAGGGAGGCGAAGTTGGCTAAAACCAGGGGTTTTTAGGGCCAATTTGGCTCACTTTTGAGGGGGTCGTTTTTCGTAAGTGGTTGATTTTGTTAGACTTTGCTGGAGGGTGTGGAGCACAAGGGATTCTCCACACTCCTTTTTTTATTGGTTGATTTCATTTGACTTGCGATTCTGAAACTGGGCTGTTGGTTGATGTTGGCTCGGAATTGGAGAAATCGGCCGTGAATTGCTCGTTCCAAAACCGCAGTGATTTGAAAAAAAATAATGACAAGTAATTGACATAGAGGCTCAAAGTGTGTTTAATACGCTCCTGAATTGAAATTGGATGGAAAGGAGGTGAGGTTGCATGGTTCGGACCATCCCCATGGAAATCCTGCGGAGCCGGGAGTACTGGACTCCCCGGCAGGCCGCGCGAGTTCTGGGGCGCAGTAATGCGTTTTGGCAGGCCGCATTCGATCAGCAGCTCGTCGAGGGCTACAGCCAAAAATCCCCCGGCGGACGCCGATACCGATATTTATCGGCGCAGTCCTGCCGGAGTTACCTAGATCGTCTGTCGAACGAGGAGCGGGCGAAGAAGCCACCTCGACCTGATCCGCCCAAACCTTTTCCGGCGCCAACGGAAGTCCGCAACTTCCACCAGGAAATTGAGGGAGCAAGATGAAAGTGCCCATCACTTATTCGCAGCTGCGGACGCTCAAGGAGTGTCCGTACAAGCACCACCTGAAGTACAACCACGGCATTACCCCCACCCATTTCGAGGAAAACCTGCATATCGGGTCTCTCATACACGTTTTCATGGACATGCGGGCCAAGGGAATTGATTTCCAGGAGGCGCGCGACATAGTTCGGAAGGTCCATTTCAGTTCGATGCCCAACGGCGATGACGAGGCCATCCTCGAACACCGGATCCTGTGGAGCAAGTTGTTCGCCATGCTCTACGCCTACGATTGGCGTTGGGCCGAGACGGACACGCAGTTCTTGGTGGTGGCCTCGGAGCTGGAGTTCAACGTGCCGATCTACAACCCGGAAACGGGGCGGCCGTCGCGGTCTTACACCCTGTCGGGGAAGATTGACCGTCTGGTCCGTCTCCCCGGCGGCAATCTCGTCATTTGGGAGTGCAAGACCACCAGCGAAGACCTGGATGCTGGCTCCGCCTTTTGGCGCCGGTTGCGCCTGGAGGCTCAGCCGTCGGTCTATGTGCTGGCGGCGCGGGAACTGGGATATGACGTGACGGGAGTAATCTTCGACGTGATCCGGAAGCCCGCGATCCGTCCCCGGCAACTCACCCAGTCCGAGACTCGCGTGTTGATCGATACGGGAGAATACCGAACGTCATTGTCTCAGGGGAGCGACGCCCAATTGATCGTCAGGGAAGTACCCATCAAGGCCATTCCTGACGCCGAGACTCCGGGTGAGATTTGGGTGGATCAGGACCAGGCATTGCTCTCCTTGGGAGTCAAGGGGTATTCCATCCGCGAGACGCCCGACTTGTTCAGTGCCCGATGCTATCAGTTGATGGTCCACAATCCCGATACGTTCTTCGCCCGGCGGGAGATCGCCCGGACGGAGCGCGACATCGAGGAAATACGCCGGGAACTGTGGATTCAGACCCAGATCCTATTGGCCCGGCGACCGAGTTATTGGGAGAAGAACGACCGCGCTTGTGTGACGTTCAGCTCCTGCCCGTATCTCAATCTGTGTTCAGACGGATTCAAACCGGAAACGGATGCTCTTCCCGAGGGGTTTGTCCGTCTGGAAAAATTTCACCAGGAATTGGAGGAGACTCATGACCAAAGCACCAGCCCCAGCGCCGTTCCCAGGAATTGGAACAACACCCCAACCGCCGAAGAGTGTCCCTGCTCCAGCGGCGTCACCGAAGCCAGCTCCGGCCCCGTCTCCGACTCCGGCGAAGGCGAAGGCGCAAACAGTTCCCAGTTCAACGCCTGCTGATGACTTGGGATTTACTGTCCCCGGGATGAGTCAGGACCGCGGCATATCCCTCATCCTTCTGGCCGTCGAGAAGTGGGGAAAGACGACGTTTGGCGCTTTTTCACCTGAACCCGCGATACTGATGGCGCCGCGGGAGACCGGGTATATCACCTTGCTCAATGCGGGGCGTGTTCCCCCGGTGGCTACCATCGAGCTGAAGGATTGGTCCCACCTGATGAATCTGACGGACAAGATCGCCAAAGTGGATCTAGTACCGTACAAGAACATCGTATTCGATGCCCTGACAGGTTTGGAGAGGCTTTGTCACGAGCATGTCTGCGAGCGGGATTACCGGGGCGATTGGAGCAAGAAGGGTTTTCTGAACTACATGGAAGGCTACCGCGTCTCGGTCAACGAGTGGCTGCTGTTTCTCTCCAACCTCGACCGGATCAAGGCCCGCGGGATCAACGTGATCCTGCTGGGACACACGACAATCCGGACATTCAACAATCCCACGGGGCCGGATTACGACAGGTATATCTGCGACGTGCATGAACGGACCTGGGGCGCCACGCACAAATGGGCCGACTGCATCCTGTTCGGCACCTATGACACCGTGGTGGAAGCCGAGCGCGGTTCTCGCGCCACGGACAAGGGCAAAGGCATCGGCGGCACCAATCGGGTGATCTATACCCAGCGCCGCGATGCGTGGGACGCAGGCAGCCGGTTCGCGTTGCCGGAACGGATCGACGTACCGGATGATCCCAGCAAGGTGTTTGAGGCCGTTTGGCAATATCTCCACAAACCGATTGTGGAAGTTTTCTAAGGAGGCAAGACCATGGTAATGATGAATCCGGGCAAGTATTCGGGGCGACTGATCGAAGTGAAGTCGGGCGCCAGCGCCAATGACAATCCGCAGATTTCGTTTATCTGGGAGATTTTCTACGTCCAGCAGGGAAACGATTGGGTGGAGTTGGAGCAGCCGATCCGTCGCACCAGCACGATCTACTTCTCCGAGAAGTCAATAGATTTCAGCTTCGACAAGCTGAAGTCCATGGAATTCCGCGGCCTGCCGTCGAATCCGAAAGTGGAGGATTTCTCCGAACAGGTACGGACGAGCCTGATTCTCGTATGCGAGCACGAGAAGAAGCAGAAGGGCGAGGGGATGGCGGAGAAGTGGTCCCCCGAAATCTGGTTCGGCAACCTGGGAGGAGAACCGGCCCGCGATCTGAAACGCGAAGAGGCGGACGCGATGGATGCGCGGTGGAAGAACTACATGTCCACGCATTTTGGAGGAAGAACATGAACGAGTCAAGCAAACCGATGTACGTAAACCCAAGCAATGCAAAAAGTGAGTGGTCGTCCAGCACGATCCGTGCGGCGTTTGCGTCGATGGCGGGCGGGCTGACGGTCATTCTGGGAGTCCTCGGATTCGACCTTCCCGAGGGCGTGGGTGAAGACATCGCGGGAACCCTTGCCGGAATCTTCATGATTCTGGTCGGTTGGTTCGCCCGCCGCGGCCGCATCAACGCCACGCAACCGATTCGGAGGAAATGAGTGACATCATGAAAATCCTAGCGCTCGATCTAGGGACCAAATGCGGTTGGGCGATAGACCACACTCATCGCCATGGAGTGTGGGACTTGAGCGTGCGCCACGGGGAATCTCCGGGGATACGGTATATCCGATTCGAGAAGTTGCTTCGGGAAGTCATGACAACCGGCGTGGATTTAGTGGTCTATGAGCTGGTCCACCGCCACGAGGGGACGCAGGCGGCTCATATCTATGGTGGCCTGTTGGCCTGCCTGCAGCGCATTTGCGATGAACACCGGGTGGAGTACCGGGGGTTCAGTGTCTCAGAAATCAAAAAGCACGCGACCGGAAAAGGGAACGCCAAGAAGCAGCAGATGATTGATGCAGCCCGATCGTCGTATCCGTCTGCCCGGGTGGATGACGATAATGTCGCCGATGCCCTGCATCTGCTCTCGTTGGCGCGCATTCGATGCAGTTAGCTGTTGCTTGGGCCATGCCGGGAGTTCTTCTTCTCCTTCTCCCGGCATGGCCCGTTTTTAACAAGGAGATTCTTAATGATTGCCGTGATACCAGAAAAGATCAATGGAATTACCCCATCTCATTACCAGAGAGCCATTCTCGAAGCTTTGATGGATGGCAAGGACAACCTTCTCATCCAGGCGTGTGCAGGCTCGGGAAAGACCGCGACGTTGAAGATGATCTGCTCGGTGGCGCCCCCGAGTGTCAGCACGATCGCGGTGTGCTTCAACAAGTCGATCCAGCAGGAATTCGCCAAAAAACTCCCGCCGCATGTGGAGGCCAAGACGCTGCACAGTGTCGGCCTGACGGCCTGCCGTCAGGCCCTGGGCAGGGTCCAAGTTGAGTACAAGAAACTGGAACACATCCTCCTAGACTTCATCGAACGGCACGGGATTCCAGACGACTATGCCTGGACGCTGCGGACGGAGATTCCGCGGCTGTTGTCCCTGGTTCTGGCGGCTCAGGTCGATCCCATGGATTCCGAGTCGGTCAAGGACCTGGCCGCCAATTACGATCTGGAATGCTCAGAGCCAACTTTGATGGCCCTTCCGGCCATTCTGGTGGCCAAGCGCCAAGACCGGCAAACGATTGACTTTGATGACATGCTGGATCATCCCCTTGCTCATGGATACCGGATTCAGCAATACGATCTGGTATTGGTGGATGAGGCGCAGGATCTCAACGCTCAGCAGATACACCTCGTCTCGCGGCTCATGAAGCCGGACGGGCGCCTGATCGCCGTGGGAGACCGTTTTCAAGCCATCTACGGATTCCGCGGGGCTGACCACATGTCGATGGACACCATCAAAGAAAGATTCCATTGTTTAGAATTGCCCCTGTCGTACTGCTACCGGTGCGGTTCCAGCGTCGTGTCCGAAGCGCAGCGCGTGGTGGGCTGCCAAGTGATTCAATCCCCCGAGGGGCAGCATAGCGGCATCGTGATCCGGCGCGGGCCCGAGGAGTACAACCATACCATCTTCAGCCTGATGCCGGGGGATTTAGTCATTTGCCGGACAAACGCGCCGTTGGTTAGCCCGTGCCTCGAACTGATCCGGCATGGCATGAAGGCCACGATCAAGGGCGCCGACATTGGGAAGCGGTTAGTACGGATCATCAAGGACGTCTGCGAAGCGGAGAAGATCGACGACCACGAGATCGAGGTATTCAAGCGGCAGATGGATCACTGGCGAGACACTCAGGTCGAGAAGGCTCTCAACGAAGGCCGTCCCGGGGTGGCGTCGTACTATCAGGATTTGGCGGACACGATCTTCCAATTCGCTCTGGCCGCCCGGAGCGTGAAGGAGATCGAGGAGAAGATCCTGCGCATCTTCGACGACACCGAGAACCGGAGGGAGGTATCGTTCTCGTCCATCCACCGTGCCAAGGGATTGGAAGCCCACCGCGTGGTGTACCTGGGTCCGGAACTGGTTCCCCACATCATGGCGGTAAAGACGGGAATCGCAGCGATTATCCAGCAGGAACATAACCTGGACTATGTGGCCCGGACCAGGGCGATTAACGAATTGATTTACCAGATACTCCCGGCGAGGTGAATCATGCCATGGTTCAAGCTATGGACTGACATTATCAGCGATGAGCGAATGCACCGTCTCTCTCATCCTCAATTCCGATTTTGGATTTACCTGTTGGCGTATGCCAAAGAGCAGGAAGTTCACGACGAAAAAGAGCGTCACTGCAACGCTTTGATAGAGCGTCACTGCAACGCTTTGATAGAGCGTCACAGTGACGTCACTGTGACACGCGAAATCGGAAAAGCTGACCCCAAAGCTGATTCAAAGCTGCATATAATGCTGATACCAAAGCTGAATATAAAGCTGACATTCCAATTTTCACTCGAAAAGATTCAATCCATGCTGGCGGAGTTCGAGCATTTGGGGTTAATAAAGATATTAAGCGAAGATAGCCAAGTCATTAAAATAAGCATAGTTAA
>Ga0116167_1001538_pt1 | contig 21005 bp, 18 predicted proteins | sample AD_JPNMR3_MetaG_FD_89794 | JGI IMG/M metagenome (GOLD analysis project Ga0116167, IMG submission 89794) | Active sludge microbial communities of municipal wastewater-treating anaerobic digesters from Japan - AD_JPNMR3_MetaG | ecosystem: Engineered > Bioreactor > Anaerobic > Digestate | place...
ATAGTTTTGCCTGGTTTGTATCTATAGATTGTCCTGATAATGTTGAGTTATCAGACAATTATTTCGATATATTCCCGGGAGAGGAATATGCAGTTACTCTGAGAGCTCCAGGAGGAATAGAGTTAGGTGATATATCGATCTCTTCTCTCAATGAGACGGTGATAAGACATCACAGGGTATAAAATAATATACGCTAGAACCTGTACTCTGCTGTATAGACTATCTTTACTTCGTCGTTTTCAGGGACTTCCACATTGAATTCTATGTTATAGGCATCGATCTTGGTATAGTCAGAATTTGACTTTAAGACCTTCCAATCACCCCACTGTCGTTCTATAACCTTTATCTTCGCAGGCTCTTCTCTGTGATTCTTTAATGTAATCTCATAGGTATCCTGATATATAGTATTGCTTATCTTCTTGTGGTCCACTATCCTTCTTTCTCCAACTATATCGAATGCGCTACCAAGTGAAAGTCTTATCTTTTCATCCTTCGGGGTATGATTGATTGAATCTTCTCCAATAAACTGTAAAATATCATCTTCATCTGCTATATATACTCTAACTTTTCCTTTAGGTAGGGGAATACCTAAACCGTACTCGTCTCTGTTATCAAACTCTATATAAACTGAGACGTCCGGATTATAGCTCTGATTTCTCCAGTTATCATAATAATAACCCCTGTAAGCTGCGCCTTCATAGATAAATATTTTTTCTATAGGAATCCCCTGGGCGTTCAGTAGAGATATCTGCTTGGTCTGATTATCCTCTAGTGTTACTCCTCTCCCAAGGGTATAGATATGATACTCGAAGAGACCAGCCTCTTCAAATTGCGGTGCACTTTCTGCTACAAGAGCCTTTAATGTATCAGCCCTATCATACTCTTCTCTTTCCAGATTTATCTCTCCAGCTATAAGCTTTAGCTTGCCAGATTCATAACTTGCTCCAGATCTGTTTTCTACAGTTACCCAGCCATTAAGTGATAGATATTCTTCATCCTGTGATATATTGGCTACATAATTTGTGCTCCAGTTAATATCTTGAGTTAAATAGCTCAGCTCAATCAGCTTAGAGCCTGCATCTTTACTCTCAACATAACAGACCAGAGCTGGTTCTGTCGCCAACCCTTCAGGTATCTGTGGAAATTCTATGGATACTATGTCACTTCTCTCAATCACATATACAGGTCCAGCCTTCTTATCTTTTACAAGTATAATTTGATTGACGTCATAATTTGACAGGTACCCCTCATATAGATTACCATCTCTGGTAAGTATCCTTATCTCCTCTCCTAAATATTTATTGAGCAGCGTGGAAGAATTTAATGGCTCATATTTATAGTATTGCTCAAGGACAGAGAAACTGTCAGGGTCGGTAAGAACGTTCAGCTGAACACTGGTGGGATTAATCTTAGATGGTATATCTGTTAATTTTATAATCTGCTTCCCTGCATCCAGTACTACCTCCCGTACCTCTCTAATAAGTGCAATGTTTTGATTATAGATAGTTAAAGATAAATTATTGAAGTCTTCAGCAGCCAATAGAGGTGTTACACTCACTAATAAAAACAGTAATGCCAGTAAAATGCAGGTAACCTTCATAAATATCACCTCCAGTATAATTTTTGCCTTACTTCTCCCCAGCCTTTCTAGATGGGGGTAAGTATGGTACCGGTATAAACTCTACAGATGGACGCCTCTGGGTTGTCTGAGGATACAGGTCCATAAGATCATACACCTCTGGAGGGACTTCATCTGTAACCGGTAGTCCAAGTCTTTCTGCCTCTTCATAATTTATTGGATAGTCGTGAGTCCATCTTCCCTCACTCAAAATCTTTGCTAGTTCTCTCGCTTTATCCTCTGGGACGTTCTCTCTTACCAGAGAATAGACTGTGTTATAAACCTGATTTATAGCCTTACGAGCTATGTCTCCAAGAATTAGGGTCTGGTCATCACGATTTGGATTCGGTTCTTCCAGGGCTTTCAATATAGACGAAGCTGGATAATATCCACCCTGAGAACTGCCAAGTTGTGGGTCTACCGGACCTAAGACTGCATTTGGATCCATTACTATCTCATCAGCAGCTAGAGATATAAGTGTTCCCCCAGACATTGCATAGTGGGGAACAAACACGGTTACCTTCCCCTTATGCCTTTTTAAGGCGCAGGCTATCTGTTCTGAAGCCAGAACTAACCCACCTGGAGTGTGAAGTATAATGTCTATAGGCATATCCGGTGGGGTCATTCTAATTGCTCTTAAGATATACTCAGAATCTTCTATATCAATATAACGACTTACCGGAAATCCTAACAAGCTCATTGTCTCCTGTCTGTGTATCATGGTAATTACTCTGCTGTGTCTTTTTGCCTCCAGAGCTTTGATAGCCATCTGTCTCCTTAGCTGAATCATCCTCTTTTGAAAGAGGGGGACAAATATCTGTAATATAATAAGCAACCATAAGATATTAAAAATTAAACCCATAGTATTTCCCTCCTATCCTTTTATTATCTATTTTATTACACAAAATAGATAACGTCAATTGTATGTTATAATTGTAATATCTTTTTGGAATAGTTGGAGGTGTAAGGATGCAATACCGTAGGCTTGGATGGACAGACCTAAAACTTTCTGTCATAGGCTTTGGATCTTGGGCATTGGGTGGCGGTGGCTGGAGGTTTAGCTGGGGTCCACAGGATGACGAGGATTCTATAAAAGCGATACGGAGAGCTATGGAGTTAGGGGTAAACTGGATAGATACCGCTGCTGTTTATGGCTTAGGTCATTCTGAAGAGATCGTTGGAAAGGCTATAAAAGATTTGTCAGAGAGACCTATTATAGCTACCAAATGTGGTAGAGTTTGGGATGAGAATGGTAATATAAGGGGTGAACTCTCCAGAAAAAGTTTAAAGAGGCAGGTGGATGATAGTTTAAGAAGGCTCCAGGTTGATGTGATTGATTTATATCAGATACACTGGCCTGATCCGGATGAATATATAGAGGAAGCCTGGAGTACTATGGCAGATCTGGTAAAAGATGGGAAGGTAAGGTATATTGGGGTATCTAATTTTAGTGTAGAGCAGATGAAAAGGATAGAGAAGATACATCCGATAGCTTCTTTACAGCCTCCGTATAGCATGCTCAGAAGAGAAGTTGAGAGTGAGATTTTACCTTACTGTAAGGAGAAGAATATAGGTGTAGTTGTTTATAGCCCTATGCAGAAGGGGTTACTGACTGGTAAGTATAATAAAGAGACAGTTAAGCAATTGGCTCCAGATGACCATAGACGTACCGACCCCATGTTTAACGAGCCCCAGCTAAGTATAAATGTAGAATTGGTTGAAAAATTAAAGGGGCTTGCCGAAAAATATGGAAGAACAACTTCTCAGTTAGCTATTGCATGGATTTTAAGACGACCAGAAGTAACCAGTGCTATTGTTGGGATACGTCGTCCTTCTCAGATAGAAGATGTGGTACCTGCTGCTGACTGGAATCTGTCTGAGGAAGATATAAGATTGATAGAAGTCTGGCTTAAAGAAAGAGAAGAAAAGATTAAAAACTTAGGAGTAATAATATGAGTGAAGAGATAGGAGAATATATCTGGTTGATACCTGATGCATATCTTCCTCCTTATGGAGACCTGGAGTTGCCTAGTCATGAATCTACCTGTATCCTGAATGTAAATAAAAACCCGGCTAAAATCAAGTTTACATTCTACTTTGAAGACCAGGATCCGATAGAATCTAAAGAGATTATTATTCCAGGTGAAAGGACTTTGCATGTAAGACTGGACAGGTCGAAAGAAATCCTTGGAGTAGAATTGAAGGTAGATGTTCCTTATTCTATAAAGGTTGAAAGTAACACCAGGGTTATAGTGCAGCACTCCAGGCTGGATACGAGACAGGCTAATCTGGCCTATATGTCCAGTATGGGTTATCCGGTCAGATAGTAGTAAAATTTAATAATATTTATACCTGAGGATAGGTAAATAGAGGAAGAGATTTCTATTTGTTTATCCTTACTTAAATCTCTGGAGTTTTAGAATATTATCCTAGGAAAGATATTCTGGACGAACCTTATTTGAGAACAAAATGGGATCAGGGTAATCTTAAGCTTGAAGGATTGCTAAATGTCTTTGCAATGTTAATAATTCCTGATATAATTTAACCAAGATGGGTGGTAAGATTTTTTTCGAAAATGAGAGATTAAAGATTATTAATGATGATATACTTTCTACCAATGAGATTATGGAAGGAAGTATAGACCTTATTGTTACCTCTCCGCCATACAATGTAAATATAAAATATAATAGTCATAATGATAACTTATCTTATGAGGAGTACATAGAGTTTACCAAAGGATGGATGAGAAAATGTTTTAATTGGCTTAAGAAGGATGGTAGATTCTGCCTGAATATTCCTTTGGACAAGAACAAGGGGGGACAACAGAGTGTTGGAGCGGATTTGACAGTAATAGCTAAAGAAATAGGGTTTAAATATCATTCTACTATCGTATGGAACGAGGGAAATATTTCTAGAAGAACTGCATGGGGTTCCTGGGTAAGTGCATCTGCTCCATATGTAATAGCTCCTGTTGAATTGATAGTGGTCTTATACAGAGAAGAATGGAAAAAGACAAGTGGAAGTGGCATATCTGACATTAATAGAGAAGAATTTATGGAGTGGACAAATGGTCTGTGGACATTTCCTGGTGAGAGCAAGAAGAAGGTAGGTCATCCTGCTCCATTTCCAGTAGAACTCCCTAAAAGATGTATAAAACTATTTAGTTTTGTAGACGATCTTGTACTTGATCCATTTATGGGAAGCGGAACAACTCTGATAGCAGCTCATCTTACAGGAAGAAGGGCTATAGGAGTTGAAATAGATCAATCTTACTGTGAGATTGCTAAAAAGAGGTTAATAAAAGAAGCTGGAGTAAATAAAAGGAGTCTTTTTGCAGTTAATGAGTAGAAAGAAAAAGACCATAAGCCAGCTAATTATGGAGTATTTTAAAGAACATCCTATGGAAGATATTTCGCATGGACCTGTTGTAGATTGGGTGACTGCTGAATGGTTAAAAGATCACAGCTCTCCGCCTAGAGATCCATGGAGAGCCATAAGAAAACTACACCAAGAAGGAAAAATTATAAAGATAAAAAAGGGTGTCTATAGATATGACCCTAACTTAGTAAGTGAGACCAAGACTTGGGATTTTCCTCAAAAAGTTAAAGAAGAAATCTTAGAGAGAGATGGTTATCGTTGTGTGGTTTGTGGTAGAGGTGTAGATGATGGGGTTGAGCTAGTAGTAGATCATATTAAACCCAAAGATAAAGGTGGAACAAACGATATAGAAAATGGACAAACTCTCTGTATGGAGCATAACCTTATGAAAAAGAATTATTCCCAGACAGAAGCTGGAAAAAGATATTTTATTAGGATGTACGAGAAAGCCCTGGCAGTTAATGATAAAAAGATGATAAATTTTTGTAGAGCAGTTTTTGACGTGTATGATGAGTTTGGTATTAACGGACATATACCTAGACCAAATGGAAAGAGGGGAAAATAACAACAAGTAAAAGAATTCTGCGCTAGGGGAGATTAAACAGACACGTTGCCTATTCTTCTATTATACCTCCACCTATTACTATCTCTCCGTCGTAGAAAACTGAAGCCTGTCCTGGAGTTACTGCTCTCTGTGGTTTTCTAAATCTCACAGAGACTTTATCTTCTGATAAAGGGAAGAGGGTACATTCTGTCTCTTCACTTTTATACCTTATTTTTACTTTTGCATCCATAGGATTTTCTGGTTTCTCTATTGATATCCAGTTTACATTAGTCGCTATAAACTCTTCTCTGTATAATTCCTTTTCTTCACCTACAATAATAGCATTCTTCTCTGGGTCTATATCTATCACATATAAAGGGACCTCACTCTGTAATCCAAGTCCCTTTCTCTGTCCTATAGTATAGTTCCATATACCATTATGTTTGCCCAGTACTCTACCATATCTATCCAAAATTGGTCCGGAAGAAGGTTTTACGTTTAAAAGCCCTCTATAATCTCCTCCATAGAAGTCCTGACTTTCTTCTTTATCATGAACCTCAAGTCCACTTTTCTTTGCTATCTCTCTCACTTCACTTTTCCTGTAACTCCCCAACGGGAATAATACTCTACTCAGCTGATTTTGTGTGAGACTGAAGAGAAAATAAGACTGATCTCTTCTCTCGTCAACCCCTTTTTTCAGGATGTACCGGCTTCTACCAGAATCATAATCTACCCTTGCATAGTGTCCGGTAGCGAAATAGTCAAATTCTATACCAATCTTTTCTACCTTTTCCAGGAGGGCTTTGAATTTTAGCAATTGATTGCATCTTATACAGGGGTTTGGTGTCCTTCCCTTTAGATACTCATTTTTAAAGTAAGTCAGGACTATCTCCCTGTATTCTTTTATCAGATCTATCTCATAGAAGGGTATATCAAGTCTCTCGCAGACCCTCCTGGCATCTTCTATATCATCTAGTTCCTCTGGTCCATAACAGCTATGTCTTTTGCCAGTTTTAGTAGGTTCTCCCCCCCATATTCTCATAGTTACCCCTATCACATCGTATCCTGCCATCTTTAATAGAATGGCAGAGACGGAGGAGTCAACCCCTCCACTTAGACCTACAACAACTCTTTCCTTGCTGATTTTATATCACCTATCTCTTATCTCTAAAGATTTCTTGTGCGCCGAGAATCCTTCTCTATCAGCTATTATACTGCCAGACTTAAAGTCTTCTGTAATCTCGTTGTACTGTGTTATATTTATTAATTTTAAAAAGTCCAGGACATTCAGTCCTGAGCTGAATCTTGCAGAACCACCTGTTGGTAAGATATGACTTGAACCAGCTATATAGTCACCAATAGCTTCAGGGGTTTTTTCTCCGATAAATATTGTCCCGGCATTTCTTATCTTTTCCAGATAAGATGCAGGGTTTTTAATCTGTAATTCGAGATGTTCTGGGGCTATAAAATTTACTGTATCTATACCTTCATCTATAGAGTTGACCAGAACTATTCCTCCCCAGGATTCCCATGATTCCTTAGCCGTCTCACAGGTTGAGAGTTCTCTTATAAGTATTCCCATCTCCTCTATAACTCTATTAGCTAGATCCTCTGAGTCTGTAACCAGTATAGACATGGCTAACGGGTCATGCTCAGCCTGAGATAATAGGTCGATAGCTACAAATTTTGGGTTAGCGTTACTATCTGCCAAAACAACTATCTCGCTTGGTCCTGGAATCATCTCTATACCAGTTTCTCCAAATACATATTTCTTGGCAGATACCACGAATCTATTCCCGGGACCGACAATCTTATCGACTCTTGTAATTGTATCGGTTCCATATGCTAGACCTGCAATTGCATGTGCACCCCCGAGTCTGTATACCTCATATATATCCAATAGCTTGCATACCGCTAGTACTTCTGGCACAGGTTTTGGGGTGGTAACCACTATCCTCTTTACCCCGGCAATCTGTGCTGGGATAGCAGCCATCATCACAGTGGATGGATATGGAGCCCTCCCACCAGGGACATATATCCCGACGCTCTCTAAAGGTACTACCATCTGCCCGGAGAGTTTCCCATTTTTCAGATAGAACCAGTTTTGAGGTCTTGGCATTCTGGAATAAAAATCCCTGATATTTTTGATTGCCATATTAACTGCGGATATAAATTCTTCTCCAACGACATCTATAGATTCTTCTATCTCCTCTTTTGAGACCACAAAATCCTTTGGGGAGGAAAAGTTTGCTTTATCGAACTCATTAGAATATTTGATTAATGCAACATCACCTGCTTCCTTTACCCTTTCCAGAATTTCTTCAACAGCAATCTTTACATCTGAAGCCTTTTTTCTTTCCAAGACTAGATTGGATAGATCTTTTCTATCTCTTATAATTCTATTTTTCATCCTTATCTCCTTATTCCAGTATACCTTTTGTTACTTTTATGTCTTGCGGGATTGGGATACAGTAATCTCCAGTAAAACAGGCAGTGCAGAAACTTTCTGCTCCTCCCCTGCAGGCTCTAAGAAGTCCTTCTACGCTGAGGTATCTAAGGGTGTCACTTCCTATATATTTTCTTACCTCTTCTATGCTCTTATAGGCAGAGATAAGCTGTCCCCTCTCTGCAGTATCTATTCCGTAAAAGCAAGGATAAGATGTTGGGGGTGAACTGACCCTCATATGTATCTCCTTAGCCCCAGCTTCTCTTAGGAGATTTACTATTTGCCTTGAGGTTGTTCCTCTTACAATAGAATCATCGACCAATACTATTCTCTTCCCCTCAATTACCTCTTTTAAAGGATTTAGTTTTAACCTTACTCCAAGCTCTCTCAATCTCTGGTCTGGCTGTATAAATGTTCTACCAACATATCTGTTTTTAATTAGTCCTTCACTGAAAGGTATTCTTGCCTGCTGTGCGTACCCTATAGCGGCAGGAATACCAGAATCCGGAATAGGAATTACAAGGTCAGCATCTACTGGTGATTCCTGTGCTAATATTCTCCCCATCTCCTGTCTTATCTCATGAGCAAGCCTGGTTCCAAATTTACTGTCCGGACGGGCAAAATAGACCAGTTCAAATATACATAGACGCGGGTCTGGCTGAGCAAAAGTTGTACTTTTAATCCCTTCCTCATCAATCACTACTATTTCTCCTGGTTCTATCTCCCTGATAAATTTTGCCCCTATTATATCTAACCCGCAAGTTTCAGATGAAAGTACATAACTTCCGTTAAATTTTCCCAATACCAGTGGTCTTATTCCATACGGGTCTCTTACCCCTATAAGTTTATCTCTGGTCAGTACTAACATGGTATAAGCACCTTGAAATGAGGGAAGAACTTCTAAAAGTGTGGATAAGATGTCATTTTTATAGTAGAGGGCGATCTTCTTAGCCATCACCTCTGTGTCTACTGTACCTGAAATCTTTATACCTTTTTCTTCCAGCTCTTTTTTTATGTGTAACGAATTTACCAGATTTCCATTATGGGCTATAGCTATCGGATTTTCTCCCGAGACTAACATGGGCTGAGCATTTAACTCGGTGCTTGATCCGGTGGTTGAGTATCTTACATGCCCTATCGCTATATCTCCCTTCAGGATATTCAATATCTTTTCATCAAAAACCTGACTTACTAATCCCATATCCTTATAACATACAATGTCTTTTCTATCTGATACAGCAATCCCTGCACTCTCCTGACCCCTGTGCTGAAGGGCAAAGAGTCCAAAATAGGTTAATCTTGCCACGTCACTATTTGGACTGTATATACCGAAAACACCACAGTACTCTTTCAGATCATCCATCTTTCTATCCCACTGTTCCATTTATTTTTAAGTAAAGATATTTCTAAATCTACTATGCTGTTTCTGTTGAACTTTATCTTGAATCTATCCTTTATAACCCTTCCAACTTTTCTTATCGGTACTTCTTTAAAGTATTCTTCTACATATCTTTCTCTGTTTGCATCGGTTGTTATTATAACCACAGGTTGCGCTTCACCAAAGAGAACTTCTTCTGGAGACTTTTCTGATTCTATACTGATGTCTATCCCCATATTCCCCCATATGCTGCACTCTGCCAGAGCTATTGCCAATCCACCCCTGGATATATCCTGGGCACTTTTTATAAGTTTCTCCCTTATAGCCTTAAGTAATAGCCTCTGTAACTTTACCTCCAGCTCCAGATCAATTTCTGGTTTTCCCTTTGCTTCACCTGTAAGCTCTTCTATAAATAGAGTTCCACCAAGATTACCAGGTTCTCCAAGTATATAGATAACATCTCCCTCATCTTTAAATTGAGGTGTACATAATGTCTCCAGATTCTCTATCTTCCCCACCATACCAACTATGGGGGTTGGATAAACAGTATAATTCTCTGACTCATTGTAAAAGCTTACGTTTCCACCTACCACAGGTATATTTAGCTTTCTAGCACACTCACTCATACCTTTTACCGTTTCCACGAAATACCATGCTACCTCTGGATCTTCAGGATTACCAAAGTTCAGTCCATCTGTTATAGCTAATGGTTCAGCACCAATACATATAAGGTTTCTTGCCGATTCTGCCACTATCATTATTCCACCGATATATGGGTCCAGATAACAGTATCTTCCCTCCCCATCGGTTGTTACACCTATCAAAAACTTCTTACCCTTCACTCTGATTATAGAGGCGCCTGTTCCTATACTTACAGTATTTGTTTCAACCATATGGTCATACTGTTCATAGACCCATTTACTGGTGGAGCAGTTAGGAGAATTTAGAAGTCTGAGTAAGACATCCCCATAATCTTCTATCTCTGGGATAGAATCGACTGTCTGTAATCTGTTTAGATTTTCCGGGATCTTTGTCTCCAAATCGTAAGCGGGTACCATTTCGGTGAGGATATCTACAGGTATCTCTCCAACTATATTCCCATTTTCTTTTATCCTTACCATCTTCTCTGGGATCACCTGTCCGATAATAGCAAAATTGAGTCCCCACTTCTCAAATATTGGTCTTAGTCCTTCTTCTTTACCTCTTTCTACACATAGTAGCATACGTTCCTGTGACTCTGAAAGCATAATCTCTTCTGGAGTCATCCCTTTCTCTCTCTGAGGAACCTTTGTTACCTCTATCTCAACTCCAACCCCACCTCTATTTGCCATCTCTACAGAAGAACTGGTTATACCTGCTGCTCCCATATCCTGTACACCTATTATCGCATCACTCTTTTCTAATGCCTCTAATACGGCTTCTATTAGTAGCTTCTCCATAAAAGGATCTCCCGCCTGTACGGCAGGTCTTCTCTCTATAGAGCTGCTGGTAAGTTCCAGTGAGGCAAATGTTGCTCCATGAATCCCGTCTCTTCCTGTAGATGCACCTACCAGTATAAGACTATTCCCTGTACCTTCTGCCTTTCCACTTTTAGGTTTTCCCTTCAGTAGACCCAAACATGTTACATTTACCAGAGGATTTTCTGTATATGGTTTTTCAAAAGCCAGTTCTCCACCAATAGTTGGGACACCTATACAGTTGCCATATCCTGATATACCACTTACCACACCAGAAAAGAGGTATCTTGTTCTGGGATTATCTAGAGTTCCAAATCTCAATGAATCTAAAAGAGCTACTGGTCTTGCCCCCATAGCCAGTATGTCTCTTACAATACCACCCACGCCGGTAGCTGCACCCTGATATGGTTCTATAGCAGAGGGATGATTATGACTTTCCATCTTCATAGCTAGTGCCAGCTCTTCATCTAGTCTTATTATTCCGGCATTCTCTCCAGGACCTTGAAGTACATTTTCTCCTGATGTTGGAAAGAGCTTCAGTATCTTTTTTGAATGTTTATATCCACAGTGTTCTGACCACATAACCGCTATCATACCTAATTCTAAATCATTAGGCTCTCTCCCTAAATAACTCCTGGCAAGTTCGTACTCTTCCAGAGACATCGATATTCTTTCCAGTTCTTCTCTCGTTCTCATAGCGCCCTCACTATAGATTTAAAGATTTTTAAGCCATCTTCAGACCCGAGTATCTTTTCGCTGCATCTCTCTGGATGTGGCATAAGTCCAAAGACATTACCTCTTTCATTTACTATACCGGCAATATCATCTATCGCTCCATTTGGATTTTCTCCATAATACCTCAGGACCACCTGATTTCTTATCTTATCAGGATTATCTATGTAGTAGTTTCCTTCGTTATGAGCTATAGGCATTCTTATAATATCTCCTCTTCTATATTCGGTTGTGAATGGAGTATCATTTCTCTCCACCCTGAGAGATACATATCTACATATAAATTTTAATCCCTTATTTCTTCCCAGAGCTCCAGGAAGCAGACCAGCCTCAGTAAGTATCTGGAATCCGTTGCATATACCAACAATCAATCCTCCCCTATCGGCAAATTCTTTTACTTCTGACATAACTGGGGAGAATCTTGCTATAGCTCCTGCCCTCAGATAATCTCCGTATGAAAAACCTCCCGGGAGTATTACACAATCTATCCCGTTTAAATCCGTTTCCTGATGCCAGATAAATCTTACCGGCTGGTTTAGTATCTCTTTTATTACATAGTAACAATCTCTATCACAGTTTGATCCGGGAAATACAACTATACCAAAGTTCATTCTTCTATCCACTCCCATTCGTAATCTTCCATAACCGGATTAGCCAAGAGCTCTCTACACATTCTCTCTATCCTCCCAGCTTCATCTACTTTTCTATCCAGTTTTATTTCCAGTAGCTTTCCAACCCTGACCTCTAACACTTCATTAAAACCGAGTGACTTCAAGGCATTTAATATTACGGAGCCCTGAGCATCAAGTATCCCCTGCTTTAATCTTATAAGTATCCTTGTTTTTGATTCTACAGGGGTCTCTAAGACTCTCTTTTTTACCTCGTTATAAGCCTCCTCTACTCCTCCAAGGTCTCTTCTGAATCTGTCTTTATCCCATGATTCGGTAGTTCCTAATTCCCACAGTCTGCAGGTATCTGGAGATATCTCATCGGCAAGATATATCTCTCCACTTGAATCTTTGCCAAATTCGAACTTCATATCCACCAGATCCAGATGGCACAATTTAAAGAACTCAATAAGTATCTGGTTGGTTTTGAGAGACATATCTTTTATAGTTATTAATTCTTCAGGAGAAGCTAAACCCAAAGCTGATATATGGTCTTCATTTATCATCGGGTCATGGAGTTCATCACTCTTATAACAGAATTCCAGGATTGGCTTCTCCAGTTTTCTACCTTCCTCCAGTCCAAGACGTTTTGCCATGCTTCCAGCTACTCTATTCCTTATGATTACCTCAATAGGAAAAATTTTTACGCTTCTTACCAGCATTTCTCTCTCATTAAGTCTCTCTATATAGTGATTCCTTACTCCTTTAATGGTAAGTAATTCAAATATCTTGCTGGATATTGCGCAATTAGCCTCTCCTTTACCCTGAATCTCTGCTTTTTTAAGACCATCAAATGCAGTAGCAGAATCTTTAAACTCTATAATAAATTTATCATCTTCTTCGGTGCTATATACCCTCTTAGCCTTTCCTTCGTATATAAGCTTAACCTTTTTCATCTAAATATCTCCTCCTGGTTATTTTTATCCAACAAAAAAGATATTCTACTAGAACCGGATTATCAATTCAATAGTGAATATTAGAGGTGATAAAATGAATGATTATACGAGAAAAAGCCCCACAGGGTATCCTGTGGGGCAGAAGAAATCTCTTACTTTACCTCAAAACTCCCATTCAGTCTGATATCTTCAGAAGAACTTCCTATTAATACCTCAAATGTTCCAGGTTCTACCGTAAGGCTCATATCTGTATCTAGAAATTCCAGGTCTTCTTTTGAGAGTGTAAATGATACTGTCCTCTTTTCTCCAACATCTAATGTCACTCTCTTAAATCTCTTGAGTTCCTTCACAGGACGTGCTACGCTGGCAAATAGATCGTGCAGGTATAGTTGGACCACTTCATCACCCTTATACTTTCCAATGTTTTCTATGTCAAAAGAGATATTTATATCTTCATCTATCCCTATTTTCTCTGGGTTTATTCTCAAATTACTGTATCTGAACTGGGTATAGCTTAAACCATAGCCAAATGGGAAGAGAGGCTGAGGTCCTCTTAGGTCTACATAATCATCAACCCTTCCGGAAGGCTTGTAGTTATAGTATAGGGGTAATTGTCCTGTATACCTGGGGAATGTAATGGGGAGTTTCCCTCCGGGATTATAGTCTCCAAAGAGTATATCTGCTATGGCATTACCCCCTTCCTCTCCTGGATACCAGGCTTCCAGTATAGCCTTTACCCCATCGATCCATTTAGTCATAGTGATAGCGCTTCCATTTATCAGGACTACTATTACAGGTGTACCGGTGTCGCATATCTCTTTGATCAGGTCCTCTTGAGCTCCAGGTAGATCTAGATTGCATCTGTCTTTCTGTTCTCCCTCTGTCTCAGGGACAGAATTACCCATAAATAGTATTGCAACATCGCTCTTCTTAGCTATATCTATAGCTTCATTAAAGCCGTCCCTTGATGGGTCATTCAATTTACATCCTTCAGCAAAATATACCTCTACGTTTTTCCCAACCTTATTCTCTATCCCTTCCAGAGGAGTTACTACCTTTATACCGTACCCACTGTAACCGCCTAACCTTGGAACGTTTGCATTTGGACCTATCACGGCGATGGATTTTATCTCCTTACATATGGGCAGTATCCCTTCATTCTTAAGTAAGACAATTGATTCTCTCGCCACTTTCAATGCTAACTCTCTGTGTTCTTTGCAATCGCAAACCTTTTCTGCATATTCTGGGTCAATAAATGGATTGTCAAAGAGACCTAACCAGAATTTTACCCTAAGGATTCTTCTGACAGCTTCGTTTAATACATCTTCTGAGAGTTTTCCTTCCTTAACCAAGCCCAGGACTTCTTCAAAACAGTCACTTTCTGGAAGTTCCATATCCATACCAGCTTCCAGGGCTTTTTGGGCAGCTTCAGCCTTAGAACTTGCAACTCTATGTTTTGTCATCAGATGAATCACCGCTCCATAGTCAGACACAACGTACCCTTTGAATCCCCACTCCTTTCTCAGGATATCTGTTAGTAGCCATTTGTTAGAAGAGCAGGGAATTCCGTCCAGGGAATTGTATGCAGACATTATAGAAAGAGCATCTCCTTTTTCTATAGCAGCTTTAAAAGCGGGGAAGTATATCTCTCTCAATAGCCTTTCTGAGAAATGAACCGCATTACTATCTCTTCCCCCATCTCCAACGAAGTTTGCCGCATAGTGTTTAGGTGTGGTAATAACTCCTTGTTCCTGGAGACCCCTGATAAATGATACTGCCATTTTACTAGCCAGATAAGGGTCTTCGCCATATGTCTCTTCTGTCCTTCCACATCGCGGGTCTCTTGCTATGTTTATCGTAGGAGAGAGAGCCTGATGAATACCTCTGGCTCTTGTCTCTTTTCCTATAGCGGTAGCCACCTCATACATTAATTCTGGATTCCAGGTACTTGCTATAGCTATAGACTCTGGGAAACTGGTAGAGCCTTTAGCCATACAGCCGTGGAGACATTCATCATGAATCAATACGGGTATCTTTATTCTACTATTCTCCAGTATATGTTTTTGTATCTCATTAGCCAGCTCAGCTCCCTCTTTAGGAGAGAATGGTCTGAGAGCACAGCTTAATTCACCGATAGGATATTTTTCTTTATCCCCCTCCATGATTATTTCTCTCCATTGTTTTTTCCAGAGATTACTGGAGATGGCTTCAACCAGTTCTCTGTCTCTGAATAACTCGGAGAATACCTTGTCGAACTTTCTTACCTGCTCTTCATCTAACCCCTCAAAGATGTCTGCCAGTTTCTTCCAGACATGTAGCATCTTTGCCTTGAGCTGACCCACCTTCTCTTCCAGTGTCATCCTGGAGAGGAGATCCTCAACTCTCTCTTCAATTGGAAGCTCTGGATTTAGATAACCTGCCTTTTGTTCCATAATAACCTCCTGCTGATATATTTTTAATTTTTTAAAGCACTCTCTAACACTTCTATCAGGTAGAGTCTCTTCTCACAGTTAGAAAACTCAAATGCCATATGATGCATCTTTTCTATCTCTTCTTCAGTCATATCCATAAACTGAAATGCATATAGTGGTGCAAGGAAGCTACTAATAGCACCACTCAGTAATCTATCCCCCAATTCCCTGGTAAGTGAGGTATAATCAAGACTATAGTCTTTTACAATTTCAGATACCGCCTGAGCTATGGTCTCTACCATCCTTGCAGTTTCGCCCCTCAGTAATCCATAACCTCTTGATGTCCAGGGGTCAAGCCCTAACTTCTTCTTCAGTTCAGAGACAGGTCTGATCCTTCTCATATATTCACTGTCTTCCTTAGGAACTACTAATCCTTGAACCCCCACATCCTTATAAGTCCAGATTGTCCAGTGTTGTTCATACTTATTAAATATCTCCAGCTGGTCTTTTAATGCTAAAAGTCTGGCTTTATCCGCATTTGTAGGTGAATTTACAGGTCCATCAAACAGAGCGCCAAACTCACCTACCCAGGACGGTTTTTTATGATCTAAAATCCATCTATTCCTCTCCAGGAATATCCTTTCCATCCAATTCTTATCTGTATATACATCCCCAACATAACCTGGATATTTTCTTGCCCTGTGAGTTGCTATTGTATAATTGTGAGAACTGTATACTAAATTATCGTCAAACGGTTCGTCTAATCCCTCGAAGATCTGAGAGTATCGATTACCCTCAATAAATATTATATGTTTCCTATCCGTATTTCTTATTGCTTCTATCCATTCTCTATATATCCTCTTTAAAATATCTATATTAGGAGCATTAGGTTCATTGAGAAGATTATATCCGGCAACCTGTGGCTCATTCCTGTAATGCTCTGCTATATAAACCCATAGCCCCTTAACCCTTTCCTGATAATGTCTATCATTCCAGAACAGTGATATTCCGTAAGGATTATCAGAGTGCCACCCCTGGTTTTGCCATCCTGGTGCAGCATGAAGGTCAAGGATGATATATATGTTATACTTTTTTGCCCACTCAATAGCCCGGTCAAGGTAGTAAAATCCAGAAGAACTGTAATTGCCTGGATTCATATCATCTTCGAAATGCCTGTAGTTAAATGGAATTCTTACTGCGGTGGCTCCTATCTCTTTAAGAAATTTAAAGTCACCCTCAGTTATAAATGAGTCTAACAGGCTAGAGAAGAATACCTGATATCTTTCTTCCCCAAGCTCTTCCTTTATAGACTGTCTAATAGAACTTTCTGCACCAGGATATCCGGTGATAAAGTTCTCCATATTTAACCATCCGCCAAAACATACTCCCCTCAGGAATATCTTCTTACCGGTCTCGTCCTTAATATAAGGACCATCTACTTTTAAAAAACTCATAAATTCATCTCCTTCCTATTAAGCTGAGTAAAGATGACATTTAACAGTAACCCCGTCCAATATAATGTCACCAGGACACTCTTTCTTACATATATCCATCACATAAGGGCATCTATCAGCAAACTTGCAACCTATACTTAAAAATTCTCTCTCTTCAAATGATGAGAGCTTTATTTTTTCTTTCCATCTCTTCTCCGGGTCAGGTTCTGGAACAGAATCTCTTAAGATTTTGGTATATGGATGTTTTGGATCTATAAGAATCTTTTCAACAGGACCTATCTCAACTATGGTACCTCTGAACATTATGGCTATTCTATCACTGACATAATAGGAGGTAGCGAGGTCATGAGTTATATATATTACATTGACCTTCTGCTTTTCTTTGAGGTCCTTGAATAGATTGCATATTGACATCTTCAGCGAGGCGTCCACCATCGAAACGGGCTCGTCGGCAATTAAGAGAGATGGTTTGGTGATAAGCGCTCTGGCAATAGATATCCTTTGAAGTTGTCCACCAGAAAATTCATGAGGATATCTCCCTTGAATCTCCTGGAATGATATACCAACTAAATTGAGTGCCTCATCTATTGCGCTGTTGATATCTTCTCTTTTGTTGGCAATTCCATAGTTAACTACAGTTTCATAGAGATAAGAATCGACTTTTTTTAGGGGATTAAATGTCTCAAATGGGTTTTGGAATATAGGTTGAACCTCTCTCATAAACCACATCTCTTCCTTTCTCCCCTTTATTTCTGTGATATTTTTCCCTTTGTATAGGATTTTACCCGAGGTAGGTTCAATAAAACCCAATATTATCCTTGCCAATGTTGTTTTACCGCTTCCACTCTCCCCTGCCAGAGTAAATATCTCTGATCTACCAGATTCAAGATCAAATGATACGTTATCTACTGCAGTTATTCTGCTTTTGACAAATCCGCTACCTATTGTAAATACCTTTACCAGATTCTTTATATCCAGAAGTTTAATCTCTTGCCCCATTATCATCCTCCTTGTTAACGAGAAAACATGCTACTCTGTGTTCGTCTTCAACATTTAGCAAAGATGGAAACTCTTTTTTACATTTCTCCATTACATAAGGGCATCTAGGATGAAAACTGCATCCATTTGGAAGATTACTAAGAGGTGGAGGAGAGCCCGGGGCACTAACTCTATAACTTTTATCTCCTATTTTTGGGAGAGAACCTATCAGATAGGTCGTATAGGGATGTAATGGATGCTTGAATATCTCATCGGTTCTTGCCTCCTCTATTATTTTACCTGCATACATGATGGCTATCCTGTCACATATATTGGCATGAATACCCATGTCATGGGTAACTATTATGATGATATTTTTTTGTTCCTCCTGAATATTCCTGAGAAGCTGTATAACGCCTCTTTGCACAACTACATCAAGGGCAGTGGAAGGTTCATCAGCAAGAATGACTTTGGGTTTGAGTATAGATGCAAGGGCAATAGTTACTCTTTGTCTCATTCCACCTGAAAGCTGGTGGGGATATGCATTTAATACTTCTGTTGGTAGTCCGAGTGCACTGAGGTGTTCCTTTACCAGACCTTCAAGTTCATCTTTTTCAAATTTTTTATGGGCACCCAGGAAACTTTTGAAGGTATCTCTGATTCTTCTAACAGGATTAAGAACACTCATAGAACTTTGAGGTATATAAGAAATATATTCCCATCTTATTTTTCTCGATTCATCTGGATTTAAGGAGAGTATATTGAATTTCTTATCTCCAAAATCATAGTATATCTCTCCATCTACAATTGTTAGAGGTGGTTTTATCATCCCAAGAAGAGTTTTTATAAGAGTACTTTTCCCGCATCCAGATTCCCCTGCAATTCCAAAGACCTCATCTCTATTAATCTCCATATATACCCCATCCACCGCTCTGACAGTCCTTTTAATACCAAATACCTCTGAGATATAATACGATTTTAAATCTTTGACTTTAAGTACTGACATATCATTACTCCTTCATAACCTCAATCCTCTTTAATCTGCTCCTAGGATCGAGGAATTCGCTTATACTTACTGAGAGCATATATAGAGATATGAATAAAAATATACAGATTATAACTGGTGTTAATATCCACCACCATATACCAAGCAACAATGATTGCGAATTAACCGACCAGTGTATCATTGTTCCCAGTGTTGGAATTTCAAGACTTGATAATCCAAGTATAGCTAATGTTACCTCCATACCGATAGCCCAGAGCATATTATTCATAGCGGTAGCCATAATTAACGGCACAATAAATGGAAGATATTCTTTTAGAATTATACTGGATGTCTTCATCCCGGATAGCCTTGCGGTATATGTAAACTCCCTCTCTCTAAGGCTTAAGATTTGAGACCTGATAACTCTTGCATCCCATGCCCATCCGAAGAAGCCTAAAAGTATACCCAGATTAACTATATTTAACCCGCCTTTTAGAACAGATGCGATGAGAATCAGGATTGGAAGTAAGGGAATTATAACAAAACTGTCATTTAATGTCATCAATATCCTGTCTAGGCTTCCCCCTTTATAACCTGCCACTAACCCCACGGCGATAGCAATAATTCGTGATATGAACATCGATATTATGGAGAGGAATAGGGAGTTTTTTATAGCATAAGTAGCTAGCCAAAATACGTCCTGCCCCATAGACGTGGTTCCTAACGGGTGTTGAATGGATGGGGGTAAGTCCCTGGGAGTTAGATTCCATACTTTAGGGTCGTATGGAGAAAAAAACGAGAGAATTGCAAGAAAAACCAGAATTGATATAACTGTAAAGCCAAAAGCAAATTTTTTATTGTATTTAAATAAAGTTTTTATCGTAGAAAACATAATTTTACCCCCTACTCATATCTAATTCTGGGATCAAAAAGTGGATATACAATGTCAATTATTAACACGCCTGTTGCAATTCCTATGATGGAAAGGATTGTAATTCCCATCATAAGGTTATAATCGCCGGTACTGATACTTCTGTAGAGGAGTGTTCCAATCCCAGGATAAGAGAATACCTGTTCTGTGATAAGGGCTCCACTGAAAATTTGACCAAGTGATAATGCTAAACCCGTAATCTGGGGAAGTAATCCATTTCTTATAACGTAATGAAAAACTATCTCTTTATTAGAAACTCCTCCTGACTGTGCATAAGAGACGTAGTCCTCTGTGACTATATTGGATACTATTAGCCTCATTGTTATAAACCAGGTGCTTGTTCCAACTATAATAAGAGAAAGTGCCGGCAGAAATGCATGTTCTATTATGTCTATAATTAGGTTCCAGCTGAGTTTGAATTCACTACCAATCGAGGCTCCTCCAACTACCGGGAATATAGGGAATATAAAGGCAAATAGAATAAGAAGTCCTAATGCTACTATATAATATGGGATTGGACGTATGAACATGGCTATCCCCTCTAAAATTCTTGCCCATCGGTAATGGCTGAAATAACCAGCTAATCCTCCCAGTATATTCCCTATAACCCAGGATAAAAGGGTTGTAAGGAGGAGTAATATAGTAGTCCAGGGTAAGGATATACTTATGAGCTCCATAACGGGGGTAGGGAATTGGGCAAATGAGGGACCAAAATCTCCTCTGAAAAGACGTTTCCAGAATATAGCGTATTGTTCAAATAGGGTCCCCTTCAGTCCATAGAGTTCTTTTAATGTTTCTTTTAATTCTTCAACAGCATCCGGGTCTATATAAGTCCCCTGCATCGTAACTCTTTCTATAGTCTGCTGGATTGGGTCTGTTGGCATAAGTCTTGGGACTACAAATACTACGGTTGTGCCTATGAATATTACCACAAGATACTGGATAATTCTCGGTAACAGGTATCTTTTGAAGAATGTCACTTTTTCTGCACCTCCATTGGGTATGCTAAGAGGGCTCCTATAATAGGAGCCCTCTTAGCATACCCAATGGAGGTGCAGAAAAAGTGACATTCTTTAAAAGATACCTGTTACCGAGGATTATCCAGTATCTTGTGGTAATATTCATAGGC